>Ga0116229_10013446_pt1 | contig 11568 bp, 11 predicted proteins | sample S1TSphgellanicum_3_FD_87313 | JGI IMG/M metagenome (GOLD analysis project Ga0116229, IMG submission 87313) | Host-associated microbial communities from peat moss isolated from Minnesota, USA - S1T2_Fc - Sphagnum magellanicum MG | ecosystem: Host-associated > Plants > Peat moss > Unclassified... | reverse complement strand
TTTGTGTTGTTTGTTCTTCTTCTCCCGAGTGGGCTATGTAGTGGTGATAAAAAATTTTTGGTGGTGGTGGGGAGGAAGGAGGGGGGGGGGGGGGGCTGTGTGTGGGTGTATGATTAGGTTTAAATCAGGAGGGAGTGCTGAGCCCTCTATTGAAAGGTTTTGTAAAAGGGGATGAAGCATCAAGTACTTGTAGAGGTAGCACAATGGAGAAAGATTATATATAAGCAGGGAAGGAAACGGACACTGATGACAAGCTTGGTTACATTTCTGTGCAGTGGCAAGGAGACAGAGTTCCACATTGATCCAGAAATGACTCTTGAGTTGATGATGGCTGCCAATTACCTTCACACCTAATATCTCTCTCCCTCTCTCTCTCTCTCTCTTCATTCCAATCGGTCCCCCTTCCTCTTTCTGTTACATCCCTTCATTGTAAAATATCCATAATATCTCATTTGTCTGTGGAAATTGTCCATCCTGCCATGATACTGACTTATGGCTTTTTTTAATACCCAGGCTTCAGACCTCCTTTCTGCTTAGGTCAGTTATGCACTGTTTACAATGAACCTGTGTACCTGGTAGGGACAAGCTAAACTGAAATGAAGCTTGCCCTCGCAAGCTTGCTTTAGCTTGAATGAGGTTACCGGTGACTCTTTGGTTAGCTGCATCTCTTAAGTGTTAGCCAACATCATGACCGAGTTTTCCTGTCATTTCTGGAAATCCAACAGAAAAGCAAGAGAAACTAAGGATGCAGATGAATGTATAATTGTTTGCCTGAAATTTTTGGCAGATTGTTATACAATTGTCTACATTCACTGACAGTGGCTATCAAAGTCAGTGGGGAGGCATAGCAGCTCATCACTACTATCCATGATGAAGGTGATGGTCTGATACTTTGTAAGTAGTACTTTTGACTGCACTCATTCTTGGGGCTTTAGGTTTGGCTTTGGCGGATATGCTGGATCCATGACCTTCAAAACGTTAGTGGGATTTTGCTCTGCAATCTTGTAGATATGTCTACCGTAACACTGCTGTATTTAAACCTATTTAGAAAAGTCTTTTTTTTTCAAACACTACTGTATTTAAACCTGTTTAGAAAAGTCTTTTTTATTTGGGTTGATACTGCACTTCTCGTGGCATGCTGTTTCTTTCCCTTGGTACTGTGCAGTGTTACTGTGGCCACATGGAAAGTTGATTTTGTCTCAGAGTTTTAATGGTCAATGGTGCATGAATTTGAGAGACTTGGAAGGGGAGAAATAGCTTCAGAGCATTTGCAGTCTCTTGTCTCACCATCTTTGGAGCAGCAACTTGGTTCTTGCATTTATTTGAGAGTATATGCGGTAACAATGGGTTTTTTTTTCAAACATCTTTTTTCTTTATCAAATATGTGTTGTTCCTTTTCACAATTGAAAAGGATCTTAACATCATTAATGATTATAAAAGAAAAGGCACTTGAAATTGGTAAAAATTCATTTAAAATTATACTCAAACATATTTATTTCAAATGTGTTTTTGACTCTAAAACTTATGAAATTTGAAAATGTGTTTTTAACCAAAGTTATTCAATTTTTTATTATTTAAAGCATGGATGCATTACATATAAATGATGTAGACCAAGATATACTTTAAAATAGTTATATTTAATACACAATTGTAAGTTGAGTATGAAAAATACAAAAATTAAGAAAATTGACCAACAAAAGGAATGCCATGTGTTAAATGCAGTCCTTGAAAATGACTTTAACCTTGTAGCCCATGGCTCTTTTTATTGTGTTTGCACCATGTATGTGAATTCTCTCTTAAATTCAAAGGACTGAAATGGAAATACAAATTTATATAATAACTTTTAAACATTTACAAATTGTGAAAAATAACATTGCATATTTCTGGAAACACTAAAAATGACCAAAGGCAAACATAGATTGATGAGATGTAGACAAAATACCACCATCTCCCTTCCATGCTTATAGGGTACAACGTACAATGAGATGATACAATGATATTGGATAACATTACAATGTTTGAGATTATAGCATTGATAAATGTTTTATAACATAGTAAAACTATTTCAAGCCAAAATTTTATGCCAATATCTTGCACTAATGCAAAGTCTTTTCCTTTTGGGCAAAACTAATACAATTTATGTTGTGATACTTTATTGGGGTTCCAACGCATGTAGTGAATAGAATTATTTTCATTTTTTTGAAAGCTCATTTATTGAATATATGAAGTTATTGAAGCCCTAAATAACTAGATCAGTACATATGCCCTCTTCCTTATAATATATTCTAGAATTATCCACAAGGGCCACATTAAAATGATATTTTCCTCAAGAGTCTCAAATTGGATTCCAAAATTGGGACACATAATGATTCCCAAATTACCCGAATCTTTGGAATTCATTATAATTCATCCAAAACAAGTCTATTGTGAACATGCAACCCCTTAATTTTGTAAATTTTATCAAATATTTTTCAATAGGTTAAAAATCACTTGATTTGGAAGTGATTTAATCCCTTAAATGGCTTTTTGAACATTTGGGATTATTGAGGATCCCAACTCCCAAAGTCGTAGTTCATCCCAAGTTTTAAGGATATCTTCCCTTTATGCCTAAAGGATCACCACTTTGCATGGAGTATGTTTCCCTCACCTTGCATTCTATCTTTATTCCCAAATTTATTTGTTGTAATACTTTAGCCTTGGTCATGAACCCAAGGCTAAGGTCAAGACATAATTAATTGAAGGGTGCTTCCAAATTATTATTATTATTTTCAATGAGCCAACTTTTTGATTAGACCATCACAAAAAAATGTTCTAAAATTTTGGAAATTCATTTTTTAAAACATTCAAACTAAACATATAACTCTCGATATTTGCCTAGATCTGTATGGGTTCCAAAATGAGTTGATATAATTGGGAACATGTTGGTGAACACAATGGGAACAAAAAATGCAAAACATCCATATTTTGATGAAAAAAAGTCAGATGTCACCATATTTAGACATTGAGTTCCTATTGCTCACCAACTAGGCAATAATCTTTTTTAAATCTTTTTTAGTGTCTGACCTTTAGCCAAATCTGGCTCATTCCTCTTATGGATGGTTGCCATTCAACCAACTTGAAAAAAAAAAAAAAAAAAAAAAAAAAAAAACCCTGGACTGGCTAGCTACTTAATGAAGTCTTGAATTCTTTGTATTTTGTAAAATTCTTTGTATAGGGTAGACCGGTCGGTGACCAAACACTTAAGCACTTAGGCCAGTTCAGATACAAGGGGAGGGCTCTGTTGTTTCTGCTTTCCAAACAAAACTCGAACCCCTTCTCTTGGCACATCTGACACACTAACAATCGTTGAAAATGGATTAGAAATGAGAAAGTCACGGGCCCCCAACATAAAAGGGGTCAAGAATGCAAAAGAACAAACCACCGAACATTACAATGGTCGATTCCCAAATACTCAAAAAATTCATTTTATGTTGCTCTATTGCTATTAGAGTTCAAAGATGATTTGTAGAACTTCAGATGGCACTCCTACAGACTAGCACTTTAAATTGTTTAAAATGAATAAGAAATAAAAATGTTATGAGATTTAAAAGCAAGAGAGGTCCAAAGAGAAGAAAAAAGAAGAAAACACATTTTGGAAGTCAAAAAGCTTATTTTTCTTCTTGTTATTTTCCATTAATCTTGTTCCTTTGCACTTCAAAGATGATTTCTAAAGCTTGACCCAGTGCTCCCTTATTTATGAGAGCAAAATAGAAAAAACAAACCCTGGCCAATGGACATTGAAATCTTGAACTCATTGCATTTTATTTTCTTCATATAGGTCCATAAGTTATTCATGCTCAATTTTAAAATGTGTTTTGCAGTTATTTTCCAAAAATAAAAACCCTTGTATAATTTGGACTGGGTTTATTTTGGCCCCCACAGTGCAAAAATTCGCACATAAAAAACATTGATTGAGTCCCAAATAGAAAATGAAAATTTGTGATATTGAAAAATTGGGGGAATTTTCAAAAAATTTAGCAAAGTTTATTGAATGAGCCGTTTGGGGGGGTGGCGGGGAGGGGGATGTGAACAATTTTGTGATGTTCCTCAAGTGGCAATTGTCTGTAAGTATATATAGTCAAATTTGGCGATTTTCAAAGTATGAAAAATAGAAAATCTTAAGTAACTTTTTCATATTGTAGGCAAAATTGTAGCGATTTAAAAAAAAACCTTTTATGGCGATTTTTTATTATTAAAAAAGGGTATTTTTGATAGAATATTGTTTTATATATATATATATATATTTTGGAAAAATGGAGAAAATTCGCCACCAAAAAAATTAGTGGCAAAAATAAATTCATATTTTGTTATTATGGGGCACGAATGGTTTGCTGATGAAAGCAGAAGAAGGTTGTGACATTTCCCACCAACAGTCACAACGTTACATAAGAGCCTATTGTGTGAAGGTGAGGATGAAGAAGAGAAAATCAGTATACAAAAAAGGCAACAATAATCAAGCCAAATTACTTACACACTGGGAGGAAGACTGTTTTGCTATCTCTGCTGCACAGCACAGAAGAAGCAGCAGCAGCAACAACAACAACAACAATGAAGTGGTTTAAAAGACTGAGAATTACATTTGGAGTACCATTCCTGTTCCTTATCACTTCCATTTACTGGGCTCGGGTACCCTATTACTCCATCTCTTCTTTTTGCCAATTTCTCAACAAACTCATAATAGTAGTTAGTTCTAGTGGTTTTTTTTTCCCATGAATTTTTTGCAACCTGGCAAGAAAAACAAAAGGAAGCTGCAAAAGGTACAATGATGGGTGTTTTTTGGAAAAAAAAATGGGCCCAAGTTGTCAGATTATGAGGAAAAAATAAATCTAAAGTTGCCATAAAGAATATAAAATCTAAAATCTAAAGTCGCCATAGTTTAGAAAATGGGTTCCAACAAGTCACAAAAATATATGAGGAATCCTAAACTGCTCCCCCCTCTAATGCCTAGCCAAATTTGGCAAAGTTCTCGTGTGCATGCTTGCCAACCCACCCACAACACAAATTTGGGGGAAAAAAAACAGCAAGCCATAGATGGTACAAGCTCTCTCTCTGTCTCTCTAATTATTTTCATTTTTTTTTTTTTCCTGTTTGCAGGGATTCCGGTCATTTGCATGGATGGCCATATTTTATCAAATGAAAGATGAGCTTAAACCCAGCCCTTCTGTTTCTCAATTTCTGGTCTCTGCAGCATTCATTCCCTGGAGTGTGAAGCTGATGATCTATGGGTAGGTCTTTTATTTCCCAAACCTCACAGACACAAGATGAAGCTTGAAATGGTCTCAGATGTCACAGAGCCAATAATAGCTTAATCTTCCAGTGAGCATAATAATATAACTAAAAATCCGCAGCTTCACAAGAGTAAACAAGAACCTGTGACAGTTTTTAACATGGTATCTATCTGGTTGATTGTGGTTGTGCAATACACACAGCATATTATCAGACTATGTGCCAATTGGAGGGAGCAGGCGGGTTCCACATTTGATCATTGCAGTTGTACTGTCATTTGTACCATGGTTTGTTCTTGCGCACTTTGTGGCTTTGAGGGCATCATCCTTTGCATATTTGACTGTGCTTCTTATTACAACTCAGAATGTTGGAGCTGCGATGGCAGACATTGTCATGGTAGCAATTGTTGCAGAGACTGCAGCACATAAAGAAAGGTTTCTTCCCCATATCCTTCCTTACCCAAAAGAGATTCTCAGGGGATTGAATAAGAGTTGTAGAATTTTCCAGTTGAGGAGTTGCCTATGAGGTTATAAATTCCATATACTGATTGGACGACTACCAAAATCTCTTTTTTCGGTGCAAAGTTTGCAATACTCTCTCATTGAGCGTTGAGCTGGTCTGTCCACAAAAAACATCAGAGAAAACTGAATTTCTCAACTCTGCATAAATTGGATCCTACTCTAGCATGTCTCTGAGCTAAAGCCTGAAACCCATGTCTCATGGCTAGGGTAGTAACTTTGATTGGTGGTAGCATAGCAGCTTCATGCTTGTGTCCAGGCATTTGTTCTAGATGAAATCTGGAGCATGTAAGAAATTCATCAAAACACTTTTTAAAGGGTAATCTTGCAAAGAACCCACCTCAAGGTTCCTCAAATTCCTATTGCTCCATGCAAACTAGCATGGAGCCTAAGAACTGGGCGAAAGTGAGTAAAGTCTTTCTGTATGATTGAAAGCATTAACAGCATGGGGGAAGGTGGGGTATTGTTATGATACCTTGCCAGATTTGAGTTCACTGGAGCATTACAGGCAATTTCATGGCTAGCGACAGTCTGCGGAGGCATAGTGGGTAGTGTAAGCGCTGGGCTGGGTGGTCTCTCAGTCCTGAACGTGGAGGGAATCTTTCTTATTTTCTCAATACTCCCCCTTCTGCAGCTAGTGGCTTGTGGGTTGATGGACAAGAGAATGTTAGGTCAAGTGGCTTTCAGGATTGAGGATGATGCCACTGAGAGGATTTTGGAGTGCCCTACCCGGTATGGATTGGATGTTGTTCCAGAAGTGGAAAGAGATTCATCACTTGTCAGCAGTAATTATGCTATTGTTGTTTGTACCAAGGAAGAAGCCTTCAGTACCACCACCGAGTTGAACCTGAGTGACAAGGATGTTTATATTGTCTGCACAGAAATCCATATGACCCATACTCTAGGTTCAGGTGCTCAAACCTTTCATAGTTTTGCTGTTATTTTCTGTTTCAGACAGCTTTACACTTGAGCTCTGCTATGGTCAATATATATTGTCAAAAGGGTGGTTAGAGTTTGATCCTTTGATATTGTCAATGTCTGATTTACCATCAGTACTCTTATGTGTTTACAGAAGTCAGACAAAGTAATGAGGGGCTCAAGACTGAGATTGTCAGGGAAGGATGTGAGTCTAGTCTCATAGAAGAAGATGAAGAAGATTGGATCCAGATTGAATCCAATGGGTTGGAAAAGGAGACAATGATCATTGAGTTCCCTAGTCCCAATTTGGCAGTCATTACAAACAGAAAAGGTTCAGCTAAGTTCGACATCAATGAACAAATGGAAAAGCTCCAACTTGTTGAGGTATATTTTTCTAAGTTGTCCTGAGATGTTTTCTTTACTGTGACCAAGCTCTGTGAAAGCCAATTGACACACTTGCCAAAATAGGTACCAGATCTTATCCACAATCATGATATTGTTTGCTGCATCATAGGCTCAAGAATTACATGAACAAAATGAATACCTAAGTGATGAGGAGCTGGGCCCTTTCCAAGGTCAGTGGGAGCTACAGAAGTGTGGACTCATGTTGGCAACTATATCTCTTTTGGAAGCAGTTAGGCAGCCTACTGTAATGCAGTAGGTGTCTTTCTCTCCCTCTCACTATTCTCACAAATTTAAACAGATCCATCAGACATCAGTATGGATTTTGTGTTTGTGGAAATCTTGGTTTTCACCTCACATCTCTATCCTAAAACTTGGAATGCTGCTCATCAATCCTTGCTCTCTTATTGTTAGTGATTGGGATTATGTTGTTCTCATGCAAGCATTCTTCCTATTGCCCATTTTGTTGTTGCAGACCAATCCTATGGTTTCTGACATCCCAGATTCTGATCCCAAACATGTCAACAATTATGTTCTACTATCACACCAACCACTTGCACTTTAATGACTCCACCATTGGAGTAACTCATGTCATTGGATGGGGAGGGCTTGTGTTGATCATGTTTCTGTTAAACCACTACTTTGGAGCATCCCCCATTATAACAAACATTGTGGTGAATGGAATCCCAACCTTGTTGATAGAGGAATGCCATTTGCAATAACTTGTGTTTGTTGTGAACATTAAGGGATCAGAAACAGCAGCAAAATTCCTTTTGCTGGCTACTTAATGTGGAATTTCCTTCATGTGGGATTTTATATCTCCTGACCACACCTCTCTCTCTCTCTCAGCTCAATGAGGCAAGGCAAAGGATCTTCGAAAATCCATGGTCGCCAGGTCTTCTCATTATGCTTAAATTTTAACATGAAAGTCTTGTACATAATCTCTCCCAAAGGAACAGTTGCTTATGTTTTTGCTGACTGTGTTGGGCAAAAACCCATACAGGACAAGACCTTTTACTCAAAGAATCCAAGAAGAACTAAAGACTCTGGACCCATCTCTCCATTGAGGACATGAAAGGCGGGAGGGGTCAAGCTGCTCTCAACTTTGCTCTACTTTATCCTGCAACATAAGTTTTTTTGCTGACTGTTTGAGGTGCCACTTATCACTGCTTGTTCTTCTTGAGTACCAAGAGTACAGAACCGTACCTTGTGGGTCCCACTCGATGTCAAATGTGCCAAGATGATGGTCCACCCAAGATAATGGTTGCCCCACTCGTACACTCAAAAGATCACTGCATATCTTCAGAGTCCTTCAATATGCCATTTTCTGTGAAGATCTGTTTCCCAACAACCAAACTCTCTGCAGAAATAGTTACAGTAGGCCACTATGAGGTAAATACTGTACAATAAACCATATATAACACCCCTTGTACTGTATCCAGCCATTTGGCCATATCTCACAATGCTCAACAAAGGTTGCAGTCTGTTAAAGCACAGAATAAAGGCCTGGTATCCTACTATAGTATTACTCTAAAACACAAAGAGAATGTGTTCCGACACTTACACAACTCATGAGATGTCACTTGACTTGCAAACAATTGAAACCAAGAAACACTTTTCTCATAATAACATCAGTATTCCTTACTAGAGTATATGTAATCACAGTGACTTCAGCAAACTGTTCTCTGTGGTGCCTGTTCTTCAAAGTTCCTGTTCATCTCCCTCCCTCCCTATCAGACTTGAAGAGCCCGACAGGAGATAGCTCCAAAGAAGGTTTGTGGAAACTAATGCAACAAGTCAGAAAAGGTGAAGAGATGTGGTGATACTTGTTCTACTAAGAAAACCTTGTACCTAATTTAACCAAGAGAAAAAAAGATAATGTGTATAAGTATGGAGATATCCAACCATTTGAGAAACAAGACTTTTTACTTACACAGACCCACAAATCTTAGTTACCACATCTGGTCTGAAAGTCCATCTTGGTCTTCACAGTGAGAAAAAAATGGAAGGTATGCACTTAATTAGCAGCATTGTGCTACCCAGAAAAAACAGCATATGAAAGCTTGACAAATTTCACTTACAATACTCTCCATAAGCAGCAACTCAGTCCCACAATACCCACAACACATTCCTTCCTGTTCAAGTTTCCTTACATGTAGGCATGAGCACAAATTCCACAAACCCAAACACATACCTAATTGATAATGGATACTTATGCACCCATCCCTACTATTTGGACAACCAACCAGCCAACCCACCGTTCTGCTTGCGGTCATAACAGCCATGGGATTAAAGCGGGCCTTGCTGGTTCAACAAAGAACTGGAGTCAAGGTCTCTAGAAACTACAGTATTTTTTGGTGGATGACTGTTTATCATTACCAGGAACCTCTCTAGTGAACCTATGATAGGGTAAACATTCTGACCCAATGATCCCAGCCTTCTACAAGAAAGGAAGGTCTCTAGAATCTACCATGGCTTGGGTGGGTGACTGAAAATTCACCAAGAAAATGTTGTACATAGCCTCTGAACGGGGTGAAGCTTTCAACATGATGCTGCCACTACTCTTCTAAGAGAGTGATGAGCAAGCAAGTCCCCAAGCAGCACTCCAAAAAAATTTCCTGGTATTTCACAAGAAACAAATCTCACCCCATATTAGATGTCCCACCTGCAAGTGTGGCAAAAAGACTCACATTGCTGTGGCCAAGTGCTATGTCTATCCCGAACAGCATGTGCTCCTTTGAGGTGTAGCTGAGTCTGTGTCCACAACGATGGTAGTGCCCTCTCCTGGGCCTGCAGTTGTTGATTCTTCTGAAGCCAGAGCTTTCTTGCTAACTATCCGGTATATCTCTGTCAAAATCCTCTGGAAAGCTTTTTCAACATTTGTTGACTCCAAAGCTGATGTCTCTATGAAAGAAAGTCCCTCTTTCTCTGAGAAAGCTTGTGCATCATCAGTTGGAACCCCTCGCAGATGCTTGAGATCTGATTTGTTGCCCACTAACATGATAACAATGTTAGAGTCTGCATGATCTCTCAGCTCCTTAAGCCACCTTTCCACATTCTCATAAGTCACATGCTTTGTGATGTCATAAACCAGCAGAGCACCCACAGCTCCCCGATAGTAGGCACTGGTGATGGCCCTATAGCGTTCTTGTCCTGCTGTGTCCCAAATTTGGGCTTTAATAGTCTTGCCATCAACCTAAAAGAAGGAACATCAAAGACAGGTGTGAGAACCAGAATCATCAAGTTTGATACACTTCCTTGATTCTTTGTGCTATAGGAACCCTCTCAAGCCCAAGCTCAACAAAATGCACAAATAATGTGCAAGAACCCTGTCTGTGAATAGTTGTTACAAACTGAACTGTTACTTCACTCAACATAAGCAAGGAAACAAATTCAGACCAACAAATCCTGCAATCCTATTGCCCTGAAAAAAATTCTTCAGGCCTACACACAACCATGTTTGCTGAGCATTAAAAATAATGGTCCCTAACTTCCCTTTCCAATGGTCCTCTAAAATTCTCACAATCCTACTGAACCCTATTACACATTCAACTGTTACTTCACTCAAGATAACAAAAGAAAAAAATTTCAGAGCACCAAGTCCAACAACTTCATTCATGATAACATATTTTCTTCACCTAAACAGAAGCCTAGTCACACCCTCTGTTATTAGCACACTGATACTATAACCCTTGTCTGTATAAAGACAGAAATAACAAACATAGTAGGCACCTGGGAACACTTGACCATTGAGATGCAAGGAACACAAAAAAGCCCTAACTTGCAACAGATACAAAGCTTTGGTCTAAATGATATCCTACATGTGATCCACGTGATATATGACAAATGTTCATGGACCACCACTGAGAGAAAATTCAATTTCTAAAAACTGAGAATGCTTTTAAGATCAGAATGGAATAAGCTTAGCATGCTACTCTCATAATGAAAAGAGGAAACCTGGAATATGTGGCGATCTGGATTGCGGTCAGGAGGAAAACGGCTGAAGATACTATGTCCCACAAAAGGGGGAAAACAGAGTCCAAAATTGGAAAAAATACAAAAGTGGTGTAGAGACCTGAATAGAGCGTGTAGCAAACTCCACGCCAATCGTAGACTTGGATTCCAAACAGAACTCGTTCCTTGTAAATCTGGAAAGCAGATTGGACTTGCCTACTCCCGAATCTCCGATCAAGACAACCTTGAACAGATAGTCGTACTCGTCATCTGCTTTGTGAGCCATTCCGCTTGCTGCTGCTCCTCCCTGTGCTCTTCTTCTTCTTGTTCCCAATCAGACGATCGCCGCTTGGATCTAAGATAGCAGCCAAGCAAAAAATTCCAAGAGAGACACCTCCTGACAACTACGCACAGGAGAAATACAACAGAAAACAAGCCTGAGAAAATAGCTCCGCACAAGAAGCTGGGGGGAAAAAAAAGAAGCGGAAAAAAGAGGAGGTCCAACCTGAAA
>Ga0116229_10013445_pt1 | contig 11568 bp, 10 predicted proteins | sample S1TSphgellanicum_3_FD_87313 | JGI IMG/M metagenome (GOLD analysis project Ga0116229, IMG submission 87313) | Host-associated microbial communities from peat moss isolated from Minnesota, USA - S1T2_Fc - Sphagnum magellanicum MG | ecosystem: Host-associated > Plants > Peat moss > Unclassified... | reverse complement strand
TTTGGTAAGTTGAGCATACTAGGGATCAAGAGTGTCGTTTGCTGGCTCCCAGTGTGAACGTGTTTACCGTTATAGTTGGGTTCTGGTGCCAAGTGTGACCATAGTTTCCGTTTACGGTTGGGTTCTGGTGCCCAGTGTGACCATGGTTTGCGTTTACGGTTGGGTTACGGTCCCCAGTGTGACCATGGTTTCCGTTACGGTTGGGTTGTGGTGAAATGTGTGGACGCGGTTTCCGTTACTATTGGGTTCTCGCTTACTGTGTGAATGCGGTTGTTGTTACGGTTGCCGGGTCGTCAAGGGCAGCGGTAGCCAGCGGGCAGGGAGGAGCGTGAAGCGCCATCGCCGTTCTTGGCGGCAGTGTAAACGCGCGCGCGCGACGATCGTCGTGGAGCTGCAAGTGCCGCGCGGATGTTGCCGTGTTGTAGATTCAGGAGCACAAGGAAGAAGGGTAGCAGCAGGAGCAGCAAGGGTTTGGTGGATGCGGCGGGGAGAGCGTGAGTGAGTGAGTGAGAGAGAGAGAAAGATGAATGCCGGCACACCATCTAGTAACCCCATTGTTGTCGCGCGGGAGCCGCCATGGCTGCATGTGCGTCGTGAGCCGTTTGAGTATGGCATCCTTCCTCTGCCAAGTTTGTTGCATAATGATGTCGTCGTCGGATTACGAACGCTCCGTGATAAGCTTCTCCAGCAAGCTCCTCCTATCTCCACTTGGTCCTTGAACAACAACGGCAACAACAGCAGCAGTAGCAGCATCGACAATGGCGGGAGCACCACCACAACCACCACTACGAGTGGTGACGACGCCCTGGTGAACTTGGGAGTTCTTTCTCACAGCGGCGGGAAACGCGTGGCCACCGCTGCCATCGCTGCAAGCTTGGAGCTTTCGGAAGCTCATGCCCATCTGGTTCTCGACTCTTTGGCTTCTGTTTTGCCTGAGGAGGGAGAAAACGTGGATCCTTTGGCGGCAACGCCTGTGACCGAAATTGATTCTGTTGGGGCTGACGTCGATGATCTTTTGCTGTACCTCTACATACAAAGCTACCGGAGAGTGCCGTCTCGGCCTCATCGAGATGCTGCTGCTGTGGCTGATGTGTGGCCATCTACCTCTGCAATCGATGGATTCCTCCCTTCCATTTCTCCCTTGCAAGTAAGCGCTCCTAACCCTAACACTTTTTTAACTTTGCTCTCTGCACGTGCTTAGCCAGCCCTTTCGCATGCAAAACATTCGAGAGATACGTTACCAGGTCGTGGTTCCGGGTTTAGGTCATAAAATCACCAGAGCTGCATGAGGCTATTTCAGCTGCTGCTCAAACTCCAGGAGTGATTGAACGATTGCAAATACCGGCAAGAAGAGCAGCCCCTTGAGGAACAAGACATTATGAGTGTGTTGATGACTTGCTTCCAGGCGGTTCTCTCTCACACTGGGCTAGGAAACTCTTTCAGTGCATAGCATTGTTATCAGTGAAATTCAAGTTTTGTGGCCAGCAGCTGCATTCAGGAACAATTGCTTTTTCTGCTCACAGCAGCATATGTTGCAAACTCAGGTGGAGCTTCTGGTGAAGTCTCCCTCTGCTTCTAGGGTTTTTAAAGGAAAGAAGAAGAAGGCGTTAGATTGCTCCTTGCTCTCAATTGTGAAAGAGTAAGGCATCTGAAATTGAGCTGAGTGGTTCATGGTATGATGCAAATGGATCTTCTTGCAATCTCTTGATGAGTTTGCTTAAGAGATATGGCTATGGATAGATGGTGTTTTTGTCCTGACATTCGGGTAATGTGCTGCAGGCAAGGTCAGCATCAATTGCCAAACGATCAATGCCTTGCCAAGCAGAAGAGGAGGTACATCAGCTGGCATATGTCCAGAAGCATCTGCCATCTCTGTTAGCTCTACTGGCAGAGTCAACAGAAGATGAAGAGAATGGCACCAAGGTATGTAACTCAGGGTCACAAAGATTTCGGCAAGTTTCTCTGTTGCTAAATTTTGTCTCTGATCAGGTTTCACTGTCCTAGTTTGGACCTGCTGGATCCAATGTTTACTCCAAAGTTACCCACCCTATACTGCAAGTAGTCTTAGTCTAGGGAGGGTGAATTGCCAACATAGCAGCACTTCAAAAGCTCATAGAGCACACCTCCCCATGGAGGCAGTACCCTCAACAAAGCTAGGGGAAGAGGGTCCCATTCATGATTGTCCTATGGTGCTTAGCATCAAAGTCTTTTAGGTGTCCAGTGTCCTCTGATCTAATTCTGCTTTCTCATTCCCACATGTGCTGAACAGCAGGGAGGATTACATAGTTCAATCACACATTCAAAAGTGGCCTCTTGGCCAAACACTTTGTTGTTTTGGGTGGGATTAACATATTTAATTTAATCAGGTTATTGCAGCAGCAAAGTTTGAGCATCTGGGATTACTTCTCCGAGCAAAGGATGCTGACATGCAGTCCATACCCCTGAGTCAGGCTGCCCTGTTCTTTGCCAACTCAGATCCAGCTATGCCAGCAGCTCCTGTACCAGTGGAGCAAGTGCTGGAGTGGATATCTCTCCATATTTGTGCCGCATCAGAGAATTTTCATCAAAAGCCTTTGGTCAAGGAGAATGGCCCTTCGGATCCTGTTGCCTTGTCAGAGGCCCCAGATGTCACTATGATGGATGCAGCAACAAGCACAGCTGGCAGTACTGGTGCTCAAACAATCTTTTTGCCAAATGGGCTTTTACAGTTATCAAAGGACTGGCGTCCTGAGGGTTTAACCTTTGTGGATGGAGTAGTGAGGGCTTCAGTGTTGAAAGGGGAGCAAGACATTAAAGGAGGTTCATTGAAGGCAAGTCCCTGTCTCCTCTTTTCCCTTTCATTCACATAAGTCCTTTTCATGTCTACCCCCAAAACTCTAGGGTGGGAATAAATTCCTGAATTCTTACTTTTGCCAAGTGTACAGCCTCTACTGATGCCCTATTTGACGAGTTTGTGGAGTGGAATTCACCATGTCTACCCCATTGGTACTCTACATATGTATGATTATAATCCTTGGTCTGATGCCTTTTTTTTAACTGTCTACTTGCAAAGCTAATCCTGGTTTTTTTGCTTTGAAAATCATGCAGTTGCTAAATTGCTGTGACTGATCGCTTGACTTAAAAGAGTGATACCCTAAAATGCCAGTGATTTTGTGATGCCAGGTGTCACACTGTCATGACTCAGTAGTGTATGCACTTGCACCACTGAAATATGTCTCTGTGGTTGGATGCTCGGATGCTATAGTTGTGCTTGGTGCTGTTGGTAAGGTAAACACACAATGTCCCATGGGCTATTCTTTTTTGGCAGACTGATCAGTCATAACCTTAAGGTTGATATAGGAAGCATTATTAGAGTAGGACTTACAAGTAATCACCTCTTCTCAGTTTGGGCTATAGCTCATGAGCTCTCTTTCTGTAAAGCTTAGTAATTCAAGCAGTTACTGATTCAATTGAGCTTGTGCACATCCTTATGCAGACTGTCAGGGTAGAGCACTGTGAGAGGGTACAGCTTATTGTACCAACAGCTCGCATTACCATTGCCAACTGCCGGGAATGCCTCTTTTATCTTGGTGTGAACCAGTTGCCACTTATTACTGGTGACAATTACAACCTTCAGGTATATGTCAAGGATGTAGTTTTTTTCCTCTGTGTATTATTGAGATTGCCAGAACCTGCACACTCACTATGTTTTTGCTGTTGAGCCTAAACCTTCAAAACTTTGTTTAGTTCCCTCAGGTAAAGGTGGGGTGCTGTTATGTATGGCTTGTGTTGTGAGTTAGGTTAGTTTTTGCAGTAGGATTTCTGCAGTTAACCCCCGTCCTGGAATACTTGTCTCCACATATGCAAGTTATGGCAGTGATGACAACAGAAAGTTTCCAGTGGTTCTATACCAAGATGTGTTTATGTTTTCGATGGTTCTGTCTGTGAGGAACACCCATGTGCCTAATTTGTGGGCATTGATTTGGGATTGCAGGTTGCACCCTACAACACCTTTTATCCAAGATTAGAAGCTCATTTAGCACAAGTGGGCATTGATGCCACTGTCAATAGATGGGATCGCATTCTAACTCTGGGAGTGGTTGACCATAATGAACCCTTTGTCCACCCGAACGGTGTTGCTGATGTCCAAGCAGAAGGAGCAACAGTTCTTCAGCCTGAAAAGTTCACCATTTTCACTGTATGTATTTGTTCAGATTGCATACACTACATAGTTGAGTAGTAATGTTTCCTGCAATTTTTGTGTCAATGGTCTGCTCTGCAAGTCCAGATTTCAAGCACAAAAATCATAGCAAAGTCTGGAAAGTTTTGCATTTTGATATAGGTCTCTCAGCTACCAGACTATTTAGGGGTTAGGGTTTTGGCTGTTGGCTTGCATTGACTGACATCCTAATATCAAACACTGCTTTGTCTGCACTAACAGGTACCGATATGGAATGAAAATGAAGCAGGCCATCAACTGCTGACAAGGGCAAATCCCTTCCTATTGCCTAAGCCCTATTTGTTGGCGCAGCAACACAGGGTAAGGCTTTATTCTTAGTCAAGCAGAATCCCTAGTACTGGGCAGGTTTTGTTTCACCCACAAAATGACAGGTTCTTGTTTTGGAGATGACTGATAAGTGATTATGTAGGGAGGTTGCAAAGACTTAGGAGCTGTGAGCAAAATTATTGACATCAGTTTGGAATACTGAATTTCATTTACAAACAAACTGATAAGGCAGTGATGGCAGGTCCTTAGGACACTGAAGCATGCAATTTCACAGAAGCCTTGACTCTTTTGGTAAATTTACAGGTTAATTGGTGGTGCACAGCACGAAATATGGATGTGATACATCAAAGCTTGCCAGATAGTAGTTTGAAGTAGCTCAGCACACTGTGGTTGTGTACAGTCTGCAGCTGAGATTTGGGTTGTGATGAGCTTTATCTTTGTTAGCTTCTAAAAACACCTGCAGGGCAATGTGCAGTTAACAAGGCAGTCTGATTCTCAGAAACAGTTTTGACGGTTGTGTGGATGGGTGTGATTGAGCAGAGTAAGTCAGCAGAGAATCTGAAGCAGATGCTTTACACTGCTGCACTCGAGGATGGCAAGAAACGGGAACTCACCAGTGCCATCAATGCCCACTTCCGTGAATGGCTATTTGGTATAGTTCCTTTGCAGTAACCAATAAGTTCTTTTCAATGTTGTAATCTTTTTCCATTTTCTTTCCTGCTATTGCTAATTTAGTGTTGTTGGTTTGCAGTATCTGGGAACATTCGTCAAATTTATGACTTGCAAGATTCAGATCGAGATCCAAAGGCCACAGACTAGGGATGTGCACATCTGAAACCCGTCTTGCTCATTTCCAGGGAGTGCGCTATATAGTTCTTACCTACAATTGTCGAGCTCCCAACATCTCTGCCAACCTCTGCTTAGGTTTTTCCCTGGGGGACAGGAAAAGCTGTGAACTGACATATCAAAGCTAGATGGTTGCACTTCTCAGGGTTGTGTCTCAAATCTCAAAAAATGGAAACTCCAAGGATGACAAGTTTCAATCCTGTCCTTTGGGAGTGTTGTCTGTTCCAGGTTCAGAATTGGACGGATTGATGGTTCCCATGTAGAGGTGAGAGAGAGAGAAGAGAGAGAGAGAGAGGGAGGGAGGTGAAAAGATGCCAGGTTATTTTGCGGATGTTTTCAGTCTCCGCACCTCAAATACTTAGATGTTGTAAATCCAGGAAAACACAACAATGAAATGATGATGACTGAACGTGAGACAAATAATGAGTGCTGGTTTTGATGGGAGCTCATTTGTTCCCCCAGGAACTGGCTTCCAGATAAAACAATGGGTAACAACGTGAAGCCCTCTTCTGAAGTGAGGGATAAAATTTCACACCATTAATTTCTTGTGTCTTGACTTTATAGGCTCCAGATCCAACAATTGAAAAGCCCTTGTTGCTCATTCTGTTGTGTATTGTAATCCTCTTTTTGTGGCAGCCTTATCCTCAGTGCCCATGCTTTCTTTGAGACAAGCAGCAATTTTTCTTTTTCTGTATGTAGATGAGCTTCCTGTATACGATTTAATCCTAATGAATGAATAGCCCTTTTGAGTTGTTCTGATTCAATATTGAGTTAGAAATGGTGTAAGAGAGTTTTCTGACTTCTTTTTCCTCTGCAAGTGCTGGAAGTTTTTCTGGAATTTTCCAATTTTTGTATACTCTTTTATACTGTGGTCAGTCTGCAAAGTTGTTTTAAAGGTGATGTGCATGTTTCTTGGTACAAATTTTCTGCTTCTTCATCCAGAACTTGGAAGTCTCTCCTGGCATTTTAAAAATTGCTCTGCTGTTTGAATTTTTGATATTCTGATTTCCGATCCATTTTTTCTTGTTACTTGGCAGTAGATGATGGTTCTACAGGCTTGTTTCAAGATCTGTAGGGTATTATTGATTTCTGTCAAATTTCAACATGAGACAAATGGTAGAAGTTTTCATGGGTGGTGAAGGAATGCAGCAAATGGTATGAGTTTTTATTATAAGACTTGAAGGTCTCCACCAGAAGGAAAAAAATGGCCCATACACATTACTTTAGAGGAAGGATAGCCTTCGCATGGTGTAAAACTGAGTTTGGGATTTTGATATTCTGATTTCCAATCCATTTTTTCTTGTTACTTGGCAGTAGATGACCCATAATCCTCTTGCCCACCCCTTGCTCCAACCTCGCAAAATGAAGTTTCTTGTAATGAGGCTTGCCTCCACTCTAGCACCTGCAAATGGCCGAGGTTCTCACCTTGTCACTCTTCAATTGGGCTAATTTTTCTATCCTATCATTATTTTCTCACGTTGTTAATGTGTGATACTACCTCTTGCATATGTCACTCTACCTTCACAAATTGCAATTCCCACAATTTTGATTTCTTCGTGCCACTTTCATGAAACCTTCAACTCGAAATTTTGAGTGTGTAATTTAAACTAAGTGTTAATGACTAGTGTGTTGTTGTGGGGTTTAATAGGATATGCATGGTAGTAATAGCAACATTGTGAACAATAATGTAGAACAAAAGCACCTTTTTAACATCAACAATGATGACCTTGTTGCATATGATGTACCATTAGAAAGTTTGAAGAAGCAATGGAAGGCTTGGAAGCCTCACCATAGAATTTGGCCACTTGGGATTTTGTTGTGCATTGCCATGTTGGCACCTATAACTATCGTTATATACACACAAATCAGAAATTATAAAAACCACTTTAGTGGCACATCATCTCCAAACCAAAAAGGTGTATTTGCCTACAACACACAAGAATCCAAGCCCAAACACAATGTTCACAAAATTACAAAAATGCATAAACACAAAAAAATAATTAAAACACATAAAAAACAAGGTGTTGGAATTTCAAATTGCCAAAAGTGATTTATGATCCACACTAAATGGGTTTTGAGCCTCATCACGAAATAATTAAAACCAATTCACATTGGAATCAATTTCCTAATAATCAACAATTAAACCAAATCAATTAAGATAATTTAACTTAATGTTAAACCTAAGGTTAAGGGCCCTTCAACCAAATAGTAATGTAAGGAATATCCACCAAAAATGAACACCTTGGTTCTAAGGTGGACCAATAAGTTGGGTACAAATGTGAACTCCATGATCATATAATCCCCCCAAATCTTCAATCAAATGCGCATTATCATGGAAAAAAATTAAGTTATTTCCTTATTAATTGATCATTGCACAACCTCACTATTTGTAAGGTGTAGGTGCATTGAATGATGCTTGAACTCAATCACACACCATACACCAAGAAACAAATTGGTGAATTTATAGTTACATCCCCTACCACCAAAACTACATTTGGAAACAAACCATAGGTCTAACAAACCCCAAAATTGCCCAACTCTTTGTAAGCATGTTCTACAAGGCCATCATGTTATTCTAGATGAAACATTACCCATGTTCATCCATCTGTCCACACCCATAGGAAGGAATTACCTTCACATTTTAACCACTTGGCCTTATGCACAACTTGGTCACATTCCTCATATGTCAATCCAATTTCACTTCTTTACAAGTATGCAATAACAAGTGCATCATCATGTATATCTAGGGCACCATTTCCTTTTATTCAATGTTCACATCATAAATATCCCTATTACCCATGTTCATTCGAGATACATCCCTAGAACACTCTAACAAGGTACATAGACAAACAAAGGCATGCCATTTTAATGCCACTTCCAAATCTAAATCTCCATGCCAACAAGCCTTTATGGTATCCTCCTTGTTGGAATTTAAATTTTGACTTAATCCATCAACATCCCAATTAATACTACCAACCTGATAAACTACATCAAAATCATACTCCTACAAAATAAGGGTTCACATAGTTAACTTTCTTGTGAGACAATATAATTCTGTCAAAATTTTGAATGGTTAGGTGTCTATGACCAATGTAAACATACTATTATAAAAATAATACCAAAATGATGAAACAATCCAAATCATAATGAAATATCCCCCCTCATACACGAATTATATTTTGTCTCTTATTGTTGCTAGATTAGCTAATATAAACCATCACAACTCTTGATCATCATTGTCAAGTTTGGTAAATACTTCTCCTAACCTTAAGGTGTTGCAATCCATGTACAATTTTGGAAGGGTTGCCTCAAAATGGGTTATTACAAAATGGGCACAAAAATGAATTAGGCCTTCAATTCCTAAAATGTGTGCCCTTATGCTTCACCCCAAATGTATTCTTGGCCAACCCTTGTCAACTAAGTCAAAGGTTTGGTGATGTTGTTAATCCTTTGGCAAAATGTTAGTAATAGTTACAAAAGTCCAAAAATCAACTAACATTTTATGGTTGGGGAACTTATGAAATGGCCTCAACCTTGGCCTTCTAAACCCTTAATGTATTAAAATAAATCATGCAACGCAATTACTCCACCTAAATATGAAAAGAATTGGCACTTGTCAAGATGCAATTTAAAAGTTGTATTCTTTAAATCAATCAAACACCTCTTACATGTGATGCATGTGATCCCTTAGAATTAGGCTAAAGTTAAAAATATTGTCAATGTAACATTTGAAAAAACCAAAACTTGTCAACACCCAATCCATAATTTACTGGCATTTTATAGAGGTGTTCTTCAAACTAAAAAGCAAAAGGCATCATTGGTACATACAATCCTTCCCATTTGCATCTATCCCCCAAAATGTCATCTTGACCTTTTCATCTTCCTTTAATAGCAACTAGTGGTAGCCAAAGCACAAGTCCAAGGTATTGAAAACTTAACTTGCCTAAGGGCATCAATATCTCCTTCATTAAGTGCATGGCATATTTATCTAACCAAGTCCATTTGTTCATAAGATGGTAATCCCCACACACGTAACATCCAATCCAATCATCAAAATATTTTTCTTGGTTAACATCATCATTGTTGAAGCATATTCACCCCTTGACAATTCTACCAAATTGGCATTTAGCAATTAAATTTGTTCAGGCCTAAACCAAACCCCTCCCCACCTCACTAGGCTTGTAAGGTTGTTTGAAAATTGAATTATCGTCCTTCAATATAATTTGAATCTTTTGTCTTTTCAACCAAACTAATCCTTTAGGTTAAAAACAATGCATCCAATGTGATCATGTTTTACATATTTCACCTCTTATAACCACTAAACCAATTTTTGACTCCTATGTTTTTACTGTCACTTGTACCTTGGGTTAGGATTATGAACTATTCACATTGCTTGAAGATGAAAACATTTCTTGTGATTGCTACAAATAAAATGAGGAGTTGTCAACTATCCTTGGTGCCCATACATCCCTCTTGGTGTTCCCAATCCCATAATTGCCAAGGATGTACAACATGTATTGTTACAACATCATCCTTCCCAACATTCATCATCCTTCTTGGCATTCCTAATCCCATACTTGCCAAGAATGTATAGCTCATGTTACTACATCCCCCCCCCCTCCCCCCCCCTTGCACCAACAAAATTGTCACAGTTGGAGGTGCAACATGTGATAACTTGGGTGGAATAAGTGGGTGTGATTGGGCAAAATATCTTTGTTTCGCCAATACTAAATTATGCATTCAAATGAAACAATCACTACAAGGAATTTTTATATTAACAACTAGTTTTATGACTAACTTTTAATCACAAATGCCACATGTGAATATTACAATGTTTAATTGGTTTGGACAAGTCACATATAATTTTAATTACAAAAGACATTACATTGTCACATAGTCAAAATGACAATCATATCAAGGTGCAACTAATACCAACTTTTCATCCAACTAAAATCCAACCTATGTGGTACATTTATTTGCAACATTAGAAGAAATTTTGTCCATTTTAACCATATTTCAAATTTATAAATAGAGAAATAAGCATAATCTTATTATCTTCATTTATTGTGAAATTTATTTTTGTGACTACTATGCGACTAATGTCCAAACCAACTTATTTTACAACTAGCGATGTGTTAGTCATGTGTGTCCATTTAGTTGCAACTTGTTGCAGTTACATATGCAACTAGAGGAACAATTGAACCAAATTCTAGTCGTAGTTATGACTACAACTTACTATTAATGTGATTTTCATTGAAAATGTAAATGAAAGGTGAACAATGTCCTTCAATTTTGTTTACATCCATCAATGGATGATAACGTAGTTGTTTTTACAACTACAATAAAAGTGTTTACAATTCCAATAATATATTCTACCACACGTACAAAGAAACATAGACCACACATGGCAAATTTTACTATTTCAATTGGACTATTATCCTTTCAATATATTCTTTGCAATTATCCATGGGTGTTCCATGATATAATATCTAATAGCTAACATATTGCTAGAAAAGGCTATATAACCTGGTTGGTAAACTAAGCTAGGTAAGTTTAATAGGTTACATTAAACTAAGTAGGCTTATGTACATTAGTAGCCTAGCTGAGCTTACATACTTAGTTAATTGGCTTAAGTTATCTATAGGTAGTAGTAGGCTAGTTTATTAGGTGTAGCTAATAGATTGTTAGGCTATGAAGGTTATATCTAGTTAGGTTAAGTAAGCTAGGTAGGTAGTTGGTAGGCTTGGTCATTAATTATTAATTGACTAGGTAGTAGGTAATAAGTAGGATAGGTAGTAGGTAGGTTAATTAGTTTATTACATGTGAATATGTGATCATGTTTCATATTAATTAATTAGATTAGGCACTTGATCAATTCATTAGATAGGTTAGGTACTATGTAATAAGTAGGATAGGTATTAGTAGGTAGTATGTGGGTAGATAAACAAGAGGTATCTTATTTTGTGGATATGTCATAATATTTTTAAATCAATTATTAATTAATTAGTTGTGTTAAAATTATTAAATGTAGGCTAGGTAATTAATTTATTAGGTAGGTTAATAATAGGTATGTAACCTAGTAATATGTAATAAGTAGGGTATATAGGCATTAGTAAGTAGTAGGTAGGTAGGTTAAACTATAAATATTTTATTATGTGGATATATAATTTAATAATAATAATAATAATAAATTAGGTAGGTTATGTAATTAATTTATTAAATGTAGGTTAGGTAAT
>Ga0116229_10013444_pt1 | contig 11568 bp, 8 predicted proteins | sample S1TSphgellanicum_3_FD_87313 | JGI IMG/M metagenome (GOLD analysis project Ga0116229, IMG submission 87313) | Host-associated microbial communities from peat moss isolated from Minnesota, USA - S1T2_Fc - Sphagnum magellanicum MG | ecosystem: Host-associated > Plants > Peat moss > Unclassified... | reverse complement strand
GCCTGCATCGCCGTCGACGCCCTCGGTAAAGAGAATGTTCGCGGCATCACCATGCCCAGCCAGTATTCGTCGACTGGCTCGGTCGACGACAGCCGCATCCTCGCCGACAACCTCGGCATTCGCCTCGACCACATCGCGATCGAAGGCCTCTTTCGGCAATACGAAGCGGCCCTCGCCCCGCTCTTCGCCGGAACCAAGCCCGACCTCACCGAAGAAAACATCCAATCGCGCATCCGCGGCGCGCTGCTCATGGCCCTGTCGAACAAGACCGGAGCGCTCGTTCTCACCACCGGGAACAAATCCGAAATGTCCGTCGGCTATTGCACCCTCTACGGCGACATGGTCGGCGCCCTCGCCGTTATCGGCGACGTCATGAAGACGCGCGTCTACGACCTCTGCCGCTACATCAACCGCGAAGGCGAGATCATTCCCGCTGCTATCCTCGAAAAACCGCCGTCAGCGGAACTCCGCCCCGGCCAGAAAGATATCGACTCGCTCCCGCCCTACGAGGTGCTCGATCCGATCCTCGAGGCCTATGTCGAGCGTTACGAAACCCCCGAAGCCATCGCCGCCCAGCACGGCTTCGATCTCGAATTGGTCCGTTCCGTCGTCAAACTCGTGGAGCGTAGCGAATACAAACGCCAGCAGGCAGCGCCAGTGCTCAAAGTCACCGAAAAAGCCTTCGGCATGGGCCGCCGTTTTCCCATAGCCGTCAAGGTGCAGGTCTAAAGGGCGGGGGATTCGGCCCCGAATGCTTTGGCCTTACCGGTCGGCTGGAAGCGGCGGATTCCGTTGCCGCCAACGAGGTATGATGGAGACAGCGCATGGACAAAAGCATCCGGAAATATACGACTTTCGACGAGATGAAGGCGGACGAATACCGCTACTGGCAGAGCCGTCCGGTGCACGAGCGCGTCGGCGCGGTCTCCGAGCTCACCCAGGAACACTATGCGATGAAGGGCGCTGTTCCGGAGGTACCCAGACTTCAAAGAACTCTTGTCCGTCTTGAACGCGCATCGCGTTAAATATCTTGTGGTTGAAGCGTATGCCGTCTCGATCCACGCGCAGCTGCGAGCGACTCGAGAAACCTCCGGTACCGATGAAGGACAAACACGGCCAGCCTGCAACAAACTCTCAGGAAAAAGAGGATTGAATGTCATTCAGCTCGTCGCTCCGTAAGTCGTCCTTGATCGCAGCCCTCGCGGTTTTCGCCGCCTCCGCCGCTCTCGCCGAGCAGGAGCCGCCCTCCGCGCCCGCGCCGGCCGGCGCTCCAGCAACGCTGACCTTCCCCACGCCCGACCCCAAGAATTTCTCCGCCGACAAACCCACTCCTGACGACGTCAACGCCTTCCTCAAAGCGACGTGGGGCTACGATCCCAATCTGGCCTGGCAAACGATGGCCATCGCCAAGACGCCCGTCGCCGGAATCAGCAAAGTGACCGTCGCCATCGGCCAGAAGAGTAATCCTTCCCAGGTCGGACAGCTCGTCTTCTTCGCCCTTCCCGACGGTCAGCACATCATTTCCCAGGATGAGATCATTCCCTTCGGCGCTCACCCCTTCGACGCCAATCGCAAGATGCTCCAGACCGAAGCCACCGGCCCGGCGCGCGGCTCAGCCTCCAAAGACCTGCTCATCGTCGAGTTTGCCGACTTCCAATGCCCGCACTGCAAAGACGCTCAACCCACCGTCGAACGCCTCGTTCAGGATTTCCCCAACGCCCGCTTCGTCTTCGAGAGCTTCCCCCTGCCGCAGCATAGCGAAGCACCCAAGGCCGCAGCCTATGGAGTCTGCGTGCAAAAGGCCTCCGGCGATGCGACCTTCTTCAAATACGTCGATGCGGTCTTCGCCAACCAATCCGGCCTGACGCCTGAAGCCTCCGACGCGACCCTCAAAGACGTCGTTACCAAGCTCGGCCTCGATCCGGCAAAGATTTCCGCCTGCGCCGCCTCGCCGGTCGGCATTGACGGCGTCCAGGCCTCGCTCGACTTCGCCCGCAAACTCGAAGTCCGCGAGACCCCCTGGCTCTATATCAACGGTCGCGGCGTACCACTCGGCGGCATTCAGTACGACCAGCTCAAGGCCATCGTCTCCTACCAGGCCGTTCAGGATGGAGTCACCGCCGCTGCGGCATCGGGTAAGTAACGAGCCATCAGGATCGCTTTGACCTAATCGCGGAATCGGACGAAAAGCCAGGTATGAAGCAATTGCATCTCTGCACACACGGGTGACTGCGCGGATGAACATCGACATCGACGAGCAGCTCATTCGCGAGGCTATGCAGAAAGGGGACTTCCCCACCGAATCAGCGGCGGCGGAAGCGGGCCTTCGCTTGTTGTTCTAAGTTCGTTCAGAAGGTGACATTCGCCAGCTCCGAGGAAAAGTAAAGTGGGAGGGGAACCTCGAGGAATCTTATCTCGGGAGAGCGCGGGAGTGGGATCCGGAGAGCTGGTCGTCCAATGTCCTCGGCGTCCCGATCCGTGACGAGGATCTATTTTGTCCCCACAAAGATAGCCTTCGGCATCATCACATGGACGCCGACCTTCTGATCTACCAGCTGCGTAATCGTCACATCCCCCGCGACGCTGACGAGCTGGTAAGACTGGTCGCGCGTCAGGTGTTTCTCCGTCACCAGGAAGTCGATCATATTGCGCACCGCCATCTTCGTCGCCTCGTTCAGGTCTTCCTGGAAGCCCATCGAAATATAAGCCGTCGGCGTCTCGGCCCGAGGCCACGGCAGGTGCATGTCTTTGCGAACGACGAACTGGAAGGTCCCGGTCAACATCGTTTCCAGCGCGGTAATGTCAACCTCGCCGTCGCCCTGCCCGGCGTGTCCGTCGCCCACCTCAAAGAGCGCGCCCGCGGCGTGCACGGGCAGATACAGGGTCGTCCCCGCCACTAGCTCCTTATTGTCCATGTTCCCGCCATGCATCCACGGCGGAGCGCTGTTATAGCGCCCCGCGCTCTCCGGCGGCGCGTCGCCCATCGAGCCGAAAAACGGATGCAGCGGAATCTCCACTCCCGGCGCAAACTTCGCCACCATCCGCTGCCGGTCCAGTGGAATGATCGTCATCTTGCCATACGGGAAGTCGTCGGGGAGAAATCCGCGGCCCACGCTAAACCCATTGCAAGCCCACGGCACATCGATGTCGATCTTCTGAATGCGGACCTCCAGCACATCGCCCGGCTGCGCCTCGGCGATCGCGATCGGCCCGGTAAGAATATGCCCACCCGGCCCCTTGTCGATGTCCTTGGCGGCATACAAGTCGCGCAGCGAAGCCGGGATGTCGCTCTCGGCCACGCCGCCCTGCTCCAGCCGCTCCAGCGAGCCGCACGTCGAGACCGTATGCACCTCGACCACATCGCCGCTGTGCACGGTGAGCACCGGCTTGGCCTTCGACCAGTAGTAGCCCCAGGCCACCGTGGTCGGCGTCGCCGAAAGTGTCTGTACCTGCTGCGCTGAAGCAGAAACGGCAAGAGCGAAAGCGCAAACAGTGAATATGTAGGTTCGTCGAGGCAATCTCATGCGCCATCGTAACAAGCAGCCCGAAACCGTTCCAGTCTTCGGCCGCTATTGGTGCACCGGAAAAATAATCTGCCGCCCCGCCACATCGGTATGCGTCCGGCGAACGATGTGCGGCGTGACCAGCACCAGCAACGTCGACGTATTCAGGTCCTTCGAGTCGTCGGTCGTCGAGCGCAGTCCGGGCAGTTCGCTGATCCCCGGAATCCCCACGACCGCCCTGGTCTCCTGCTTCGAAAGGCTGCTCACCACCATCGCGCTCGCGCCGTCCTTGAGGGTGATCGTTCCCGTGTACTTGCGGTTGTTCAGGATCGGATTGTCGTTGAGCGTGGTGCCGCCGAGTGCCGTGAACTCGAGCTCCATCTTGAGCGACACCTCGGCGCCATGCTGCACCCACGGAGTGGCCTTCATGGTCAGGCCGAGGTCCTGATACTGGATCTGCGGGATCGTCACATTGGCGCTCAGGCTTGAAGCATTGTAGCCAAGCCCGGCCAGCGTGCTTGAGAGCCCGGCGGTGTTGATTCCCGAAGCGCTCAACGAACTGCCGCCGGAAGAGACGGTCGAGGTCACGATCGGATATCGCGTCCCGACGCGGAAGGTCGCCGTCTCCTGGTCCTGCACGCGCAGATGGATGTCGTCCAGCACCCGCGTATCGCTCGCGTTCAGGGAAAGGTTCGCCGTTGCTGTCCCCGGCACCAGGCCAAATTGCGTAAGTCCTCCGCCAAAGGTGGCAAAGCCCTGCGTGAGAAGCGAACTGGTCACTTGTCCGGTGGCGATCAGGATCGCGAGAATCGCCCCATAGTCCCCCGGCGCTGCGAGGCCGCTGGCGATGATCTGGTTGATCGCCGCCTGGTTGCCCGCTACGAGGCTGTTGATCTCCGAGTCGACGTTGAAAACGGTCATCTGCGAGGGCAGCTCCACTCCCACGTTGGTCGTCCGCACCTTGGTGATGTCGATCAACCGCACCTCGACGACGACCTGCGCTTTGCCGTCGAGCAGCTCTTCGAGCGTGGCGTTGAGCGCCTTCATGCGGCCCTCCGGCGCGCGCACCGTCAGGATGCCGCTCGTCGGCTGCGCCACCGCGACCGGCGCGTCGAAGACATTCTTCGCCACGCTGGTGATCTCGGTCATCTCGGCCTGCGTCACTCCGGGAATATAGACCGACTCCAACAACAAGCGCTCGTACTTCTGACGATTCTCCTTCGAGTCCTTCGCCACCAGAACGCGCTTCGGGTCGAGCGGCACAAAGAACGTCCCGGTCAGCATCTTCACCATCTGCGCGGCCTGCGTATAGTCGACATCGTCCGCGTCCAGACGGGTTGTGCCCTTCGGCACGGAACTATCCATGAGCGGCGTCAGCTGGTAGGCCGACAGCACCTGGCGCAGAACGTCCTCCTGTGTGCCTTTCAAATGAAAGCTCTTCTTCCCGCTCGCCGGAGTCAGCTCGATCGGCCCTTCGGCGTCCACGCCCTTCTCCTCAGCCGGATCGACATACATCTTCCGGTCGTTGGTCAACTCCTCGACATGTTGCGCAATCACCGGATTCTTCGGATCGAGCACCAGAGCGTCCTCAAGCTTCTGCCGGGAAACCTCGGGATGGCCGCCGAGCCGCGCTTTTACCGCCTCCTGCACCAGCTGTGTGATCAGGTGCTGGCGAGCGATCTCCCGCGCCGTCGAGTATTGCTGGTTCCCAGGGTCGAGCGCCGCCGCCGCGGTAAACGCCTGGTAGGCGCCATGGCAATCGTCCTGGTCGAGCAGCTTCGCCCCTTGCAGGTAAAGCTTTTCAGCCTTGCGCCCCTGCTTCCCGCTGGCATGCGTTTCCGGCGGGATGACGGCCGCCGGAGGCGCGCTTTGGCTCGCTGCCGGCGTTGTGGTCGTCGTGCCGCCCGTCTGCACCAGAACAGCGGAAAGCGGAAGCTCCACCTTAGTCTCGGTCAGGGACTGGGCTTCGCTTGCGGCGCCGCTGTTCTGTGCCGCCACGACAGAGAGTGGAAGCTCCACCTTCGTCTCCGACAGAGGTTGCGCTTGAACTGTCGGCTGCTGCTCGGTCGAAGAGCCGGCAGTCGCCTGTGCGAGACTGCACAAGGGCAGGCAAGCGAGCGCCGCGAGAATCCCCGCGCACGACCCTGTCGCCAGCCAGCCACGAGCGCGCAAGCCGCGGAGGCCGCGCGAACCAAAGATCGACAGAATTCTCATGCGCTGCGCCGCGTCTCGTCCAGCAATGCTTCGAGAGTCGTCACGCATACGTCTGGATCGCATTGCATCAGCTCATCGAAGGAGTAGCGTCCGGTCGCCACCGCGATCGCCGGCAGTTGATTCGCCTTGGCAGCGGAGATGTCGAACGGTGTGTCGCCCACTACGCAGACTGACGCATCGACGCCCACAATCGCGCGCGCCAGCTCCGCCGCGTGGGCGATCATCTCGGCGCGAACGATAAACCGATCGCTGAATCCGCCAAAGCGGAACCAATCCCGCAGCCCGGCAAGCTCAATCTTCAGCCAGCCAATCGACTCCAAATTGCCAGTCGCGACCCCCAGGGCCGCGCCTTTCGCCTGCAAGTGCCCGAGGGTAGCCTCAACGCCCGGCATCACCCGGACCACCATCGCCTCACGTTGCGCCAGAACATCGTTGCGCATCGCCTCGAGAATGTCTTCCAGCAGCGGATGCCACGCGGAATCTTCCATCTGCGCCGCGCGAAAAGCGTCGTGCAGGATTCCCGGATCGGTGTTGCCCGAGAGCACCACGGGATCGAGATTCAGCTCGTGTCCCATCACGCTCTTCACACTGGAAAAGAAAGACGTGACGTGGATGCGGTCCTGGCTGCGCAGCAGCGTCCCGTCGATGTCGAAAAGATAGGCGGGCTCAGCGTCCCAGAGAAAGCCATCGCGCAGAAAGACCCGCGGCCCCTCGCCAGATTTGACTTCCGTGGGCTCTGCGGAGGCGGTAGGCGAAATCAAGATGCAGTTCTCCCCGGTTGCGAAATGAAGAATGCAAAAGGCGCGGCGAAAGCCGCACCCGCTGCACTTTTCATTCTAATGGGAGAGTCGCCCCCGACTGGGGAAGCAGGGGCCAGGACCCGGTTACGAATTGACTGTCTGCTTCAGTGCCAGAGTGGGACGCTCACTGCGCGGCGGGCGCTTCAAGCCATGGCGAATCTGCGCCGGATTCAGATCCAGCTCGGCAATCGTACGGCTGAGCGTGTTGCGGTGCATGCCGAGCTCGGCAGCCGCCTTACATTGGTTGCCGCGGTGCCGCGCCAGCACCTCCAGAATGAAGCGCTTCTTGAACTCGCGTACCCCTTCGGCATAAGTGATGCCGCTCGCCTGCATGTGTGCTACCAGACTGTCCAGCTCTCGCTTCAAAAGAAGCCTCTCTCTTGCCGGTGTTGTCCCGGCCTTTTTCTTTCTTCCCGGCTCCATGCCGGGATATTCCGTCGATTTATCCCCGAGCGTTCATCCTGAGACCGCGCCGGACGTCCTGCCCTCCGCGTGCGGCTTGAGCCAGTCCGGTTGCGCATCTCGAATGATCTTCACGCCTTCGAGAATCCGCTCCCCTAATTGTTGGGGAGTTACTGCCGTTGTGGTGTGGGCGGCAGACAGAAAATACGGCGCTAACCGCGAATGGTCAAGCCAGCCGCTCTGCGGAAAAAACGCCGCCAGTGCCATCACGCCCAGCGTCACCACCACACAACCCTTCAGAAATCCAAATGCTGCACCCGCCAGCCGGTCCAGCCAACCCAGCCCGATCGTATGCGCCGCTCGATGCAGGATCCGCCCCACCAAACCCGCCGCGATCATCACCACCAACGCAATCGCCAGAAACGCAATCGCCTCCGCGATCGCTGTTCTATGCACTACCTGCAACAGCGACGGCATCAGCCGCTGATAGTTCCAACTGGCAATCAGCAATCCCAGTACCACGCCGCCGAGCGAAAACGCCTCGACGAAAAAACCGTTCCTCAACGCCCCGATCACCGCCAGGATCACGATCGCGGCGATGATCCAATCCACTATCGCCATGCCCGACCAAACCCCAGCGGTACCCGCCGACGCGGCGTTTCAAACATGCAGCGGCGACCCCGTCAGCAATCGGTACGCCTCAAAATATTTCTCGCGCGTGCGTGCGACCACGTCCTCGGGCAAAGCCGGCGCCGGCGATCTCTTGTTCCAGCGAATCTCTTCCAGATAGTCCCGCACATACTGTTTGTCGAAAGATTTCTGGGGGCCGCCTGGCACATAGCTGTCCAGCGGCCAGTAGCGCGACGAGTCCGGAGTCAGAGCTTCGTCCGCCAGAACCACGCCCTTCGAGGTCCTGCCGAACTCAAACTTGGTGTCCGCCAGGATCAGTCCTCGCGTCAGCGCATAATCGGCAGCCTTGTTGTAAATCTCGAGGCTCAATCTGCGCAGGTTCTCCGCCGCCTGCCTGCCGATGCGTGCTGTCATTTCCTCAAAGGAAATATTCACATCGTGCTCGCCATCCGCACTCTTGGTCGCGGGAGTGAAGATCGGCTCCGGCAACCGGTCTGATTCACTCAGACCCGCAGGCAGCGCAATGCCGCAGACTTTCCCCGTCGCCTGGTAATCCTTCCATCCCGAGCCGGAGAGATATCCGCGTACCACGCACTCCACCGGAAACATATTCGCTTTCGCCACCAGCATCGACCTGCCGCGAAGCTCATCGGCATGCGCTGCGATGTCCGCCGGATACTGCTCTACATCCGCAGTAATCAGATGGTTGGGAACCGTGTCCGCAAGAAAGTCGAACCAGAAGAGCGAGAGTTGTGTCAGAACGTTCCCCTTGCCGGGAATGCCGCTCGCCAGCACATGATCGAAAGCCGAGATGCGGTCCGTTGCCACCATCAGCAGAAACTCCCCCGCCGAATAGATGTCGCGTACCTTGCCCCGGGCGTGCAAATGCAAATCAGCTAATTCGGTCTGGAGCAAAGCTGGCAAGGAATGAGGCCTCTCGGGGGATGCACTGAAGATTCGATTGTCGGGTGGCCGGAGCACTTTGTCAACGACGTAAAAATACGCGGCTATTCCCGCGCTTTGCGCCTTATGCCACGCTTCGTTCCGGCGTGTCAACGCAGGAACGAAGCGTGATCTGGATCCAGGAAATTTACGCAGTCGCCAACTGCGTCTCAGTGGAACGCGCCGGCACATGTTCGCTGCGTCCACGCCGTCCGCCTCGTTCGCTTTCGATACCGCCAAGCCGCACCGAGACAACCTTCGACACGCCCGGCTCCTGCATCGTCACGCCATAGATCATGTCGGCGGCCTGCATCATTCGCTTCGAGTGTGTCACGATCACGAACTGTGTCGTCGTCGCCATCGCCTTGATCATCTCTGCCAGTCGCCCTACGTTTGTCTCATCGAGCGGCGCATCGACTTCGTCAAGCACGCAGAAGGGGCTCGGCTGATAGCGGAAGATTCCGATCAAAAGCGACAGAGCGGTCAGCGCCTTTTCGCCGCCCGAGAGCAGCAGCACATTCTGCAGCTTCTTGCCCGGTGGCGAGGCAACGATGTCGATGCCGCTGTCGATCGAGTTCTCTTCATCGGTCAGCTTCATGAACGCCTGGCCGCCGCCAAAAAGCTGCGCAAAGGTCACGGCGAAGTTCTCATTGATCTTGCCGAATGCCTCGTCGAACTTGGTCCGCGAGATCTGGTCGATCTCCTTGATCGTCGACTGGGTGTTCTCAATTGAGTCGAGCAGGTCTTTGCGCTGCGTTTCGAGGAACTCATGCCGCTGCGCCGCCTCCTGGTACTCTTCGAGTGCCATCATGTTGACCGGCCCCATCGCTTCGAGCTTTTGCTTCAGGCCGCGGCACGCTTCCTCTTCTTCGGGGAGCCCACTCGCCCCGATGCGCGCAATTTCAGTGTCCTCGCGCAGCGCAGATGCTTCCACTCCCAGATCGTTCACGCACGAATCTTCAATATGCTGCAGGTCGGAAGCCAGCTTCGCCGCCTGCGCACTCCGCTGACTCCTCGTCTCGCGCAGCGTGTCGGTCTGCGTGCGCGCGGCCTTCAACGCGTCTTCGATCTCCGCAAGCGAAATCCGCAAAGCCTTCGCTTCTTCGCTCCAGCGCGCCGCTTCTCCGAGTGCCTGCTCGCGGGTCTGTAAGAGCTGTTCGCGCGTCACGCCAAGCTGCTCGTTTTCGCGAACGCGCTGTTCGCGTTCTGCATTCGCCGCACTCAGCTGCTGCTCGAGTTGCTGCACGCGTTGCGCCAGGTCGCCGTACATGCGATCGATGCGGGCGAAGGCCATCTCCGCGCCACGCCGCCGCTCTTCCAGGCCAGCCAGTTCCGCCGATACCGTCGAAGCCTCGCTCTGCGCTGCTTCGCGCGCGCTGCGCAACTCCTCGACCGACCGCTGCAACTCGCCAAGGGCCGCTTCCGCGCTTTCGTGTTCCGTCTCGAGCCGCCGCGTCTCTTCGCGCTTGCTCGCAATGAACTCGTCCTTCGCACGCCGCGCGTCCTTGTTGCGCTCATTCTCGATCGTCCACTGTTGCGCGCGGCCCTGTACCCGCCGCACCTCGGCATCCATCTGGCGCAATGCTGCCGTATGGTTCGCGCTCTCGCGCTCGGCGTTGCGCCGCTCTTCGCTCTTCGCCTCAGACAGTCGCGTCAACTCGGCGATCGTCTTCGCCAACGAAGCCACAGCGACATCGGCCGCACTTAGCTCTGCTCCCACTCTTTCCAGCTTCTTCTGCGTATCGCGCAATTCGCGCTTCAGGGCCAACGGGCCTTCCACGCTCGGCTTGCCGCCCGTCACCGTTACGTTATGGAAGCACTCGCCGGAGGGCGCAAGGAAAAAGGCATGAGGATTTTCGAGCGCAAGGGCCCGCGCCATATCCGCATCCGGTGTCACATACCCCTCGCGCAGCTTGGGCAGAATCACTTCGAGCGAAGAACCAAATCCATCCAGCACGCGAATGCAGTCCTTCAACCGCACCACGCCGCCGCGCTGCTGATAGCTGCCTACCGCCGCGCCCGCGGCAAAGGAAAACTTCGCCTGCGCATCATCCGGATGCACCAGGAACGTCGCGCGCCCATCGACGTCATGCTTCAAAAGCCGCATGCCTTCATTGGCCGAGTCCCAGCTCTTCACCACGACGTAATTGAGTTCGTCGCGCAGGAATTCGTCGACGACCTCCTCATACTGCCCATCCACTTCGAGAAAATCCGCCAGCGTTCCGGCCGGAGCCAGCGCGCCGCCCATCGAATTCTGCTTGAGCAGCTTCCTCACCGTGTCGGTCGAATAGCTGTGATCGCGAATCAGCGACTCCAGGGAATTCCGCCGTCCGCTCAGAGTGGCATGCTCCGCTCGAAGCTGATCTCCGCGGCGCTTCGCCTCGGCCTCTTCACTGCGCCTCGCGGCAATCTCCGTCCGCAGCTCGCCAATCTCCTGCTCCAGCCGTTCGAGTGTCGCCGTCACCGATTCGAAGTTCATCGACAGCTGCCCGCGCTCCGCTCCGAGGGCGTCGAGATCGCGATGCGCCGCCGCCATCTCGCTAGCCAGGCGGCTCGCCTCGCGCTCCAGCGCAGCCAGGGCTTCTTCCGCCTGCGCGGTCTGGTTGCGCGCCTGGGCCGCCTGCTGCAGTAACTGCATCGTTTGCCTGCGTCCGAACTCCAGCTTCTGTTCAGCCACGCCCACCGCTTGCGCGGCATCGCGAACCTGCTGCTGTTTCTGCTGCGCCTGCTGGCGGAAGTTCGCCGCCTCCGCTGCGGCAGTCTCGAGGAACGTCCGCTGCCCATCGCGCTCCGCAGTCAGCCCGTCGAGGTGTTGCTTCGCCTGGCCAAGCTCAGCGGAGCCGGCCGTGGTGCGTGAGTCGAGTTCAGCAATCCGCTCTTCATTTGAACTTTGCCGCGAGACCGCGCGTTCGAGTTCGACCGCGGCCTGGCTTGCCTTTGCCGACGCTTCTTTCGCGCTGATGTCCAGCGAATAACCGCGCGCCGTGCCAGTCGAATACTCGCCCTGCAAGGAATCGACCTTCGCCGCGTGGCTCTCGATCTCTGTGCTCAATGCGGCGATCTCTTCCGCCAGCGCG
>Ga0116229_10013442_pt1 | contig 11569 bp, 8 predicted proteins | sample S1TSphgellanicum_3_FD_87313 | JGI IMG/M metagenome (GOLD analysis project Ga0116229, IMG submission 87313) | Host-associated microbial communities from peat moss isolated from Minnesota, USA - S1T2_Fc - Sphagnum magellanicum MG | ecosystem: Host-associated > Plants > Peat moss > Unclassified... | reverse complement strand
GGGATCAGTTGATCCTTCACCACCTCCCGCGCGCCGCGCTGCGAAGGAGGGTCACGCGTGTCGTCCAATACACGAATCCCCATGGACCGTTCTGGTTGAAGCACGTGCGAATGTGCGTTGCAGACCGCCCGGAGGCGGTGCGCCTCCGATTTGGTGGGCGTCACCCGGTAAGCGCACAGCAAATTGAACGCGTACTCGCGCGCGAGGTCGTTCCACATCTCTTCGAGCTGGACCGCATCGGCGGTCCGACCCTCCGCCCACAACAAGTCGACGATTTCGCCAAAGACGTGTACGGGCGCGGGCGTCGACGCCGCGCAAGACTTGCCGATCATGTCGGCAATCTCCTTGCGGACGGCCTCGGCATCGAGCGCCGGACCCAATTGCAGTTGTCGCAGCAGGCGGCGCGCATCGTGCCAAACGTAAGTTCCGCATCGGCGCAGTTGTTCGAGCTCGAGGCCCGTCGCCCGCAGCGCGTCCTCGATGGCCCATAGGTGTTCGACCGTGCAGAGGACCAGCGCGATCCCGCCCCGCCGCAAATTCGAGGCCAAGAACGGGGCAACGATCTCCGCGAGGTATTTGTCGGTCTCGTAGAACTGAACGACGTGGTCAGGGCGATTTTGGGCGCTGGGCATGAATGTATGAATGACGCACCTGTGCCACGCCTTTGTCAATGGCGCGACGCAACAAAATCCGCGCGTACGCCGCGGCCTGGGCGAGATGCGTAGTGTAGGATTCGAGACCATGGCAGTTGAGGGTGTTTCTCTTGCGATGGCCACCTTCAATGGTGAGCGCTTTTTGGCGGCGCAGCTTGCGAGCCTGGCCTCGCAAACCGTCAAACCTTTGGAATTGGTCGTCTGTGACGATCGATCGACTGATTCGACGTGGGGCATGCTGCAGGCCTTCACGAGGGAAGCGCCGTTTCCGGTGCGGCTCTTTCAGAACGACGCCAACATTGGCTATCGGTGCAACTTCATCCGGGCGGCCTCCCTGTGCCGTGGAGCCTTGATCTGTTTCTGTGATCAGGATGATGTTTGGCGCGAGGACAAGATTGCGCGGGTCGTAGAGTATTTTGCGACGTCCGACTCTTTGACCGTCAGCCATGATCTGCGGGTTTTCTTCGAGGATGGCAGGGCGTCCATCGGCTCGTACTTTGAGTTTCTGCGACTGAGCGGATTTTCGCCTGCGCTCAGTGTGAAGGGCTGCGCCACGGCCTTTCGATCGGAACTCATCGAGCGCTTCGGCTGGCCCGATCAATTGTCGAACGTGAGCCACGATACCTGGGTGTGTCTGATGGCGGCGGTGGTCAAGCGGCGCGGCTACCTGTGCGATGCGCTGATCGATTACCGGATCCATGAGCAAAACGCCTCGGGCTTGATTCTCGGCGGGAACAAGCGGCTCGCACGCCTTTTGCGCCAACTTCGCTTGCCGCCGTTCACCAGCAAGGATGAACTCGACCTCACATGGGGTTATTTCCTACCGAGCCTCGTGCCGGATGAAAAACATGATGTCGTGCGCAGCGCCATCTCATCGGCCCGCGCCCAAGTCGATGCCCGGGACCGTCATCATGCTCTCGCTGGGCTGGCCAGAGCCGTGGCCATTCGTGAATTGGTCACCTGCGACGCCTATGCTCATCCGGTGCGCAGATCGCTCAAAGCGCTGCACTTGTTTTTGCGCCTGGCCTACCGCAGCAGTGAGGGGTTGCAGGGACTGCTGCTGGATATACTCGGGAGAAGAACTTGACGCGCGCGCCGGTGGCGCACGTGCCGGCCATCGGCTGACCCAGGCGCGGCGGCCGTCAGCTTTTGAAACCCCTCGAATGCTGTGGATCATCCAGTTCGTCAGCGAGTTCGTACTCGTTTTCATCGAGGAAAATCACCCCTTCGTTGTCGGCGTCGGGTAATTCGACGTCTTTTTCCGTCTGAATTCTCGCAAGAGCGAGTCGCAACAGATCCTCACGGCGCAGCGCTTTGTCGGCCCCATAGAGGTCCTTCAGTTTCGCGGCAGGGGTATCGACCGGGATGACCAGCGGCACAATGACGAGCACTTTCATGGGGGTCCTCGAATGGCGCGAGCGTTTTTCGCGCCGCCAGCGTACCCGTTTCCGGCAATGAATCCAGTGCTGTCGCCGTGACCGCGACGGCATGTTCAGAGCTGTAACTTGGCCGCAAACACGGCCGCCTGCTGCGGTCGTCCCATGTCCGCATACAAATCGCGCAGGCTGGCGTAGGCAGTTTGAGTGCGTCGATAGTGCTCGCCATGCGCCGATTCGAGATTCGCGATGGCAGTCAGCAGCACGGATTCCGCTTCCGCGTAGCGCTTCATGCGGGCCAGGCACGAGCCGACGGCCGCTGCGGCCCACGAGACCTTAAGATCGCTGTCCGTCGCCGACCGGCGTCGTGCTGCCTCGACCTGGCGCAAGACCCGCAGTCCCAGCTCCTCTTGATGATTAGCGCATTCGGCAGTTCCGTATGTCTGCCATGCCGAGAGCGGATACGAATTCTCTGCACCTAGGAGCGACTCCAAGCCCGTCGCCGCGTCATGGGCCACGTCGGCCGCTTCCGATTCATGGTGCAGTTCGAGTAGCGCGTCCGCGAGCACATTCTTCTCCATCAGCGTGTCCTTGTGGTGGGGCCCCGACACGCGGGTTTCGCGCTCGACGACGTCCCGCAGTATGGGTTCGGCCTCGGCCGCTCGATGATTGCTGATGAGGGTCGAGCCGTATTGGCCCTCGAAGGCCAGCAGATCTTGATGATCCGGCGGCATGCTCTTTCGCGCCAGTTCGAGGCATTGGCGCCCATAGTTCAAGGCTTGCGGATAGCGACCGAGCTCCATGGACATGATCTCGAGAGCAAAGTAGGCGTAGCTGCGCCGGTCTCGCAGTGCTTGATCGCCTTTCGACTCGATGGCTATTTCTTCCATGAAGCTCGCTTCGCCCGCAGCTTCCTGATGGGTATGCGTGAGCACGATGCCGAGCAAATCGAGAGCGGCAGCCAGTTCCGCCGGCCTTTGCGCGCCGCGCAGCAGCGACACGGCCGAGCGTACGACGGGTGTCGCCTCGTCCCATTTTCCCAGCTCGCGCAGCAGTTCCCCGCGCGAGGTCAGCGCGTGACCCAATTCGAGTGGACCGCCGCCATTCGCGTGGAGCAGCGCCAGCTGCCTGTCGCTCGCTGCCAGCCCTTCGGCGTAGCGGCCGAGACCGTCATAGGTGTCGGCGATCAGCCCCAACATCGACGCCTCGACCAAGGGCTCGCGGGCGAGCTTGCCATCGAGCGCCGCCGTGGCCGAATCCAACAATTCCGCAATCGACATGTCGCGGCGGCCGGTGCGCGGGTCCGCGGATTTCAGCAGACTTTCCAGGAATTCGCCGCGTCGCGCGGCCATGTCGCGGGCAATCTCGGCGCGCCGCGCGGCGGCGGCGGCCAGATAACCGCCGGTCAACACGCTGACCAACAACAGCGCGCACAGGGCCGTGACCACCGCGTTTCGTTTCAGAAACTTCCCGGCGCGGTAAGCGGCGGCCGGCGCGCGTGCCGCGACGGGTCTTTCATCCAAGTAGCGCTGAAAATCCGCCTGTAACTCCGTGACCGTGGCATATCGGTGGGCGGGTTTTCGCTCCAGTGCCTTGGAGAGAATCGCGTCGAGATCGCCGCGCAGCGCGCGGCGCGTCGACGCGTCCAGACCGGCAGTTTGCGCGGCGCGGCTGGCCGTATCGACATCCCGTTGCGTCACTGCCAGCAGGTAGGCCATGGGATTGTGCGCATCCGCATAGGGCGGGCAGCCCGCGAGCAGCCGATAGGCCAGGGCGCCCAGTCCGAACACGTCCGTGCTCACGGACAAGGGTTCGCCGTTGATTTGTTCGGGCGCCGCGTAGTTGGGCGAGAAGAGGCGACCCATGCTCACGGTTGGCGAGTCTTGCGCCCCCGCGTCGCGCAGCGCGGTCGAGATCCCGAAATCGACCAACTTGGGCAGACCCTCGGCGGTGACCAGCACGTTGGCCGGTTTGATATCGCTGTGCACGACCAGCATGCGATGTGCCGCCGCAACGGCATCGGCCAGCAAAATCAACAGGCGTACGATGTCCCGCGGCGGCAGATTGCGGCTGCGGCAGTATTGGTCGATGCGCTCGCCGCGGACGAATTCGATGGCGATCCACGCGCGAGCGCCCTCGATGCCGGCGTCGATCAGTCTCGCGATCGACGGGTGCTCGAGCTTGGCGAGTAGTTGCGCTTCCCGCTCGAAACGTCGTTGCGCCGCCGCTCCCAAGGTTGTCGACAGTAGCTTGATGGCCACGGATTGCTTGACGCCGTCGACACGTTCGGCTCGATAGACCACGGCCATGCCGCCTTCGCCGATCAGTTCTGCCAATCGAAATCGGCCGACCACGGTCCCGGTCAATGACGCCTCGCGCTCGGGTACGGGCGCGCCGCGCAACGCGCCGGTCTGCAACTCGTCGTCGGCCGCGACGTTCAGAAGCCCTTCGACTTCCCGGCGCAGCGCCGCCGAATGGCAGTGCTGGTTCAAGAAGCTTTCGCGGACCGCATCGCGCAATCCCAGCGCCTGCGCGAACAACCGGTACGCGTGATCCCGCGGCAAGGCATCATTCATTGCTTGCGCAATTCCCAGGTGAGCCAGGCCTTGCCGGTCGCCGAATGCCGGTTCACGGTCGCGGTCGATACCGTCAGCGCCGAGGCCGCTTCCTCGACCGACAGTCCACCGAATACGCGCAGTGTGACGATTTCGGCCGCCAATGGGTCGAAGCGTTGCAATTCGTGCAAGAGATCATCGACGTCGAGCGTGTCGTAGACCCGGCCCTCGGGTCCGAGCTGCGTGTCGCTCAGCGTCACGGGATAACCGCCATCGCGTTTCTGGGCCCTACGGCTTCGCGCCTCGTCCACGAGCGCCTGGCGGGCAACACGCGCCGCAATCGACAAAAAATGAGTCCGATCCTGGAGTTTCAATCGGTTCAGACCCGCGAGCCGCAGATAGACCTCGTTGACGAGAGCGGTGGGCTGGATGGTCAGGTGCCGCTCGCTGCGCAACTGTTTGACGGCGATGGCATGGACTTCGCCGTAAAGCTGCGCCAACAACGCGTCGAGTGCCTCTCGATCGCCGCCGGCCCAACGGTCGAGCAACACAGTGAGGGCGCTGGACGCAGTGTTATCGTTCATTCTGGTTGGGCGAGGCTTTCAGTACGACCCCGGGGCCATGACTTGCGCTAGGAATACCTCGTGGCGTGCGATTGCACAAGCGGCATGACTCGGCAAACGACCGACGGGAGGGTTCGGGCTAGTCTTATGGTAAATGGTGAGTATCAGGCGTGGGTATCGCCTGGCGCAACTCGCGCGAGTGCATCTTGTTATGCATGCGGCTGCGGGAAGGTCAGCCATGCCGCTGCGGAAAGGGGTGCTGCACAACCATCGTGCAGCACCCCGAGCGCGAGTACCGTCAGGGGTTAGTCGGCCAGCGTCCAGTTGGTGATGGTCGCCGAGCTGCCATCCGAATACGTGATCTTGCCGGTGCCGGATTGATCGATCGCGCCGGTCGCCAGCGCGGTACCGGTGGCGCCTTTCGAGATGGTGAACGTCAGGTTGCGGGTGGTATTGCTGACCACCTGGATCTGAAATTCCAGGCCGCTGACCGCATCTTTCAGCGACCACGCCGTCGGCGTGGGCGGGAACAACGCGAACTGTGCCGCGCTGCCGCTGCTCGAATACGACGCGATGGACTTGCCACCCGTGATGAGCATCGAGGTGGCGCTCGGCGCGGTCAAGGTCAGGGAGCCGAGGGCACCGGAATCGACGGTGGAGCCGGTGCCGGAGAAAGTCACCTCTTCCGAGTCGCTGTTGATCTTGAGTGTGAGCGGTGTGACCGCTCCCAACGCAATGTCGAGCGCCGGGAGATTCTGGGCGATTCCGCCGGCGCACGGCACGGTCTCGATGGTGCCCCCGTCCAACGGGAGGGTGCAATAGAGACCGAGTTGCACGGGCGTTTTCGCACCGGACACCGGGGTGAATATGCCGAGCCCATGGACCACGAGGCTGGTCCCGGCGCTGTTCTCGGCCGTCGAGGCGGTGAGCTTCAGGGTGCCGATTTCGGTCTCTTTCAGGCCGTAGTAAGTTGCCGTCTCTGAAACGCTCAGCGACAGCGAGCCCGAGGACCCGCTTACTTGGGTCTCCTTGGCCTGCGCGACGATGTAGGGCTCTTTGCAGTCGCTGTCGTAGTACACGGTCACCTTGGCTGTGGACGTCGTCGGTGACGTCATGACCGAGGAGTTCACCAACGTGCTGCCGCCACCGGTCAGCTTGGTGCACGAGTCGGTTGCAGCAAACACGATTTCAATCTGGCTCTGCAATACGGTCGACGCCAGACCGATGGCCAACCCGGTTTGCGCGAGCGCGCGCTCCGTCACCAGTTCGGCCACTGCCGGAGCGCCGGAGCTGACGGTCAGATTGACGGCAGAACCCGACGCGACGAGCGTGCCTGCCGCCGGGCTTTCGCTGATGACGAGACCCGCCTTGATCGTGGCGCTCGACTCGGTGGTCACCGCGCCAAGTTTCAGATCCGCCTTGGTCAGTGCAGTGGTCGCGGCCGCCTGCGTGTCATCGACGACGTTGGGTACGTCAACCTTGGGCTTGCCGCTGGAGATCGTGAGTTTGACCGCGGAGCCGGACGCCACGCTGGTGCCGGCCGCCGGGCTTTCGCTGATGACGAGACCGGCGGCGATCGTGGCGCTCGACGCTGTGGTCACCGTGCCGAGCTTCAGCGTGGCCTTCGTCAGTGCGCTGGTCGCGGCCGCCTGGGTGTCACCGACGACATTGGGCACTTTGACGGATGCCAGAGGGGCGGCCTGCGGGACTGTGTCCGCAGCCCTCGCGGCCGGGACCGCCCCGGCGAGCGGCACCATGAACGATGCAACCATGAACGATGCAAATGCGCTTCGGCTCGAATTCATATGGGTCTCCCGCAATGGTCGTGAATTGGCATCGAGGCCTCGCAAGCCCCGCGCCGGTGGTTCTCATGAGGAAGGCGTATTGGCGGGGGATTTCGTATCAAGAGCCCGCAAATTTTTTTTGCCGATGGCAGCTTGCGGCCCACCACTCACGGGACGAGTGCGCCAGACGGTATCTGGGCGTGTAGTAGAATTGTCATATGTTAAAACTTCTCTCGCGCCTGCCCATGGGGGCGCTGTACGCGCTTTCGGCGTTCCTCTATTTTCTCGCCTATTACGTGGTGCGCCACCGACAGGCGGTGATCCGTGACCAGTTGGCACTCGTCTTCCCCGCAGCGAGCGTCGCGGAGCGCACGGCCATTCACAAGCGCTACCTGCGCAATTTCTGCGACGTGCTCGTGGAGGTATTGAAGTCGGTGTCGATGAGCGCGGCGAGCCTGCGCGACCGCGTGCGGATCTTGAATCTGCCGGTGGCCCTTCATTATCTGGAGGCCGGTCGGTCGGTCATGTTCGTCACGTCGCACCTCTGCAATTGGGAATGGCTTCTGCACGGCGTAGCGTTGCAGCTCGGCCATCCCATCGACGCTGCGTACAAGCCGCTGCACGACCCATGGGCCGAGCGACTGATGCTCGGCGTGCGATCTCGATTCGGTGCGCGGCTCATACCCGCCAAGGAACTGCTGGCGGATTTCATTCAGCGCCGGACCGTGGTTCGCGCTGTGGCGATGAATGCCGACCAGGCTCCGGTCTCCACCGACAAACGCTATTGGACCCGATTCCTGGGACACGATACGGCGTTCTATGTGGGCGCCGAACAGATCGCCCGGGCGATGCGGTTGCCCATGATCTATCTGGTCATGCGCCGGGTTCGGCGCGGTTTCTATGAAGTGGAGTTGGTGCCGCTTTGGGATGGGCGTGAGGCGCTGCCGCCGAACGCGATCACGGAGCGATATGCGCGGGCTTGCGAGGGTGACGTGCTCAAGAGTCCCGCGGATTGGCTGTGGTCCTACCGCCGATGGCGGCTTAAGAAACCTCTGTACGGCACTGACTAGATGCCGGTCAGGGTGCCGGCTTCAACATCTTCGCCTCGAGGTGTTTTGCCAATTCAGCGATGGTGGGATGGTCGAACAATTCCGTGAGATCGATCAGGCCGGGAAAATCACGGTCGATGTTTTCGTGGATTTCGATCAGCTTGAGCGAACTCGCGCCGATCTCGAACAAATTGTCGCTTACGTCGACGCGCTTGCCCGGCAGCGCGGCTTCGCAAATGGCCTGGAGCCTTGCCTGGAGATCGGAACCGCTCACGGTGGATGCGCCGCCGGCGGCACGCAGCGACGCAAGTTCGGTGAGTTCCGCATCGAAGTCGCCGGCCATATGCGCGGCCGCCAAAAGGTGGCGCTGCACCTTGCCGCTGGTCGTCTTCGGAATGCGCTTGACGGGGATGACCTGGGCAACTTCGAGTCCGGTGTGTTCGTTGATGAGCCGGCTCACGGCGCTGGCGGTGGGCAGGAATTCAGCCATCCCAGCGCGATGCAGGACGAAGACCACCAGTTCTTCGCCCGGAGACCCGGGCCGCGCCACCCCGGCGACGACAACCTTGTTGAGGTCCAAGCCGGGGGCTCGCTGCGCGATGTTCTCGAGATCGTAGGGATAGTAGTTCAAGCCGTTGATGAAGATGATCTCCTTGGTCCGGCCAGCAATGAAAAGGCTGCCCTCGTGCATGACGCCCAGATCGCCGGTATCCAGCCATCCCTCGGCATCGATGGCCAGCGCCGTGGCCTCCGGATCGCCGAAATAGCCGCGGGTGACGCTCTTGCCGCTGATGAGAATGTGGCCGACCCGCCCATCCGGCAGCGCGGTCCGGCCCGCATCCGTGATGCGCACGGCGATGCTCGGCACGGCACGGCCCACGCTCATCAGTTCGAGCGCATCGCGCGCATCTGCCGGATTGAGCTCGATGAGGTCACCGACCTTCAGTTTTTGCCGATTGACCCTGATCCAGCGGTAGTCGGTTCCGGGCTGCGGAAAGGTGACCGCGAGGCTGGCCTCCGCCATGCCGTACACCGGGAACATCGCGTGGCGCTTGAGGCCCGTATAGGCGAGCGTTTGCATGAATTCATTGCATAAGGGAACCGAGATGGGTTCGGCGCCGTTGTAGATCGAGCGGATGCTCGATAGATCGACGCCTTCCAGCCGGCGGTCGCCCAACACTTTGAGAAAGTGGCGATACCCGAAGTTGGGCGAGCAAGTGATCGTCGCCCGCTTCTTCGACGCCATTTGCAGCCACAGCAAGGGGCGGCGCACGAACGTATCCGTGGGCAGCAGATTGATGTGCACATGCTTGTTGAACTGCATGATGAAGAAGCCGATCAGCCCCATGTCGTGGGTGAGCGGCATCCAACTCAACGACACGTCGTCCCGGTTGTAATGATCCACCTCCGCCGCGCCATTGGAATTTGCCAATAGGTTCTCGTGCGAGAGCATGACTCCCTTCGGTTCGCTGGTGGAGCCCGAGGAGAACTGGATGAACGCGAGGTCGCCGGGGGCCGGATGGAACAGCTTGCCCGGTTTGGAAATGTCGGTGATCGATTCGACCAGGAAAGTTCGGCTCTTCAGTTCGTCGAAAAGCGCCGCTTCGCCCGTCTGCGCGGCCAGCGCGGCGAGACGCTCGAGCGTCTTCGCGTCCGTATAGAGGTACGGCCTGCCAATCTTGCGCGCCACACGCAGCAGCTTGTGGCGGTGCTCGTCGCTGATGCCGACGGCCAACGGCACCGGCACGATGCCGCCGCACACCGCGGCCCAAAATCCGTCGATGAATTGTTCGTTGTTGTTGAGGAATATGATGAGCTTGTCGCCGCGGTTCGCTCCGAGCGCCTGAAGGTGATAGAGGATGCCCAGCGCGCGCGTATGCAGTTCGCCGTAGGTCACCCGCCGCTCGGCATGGTCGCTCTCGATATAGGTGATTGCCCGGTCGACCGTGCGGTTGTTCTCGAGCATCTCGACCAAGGTCGTGTTCATCATCGTATTTCTACCATCATCATGAGATTGGATCGCGGCCGCAGATTGATCTGTGCCTCCAGCTCGATCGGCTCGTCGGTCGCACGGGTGAGACGAAAACGTTGGGACATGCGGTGCACGTGCACCAGCATTTCGAACAGGGCTAGACCCTCGCCGATGCAATGCCGCGGGCCGACCGCGAACGGGATGTACGAGAAGCGATGTCGTTCCGCGGCATCGGCGCCCGCAAAGCGTTCCGGCTTGAATGCCTCCGGATCGCTCCAGTAGGCCGGATGCCGGTGCAGCAGATAGGGGCAGATAAAGACGTCGGTGCGCGGCGCGATGCTATACCCGCCAAGTTCATCGGCGTCGATCGTACGCCGCGTCAGCAACCATCCGGGCGGATACAAGCGCAACGATTCCTGGATGACCTGGTGGGTGTAGGCGAGCGACTCGGCGGCATCGAGTTCCAACCCCCGCCGCGGCAGCCGCTCAGCTTCGGCCTCCAAGCGCCGGGCGACATCCGGGTGTTGGCTCGTCAGATACCACGTCCAGGTCAACGCCGCCGCGGTGGTCTCGTGTCCGGCCACGATGAGAGTCAACACCTCGTCGATCATTTCCTTGTCGCTCATGGCCTCGCCGGTGTCGCGGTCGCGCGTGGCCATGAGCATGCCGAGGAAGTCGACGTGCTCTTCGGCAGTGCTGCGCCGGTGTCCGATGATTTCGGCGACCAGCTTGGTCAGCGAGCGAAAGCGGAACGCGAACTTCAGATCGCGGTTCGTCTCTTTGGCAACGACGGCGAAGGGGTTGGCGCCGAGGTGCGCTTCGAGCCGCGCGAGGTCTTGGCCGAAGATCGACCGCAAGACGATTTCGAGCGTCAATTCGCTGACGTCGTCGGTGAGATTGATCGGCTCTCCCCGTACCGCGCTGGCGGCCCAGCGCTCGGCGAATTTCTCGTTGACCTCGTCCAGCAAGTTGCTGAATCGATCGATCACCCTGCGGTGAAACGAGGGCTGCATCATCCGCCTCTGGCGCCGCCAGAATTCTCCCTCGCTGGTCATGATGCCGTTGCCGAGTAGGATCTTGACGCGGTCCATCCCTTCGCCTTTGGTGTAGTTGCGATGGTTCGACAGCATCACGCGTTTGATGTCGTCGGGATGGTGGATGACGTAGTTGTAAACGCCGCGTGCGGGGGCAAAAACGCGATACGTGTCGCCGAAGCGAGCGAAACAGTCGCGCATCAGAGCCAGCGATTCGTCGGTGCCACCCAGATCGAAGCCGTCGGTGGGGCCGGGGGGGAGGGCCATGGTTTGCATGCGGCATTGTAACCACCGACAATGCCGGGTGCCGAAAAAACCCGAAGGCGGCCTTCGCAATACGATCTACCACCAACAGACCGCGTCGGGCCGGCGGCTGACGCCGGCTCGCGTGTTTTTCTACCGGCTCATCGTACCGGTGGGCCTCTCGCTGGTTCGCATCGTGTGGCGCACATCGCGGGTGGTGGGCATCGTCGGTACCGAACACATCACGGCCGCTCTGTCCCGTGCACCGTCCTTCATCCCCGTCTATTGGCACCAACACCAGCTGTTCTGCGTCAAGCACTTGTTGGCGTTACGCGGCGCG
>Ga0116229_10013440_pt1 | contig 11570 bp, 9 predicted proteins | sample S1TSphgellanicum_3_FD_87313 | JGI IMG/M metagenome (GOLD analysis project Ga0116229, IMG submission 87313) | Host-associated microbial communities from peat moss isolated from Minnesota, USA - S1T2_Fc - Sphagnum magellanicum MG | ecosystem: Host-associated > Plants > Peat moss > Unclassified... | reverse complement strand
TAATGGGCGATGGACTTGGCCACGCCGCCGCCGCGTGCGCGCAACGCGAAGCCGCCCGCGAACACCGCCGTGCCGTGATGATACAAGGCGCCGGCCGCGACGTCGTTGGCTTGGAATTCCGAATGAAACCCCCCCGGCATCAGGTGAATATCGAGCTGCTGCATGTCCCTCGGGATCGCGAGCGTGGGATCGAGACGCAGCGATCCCTTGCGGGGTGCGGCGCGCCTGGCGGTCCGGTCGGCGATCTTGGCGGCCGCCGTCACGAGCTTGGGCAGATCGCGCTCGAGCTGCGGGCGCACCGAGGACCAGGTCATTTCCTGCGCCGTGGTCCGCAGCGCGCTCCAGGCGCGAAAATAGGGGTTCGGCAACATCGCCTGGCGTACTTCGACCGCGGTACGCGGTGCCCGCTCGCTGCGCGCGACGATGCCGGGTTCGACGTCGCGCTCGTAGACGCCACGCAGGGAAGCGGCCATGTCCACCATGATGTGGCGGCGCAATTGCGACACGAATTGTTGCCGCGCGCGTTCATCGAGGGTCGGCTGCGTGAGCATGTCGAAGGCGCTGTTGCGGCCCTCGAATCCCCGGTTGGCGTCATCGAGCATGCGGCTGTTCCTCGTTCACGGTTTGTGCACCCGGCCGAGCCACTTCGCTTCGAAGGCGTAGACCTCGTCGAAGCCGTTGATCCGGCCGAAGTACTGGAAATCATACAGCGGAATGTCCGGATTGACGCTGGTGCCGCGCTGCTTGAGATTCTGCAGCATGCGATCGACCGCGGCGTTCGCCGCGAGCGCGGTGCTCGCCGGAAAGATCGCGCCCGCGTAGCCGATGTCGCGCAGCTCGTCGGCGGCGAGGATCGGGGTCTTGCCGCCGTCGGCCATGTTGGCCAGCATGGGTTTGTCGCTGCCGCGGCAGATCACGCGCATCTCCTCCTCGCTGCCGGGTGCCTCGATGAACAGGATGTCCGCGCCCGCCTTGCCGTAGGCCTCGGCGCGTCGCAGCGCCGCAGCGAAGCCTTCCACTGCGATCGCGTCGGTGCGCGCGATCACGAGCATTCCGTCCGGGTCCTGCCGCGCGTCGCAGGCGACCCGGATCTTGTCGACCATGTCCTCGAGCGGGATCACCCGCTTGCCTTCGAGATGACCGCAGCGTTTCGGGAACTCCTGATCCTCGAGTTGGATCGCGGCGATGCCGGCCGCCTCGTAACCGCGGACGGTATGATGCACGTTGAGCAGGCCGCCGTAACCGGTGTCGGCATCGGCGATCACGGCGGTGTCGCCGACGGTGCGCTTGAGCGTGGTCATGCGCTCGAGCATCTGGGTATAGGTGGCGATACCCGCATCCGGCAATCCGTAGCAGGAGGCGGTCAGCCAATAACCGGAGCCGTAGACGACGTCGAATCCCTGTTCGCGCGCCAGGCGCGCCGCCATCATGTCGTGCAAGCCGGGTGCGAGAAAGAAATCGCCGGCCGCCAGTTTCGCGCGCAACACATTGCTCATGGCGGAAGGTCCTCGTGGCTCATGGCGGAAGGTCCTCGTGAGAGTGTCGGATGACTCGCGCCGTGCGCAAAGCGTCGACGTCCGCATCGGACAGACCCAGCGCGGCGAGGATTGCGGGCGTGTGCTCGCCGATGCGCGCGAGCCGTCCGCCTTGGGTCGGGCGCACGCCGTTCAGCTCGAGCGGGAGGGTCGGCAGGCGGGTATCGACACCGTTCGGCAGCCTCGTGGGCACGAGCCCACCACCGGCCGCGAGGTGCGGATCGTCGAACAAATCCTCCGGGCGGCTGATCGGCGCGAACGGCAATCCCGCGCGTTCCAGGCGGGCGAGCACATCGGCTTTCGCGCACGCAAGCAATCGCTGGCGCACCCCGGGCAGGAACTGCTCGCGCGCCGCCACGCGTTGTCGGTTCGTGCGCAAGCCGGGATCCGCGCCCAGCGCGTCGAAGCCGAACGCGGCGCAAAAGCTCTGCCACTGCGCGTCGGAGACCACGCCGATGAAGACCTGTTCCCGGTCCGCGACTTCGAACACGTCGTAGATCGCCCAGGCTGAGACGCGCACGGGCATCGGTCTGGCGGCCTGTCCGGTGACGGCTGCTTGCGCCATGTGCTGGCCCACGAGGAACACCGCAGTCTCGAACAAGGCGCTGCTGACCTTCTGACCCTCCCCCGTGCGATGACGCTGCTCCAATGCCGCGAGGATGCCGATCACGCCGAACATGCCGCCGGTAACGTCCACGACCGAGGCACCCGCGCGCAGCGGTCGTCCGGGCGGGCCGGTCATGTAGGCGAGGCCGCTCATCATTTGCGCCACCTCATCGAGCGCGGTGCGGTTCGCATAGGGGCCGGCGAGAAATCCCTTGAGCGAACAATAGATCAAGCCCGGATTCGCGACGCGCAAGGCCTCGTAGGAAAGCCCCCAGCGCTCCATGACGGCGGGCCGGAAATTTTCGATCAGCACGTCGCTGCGCGCGGCGAGGCGTCGCGCCAACGCGAGGCCGCGGCGATCTTTGAGGTCGAGGCTGATGCTGCGCTTGTTGCGGTTGTACATGGGGAAATAACCGGCTCCCGAGCCTTGCAACTCTCGCGTGCTGTCCCCGAGCAGTGGCTCGAGCTTGATGACCTCGGCGCCGAGTTCGACGAGGATGGCCCCGGCCACGGGTCCCATGACCATGTGCGAGAACTCGAGCACGCGGATCCCCGCGAGCGGTCGGGGTGCCGGGCTCATGAGGGCCGCTCCCTGCGCTCGGCATGGTGCAGGGGCAGGCCGGCGGGTCTCAAAGATACACCCACGGTCGCTCCTCGCGATCGCGTTGCCGGAACGCGTCGAGGCCGGTGAGTTCGCGCAGCGACAGGTCGATCGCGTCGAACCCTTCGAGCAGGCGCAAGCGCGCCTCGGGCTCGACCCGGAACGGGATCCCGGTCGGGGCGGTGCCCGGAGGCGCCGGCCCGAACAGTGCCTGCCGCTCGAGATCGATCGTCAGGCGCGGCTCGTTGCTGCCCGTGAGCAGCGCCTGCGCCAGGGCGGCGACCGTGGCGCTCGGCAGGCACAGGGCGAGCATCCCGTTGTTGAGGCAGTTGTCCTCGAAGATCGGGGCGAAACTCGGTGCGACGATCGCGCGAAAGCCGTGATCGGCGAGTGCCCAGACCGCGTGTTCGCGGCTCGATCCACAGCCGAAATTCTCGCCGGCCACCAAGATCGCCGCGGCCGCGAAGCGCGTCTGGTTCAGCACGAAATCCGGATTCGGCTCGCGGCCGCCCGGCGCGAGGTAGCGCCAGCCGGCGAACAAGCCGGCACCCAAGCCTTGCTTGGTCACCGATTGGATTTCGCGCGAGGGGATGATGGTATCCGTGTCGACATTGTCCCGCAGCATCGGGGCTGCGGTCGCGGTGAGCGTACGGAAGGGCCGCATCAGGCCGCCTCGAGGCTGCGTACGTCCGTGATGAGGCCGCGGATCGCGCTCGCGGCCACGGTCGCAGGACTCGCGATGTGGGTCCGCGTGCCCGGACCCTGCCGGCCCTCGAAATTGCGATTCGTCGAGGAGACGACGCGTTTGCCGAGCCCGAGATCCTCGCCGCCCGCGTAGAAACACAAGGAACAGCCGGACTCGCGCCACTCGAAGCCCGCGGCCTTGAAAATCCGATCCAAGCCCTCGGCTTCGGCCTGCCGCTTGACGCGCGAGGAGCCGGGGACGCACAGGGCACGAACGCCGGCGGCGATCTTGCGGCCGCTCAAGACGCGCGCGGCGCTGCGCAGGTCCGAAATACGGGCGTTCGTGCAACTGCCGATGAAGGCTGCGTCGATGCGCAGCGAGGCCAGGCTCTGTCCCTGCTCAAGATCCATATACCGCAAGGCTCGGGTATGCGCTTCGCGCGTCGTGCCGCTCTCTTCGGCCGCGGGGACCGCGCCGGTCACGGCGACGGCGTGCTGCGGACTCGTTCCCCACGTGATCATCGGCGCAAGATCATCGACAGCGATCGTGATCTCCTCATCGAAGGCAGCCGCCTCGTCGGAGGACAGGCTGCGCCACTGCGCGAGCGCGCGATCCCAGTGCGCGCCGCGCGGCGCAAAGTCGCGGCCCTCGAGATAGTTGAACGTGGTGTCATCGGGCGCGATCATCCCGGTCACGGCCGAAAATTCGGTGGCCATATTGCAGAGCGTCAAGCGCGCTTCCATGTCGAGCGCTCGGACCGCGGATCCGGCAAATTCGACGGCCTTGCCACGGCCTCCCGCCGCTCCCCGGCGGCTCAACAAGCGCAGGCTCAAGTCCTTGGCGCCAACCCAGGCGCCGAGCCTGCCCTCGAAGCGAACGCGCAGCGTCGGCGGCTTCGTAAGCCGCAGCGTGCCGGTGGCGAGGGCGTGTTCGGCCTCGGTGGAACCGATGCCCCAGGCGAACGCACCGACCGCTCCCTGCGTGCAGGTGTGACTGTCCGGACAGACGATCGTGAGGCCTGGCAACGCGAGCCCGAGTTCGGGCGAGATCACGTGCACGATGCCTTGATCGGGATCGGTGACGTCGAACAAACGGATGCCGGCCGCATTCGCCGCGGCGCGAGTGCGGGTGATGAACTCCCGGCCCGAAGGGCTCAAGGTGTCGTCGGTCCGGCCCGGCCGGGTATCGACAATGTGATCGATCGTGCAGAAGACCCGCTCCGGTCCCTGCACGCGGCGGCCGCGCTGCTGCAGGCCTTCGAGCGCGATCGCCCCCGTGCGCTCGTGCAGGAAAATCCGGTCGATCGCAATCCAGGCACTGCCGCCGGCCGCGGCGACGATGTGGGTTTGCCATATTTTATCGAACAGGGAACGGGCGCTTGGCTCCGCCTGGCCACCAGCCAGCCGCCCCTGCTGCCCTTGTTCACCCATTGCCGCGATACGCGTCTACCATGCCGCAACGATAGGGTCGGGGGCTCTGGGCCGGCCATGAATAAGGCCCCGGTCGGCCACTCAGTGGCCAGGAGGCGTTGCTTGAGTACAGGCGTTTCGCGGCACTTCGCCACGCTGGGGCAAACCCAGGTGCACTACCGCCGCGCTGGCGTGGGCCCGGCCGTCCTGTTGCTGCATCAATCGCCGTCGTCGTCGGCGGAGCTCGTGCCTCTGATGCAGCAGCTCGCCGGCCGGTTCACCACGATTGCGCCCGACATGCCGGGCTTCGGAGCGTCGGATGCTTGCGCCGGTGTGAGCCTGTCAATCGAGTTTCTCGCCGATCGCGTCGCCGGTTTCATGGACGAACTCGGAATCGGCACCGCGGCGGTCTACGGCTTTCATACCGGCGCGAGCGTCGCCCTGTCCGTGGCGCGCCGTCATCCGCGCAAGCTCACCCTCGCGATTTGCGAGGGACTGCTGTGTCTCGACGAGTCCGAACGTCACGCGTTCCTGTCCCGCTACATCGAAGCGTTCACGCCGCGTTTCGATGGCGGACATCTCGCCTGGCTGTGGACCCGAATCAAGGACCAATCCCTATTCTTTCCTTGGTATGAGCGTACGGCAGCGGCACGCCTCGATGCCGATGCCACGCCCATCGCGGCCTTGGGCGCGCGCGCCGAAGATTGGCTGCGCAGCGGCGCAGGCTATGCAGCCGGCTATGCGGCTGCGTTCAACTACGATCCGCGCGCCGACTGGCCGTTCATCGACCTGCCCGTGATCGCGCAGTGCCAGCGCCACGATCCCCTCGCGGCCCATCTGCCGCGCCTCTCGCCCCTGCCGGCGCAGAGCGAACTGCGCTGTTTCGGGACGTCCGAGGAGCGCTTCGATCTGGTGCAGGCGGCCCTGCTGCGCCACGCCGGTGACCGCCCCGCGCCTCCCGTCCGGGTCACACGCCCGATCCATGGGCGGGTGTGGCAGGACTACGTGGTCTCGCAGGGCCAGGCACTGCGGGTGCTGCGCAGCGACGGGGGCGCGGACCGCGCGATCGTGGTTCAGCATGCGGCACAGAGCTCGGTGCGAGCCTGTCGCGACTGGCTCGCCGCTCTCGGCGAGCGTGGGACCGCCGTTGCGATCGAACTGCCCGGTCACGGCGAGACCGATCGTCCCGCCGGCCTCGACCTCGAGGATCCCGCGTGCTCGGCGGACCTCGTCTCGGGCGCGATCGATGCGCTGGGCCTCGGCGAGTGTGATCTCGTCGGCTGCGGCGCCGGCGCGGCGGTTCAGGTCGAAGTGGCACGCCGCCGGCCGGGCCGCGCACGCTCCATGACCCTCGTGGGTGCGCTCGATCTCACGCAACAGCCGGCGCTGCAAGCGGCGCTGGGCGCAAGCTATACGGCGCCCGCGGTCGACTCGTACGGGGGCTATTTGCTGCGTGCCTGGCACGAGGCCCGGGATCACTCGTTGTTCTTTCCCTGGTACGAGCGCCGGCGTGCGTTCGCGCTCGACGCCGCACCGTGCTTGGCGCCCGCGTGCTTGCAAGACCGTACGCTCGATGTGCTGCTGGCGGGCGAGGCCGGCGTGGCGTTGCGCCGCGCCGAGATCGCCTACCCGCTGCTCGCGCGGCTCGCGGAACTCTCCATCGTACCGCGTCACGCCGCGGCGACCTCTGACCCGCGGCAGGCGCACTCGCGCTCTCTCGCGCGCTCGGCGCGCGCCTTCGTCACGCTGTCGCAAGACCCTGCGCGTTGCGCTCGCGACCTCACGGCCCTGATTCGCTCGGAGCCCACATGAACGGTCCCGCCCCGCGGCGTTACGGTTATGCAGCCGGTCCTTTCGGGCAGGTGCACTATCAGATCTGGGCATCGGGCGACGCCGCGTCCCGGCCGCTCGTCCTGTGTCATCAATCGCCCAGCTCGTCGGAGCAGTTCACGGCGATTTATCCCTTGCTCGCCGCACGCGGTATCACGCCCATCGGCGTGGATACACCGGGATTCGGCATGTCCGCCGTACCCGATCATGCGCCGACGATCGAGGAGTATGCGGACAGCGTCACCGCCGTGCTCGATCACCTCGGCATCTCGAGCGCTCACATCCTCGGTCAGCACACGGGTTCCATGGTCGCGATGGAGGCCACGCTTCGCCATCCAAAGCGCTATCGGAGCCTCGTGCTCAACACGCCGACGCCGTTCAACGAACAGGAGCGCGCCGAGTGGTCCGCCACTCTCACGGCGCGCCAGAAGGCCTGGCGTCCGAAGCGTGACGGTTCGCATTTGCAGGCCCTGTGGGATCGGCGCTGCGCCGCGTCCGGGTCCGGCTGGTCGAATCTGCCGGCGATGCACCGTGAGGTCGTGCAGATGCTGCGGGCGGGCGAGACGCTCTGGTATGGGCACGCCGCCTCGTTCGCCTATGATCAGCTGAGCCGGCTCGCCGCGATCACGCTGCCCACGCTGATCCTCACGAACACCGGGGATCTCACCTACCCATTCGCGCGGCGTGCCGCCGAGCGCCGCCCCGATTTCGCTTATCGGGAACTCGAGGGCGGCACGCATGACATCGTCGATGAACAGCCGGACGCTTTCACCGCCGCGGTGGCCGCGTTCCTCGGCACTTAAGCCGCGGGCGGCCGATCCTCGAGTTCGCGGTGCATCTGGGTTTCGATGCGCGTCGCAAGATCTCGCAGGATCACGAGTTTCTTCGCGAGGCCCTCGAGGCCGCCGGCGGAGATGCGCATGTAGCGCAGCGTCAAGGCACCGATGAGCGCGCCGCCATGGCGCAAGGGAACCGCGACCGTATCCTCACGTTCCCCGATCGGTTCGAAGGTCGCGTAGTCCTGCTCGCGGATTTTCTCCAGCTGGCGTGCGAACTCCGCTTCGCTGCGCAGCTTGCCGTAGGCCGGCGGTTCGGCTGCGTGCTGGCGCGACAGCACGTCCCGCCGGGTGCCGGCCGCGAGGTTGCTCAGGCACAGCAAGCCCGCTGCCGAATACAGCATCGAGGCGTAGCCCCCGGCGCGATAACGGCGGATCACTCGCGACGTGGCATGATCGGTATTGAAGCGCACGATGCAGCGATCCCCCACGGGCGTGACCAGGGCCAGGGGCCAGCCGTGCAGCGCCGTCGATTCCAGCATCAGCGGCTGAGCCGCGGCCAACAAGCGCACGTCGCCGTCGAAGCCGTCGGACAGGCCGCGCACCAACACGGTCAAGCGGTAACGGCGCCCGCGCGGGCCTTGGAACTCGGCGACATAACCCAGCATGTGCAAGGTCTTGAGCACGCGATAGGCGGCGGCGCGTGAGAGGCCGAGTGCATCGGCCAGCTCTCCCGAGGACAATGTCTCGCGCAGATTCAGGAGTCTCAGCGTTTCGATGCCGCTGCGCAGGGTTTGAATGTCGTCGGCTTCTCTGGCGGGCATCGGAGGTATAGTATCAAAAGGCAAAATGATGGTACCGATAGGCATGACCTAGAGGCATCAGAGACGCCTGAGAGAAGCGTGAGAGACATTGAGAGAGGCATGAGAGGGACGTGAGCGAGGTGAGCGACGGGGATGAGCGAGAGTCGAACCTGAGCATGCGGGCGATTTCCGACGATGAGGATACCGTTGTCGCTGCGGCCAAGCCCTCGCGAGAGCGACTGCAGGCGCTCGAGCGTGGTCTCGAGGCGTTGTCCTTTCTGAATCGCTACGGTGCCGGCACCAGCACCCAGGTCGCCAAGGCGCTGCACCTGAAACGTTCGACCGCGCACCGCATCCTCGCGGTGCTCGTCAACCTGGGGCTGCTGCGCCATGACCCGCTCAATCATCAATTTATTCTCTGCGGCCGGGTCGGCGAGATGTCGAGCGGCTTTCGCGACGACGATTGGGTCTTGTCCTCTGCGCTCCCGGCCATGAAGGCCTGGACCCGCGAACATCATTGGCCCTTGGTGCTCGCCACGCCGCTCGCGAACAAGCTCGTGGTCCGCGCGTCGACGGATTATGAAAGCCCGATGTCCATCGATCGCTTCCATTGCGGTCAGGTCATCCCGATCCATGGTTCCACCGCCGGATTGCTCTATCTCGCGTACTCGCCCGCGGCGCAGGAGGTCTCTCCGTCGGATGCGCCCGCGCAGCAGAAATCGCCCATGGACGACATTGCGCAGACCCACGAGCCGGAAGACTTGGCGCGGATCCGTTCGGCCGGCTATGTCGCGCGACCGACCGCCTGTTTTACCGGCGGTCGAATCAGCGTGCCCTTGCGCACGACGGCACCCTTCGTCGGTGCGATCACGATGCGCGCCCGCGCCGAGAACATCGAGGTCATGAGTGAATTGCTGAGCTGGGTCGAGTCGCTGCAGCGACTCGCCGCGCAAATTCGCTGCGGCGACGGGGACTCGTAGGGCCCCGCGACAGTGCCGCTAAGCGCCGGCCGGCGGCGGCGCCAGCCCGCGATCGAGCAGGCGCTTCACGCGCGCGGCCGTGGCGAGCAGCCGCAAATCCTCGCCCGACCGGCCGATCAGCTGCAGGCTCAGCGAGGCATCGCCCTCCAGGCGCTGCGTCCAGGCGACGGCCGGCAGGCCCGCCAGATTCGCCGGCGCCACGAACGCCGCCACATTCTTCGCGGGATCCTCGGTCAGACGCGGCGCGCTCTGCGGGCAGGTGGGCGTGAGCACCGCGTGCGCCTCGAGCAAGCTGTGCCGCAACCGCGCGATCGACTCCTCGATGAGCGCGCGGCCGCTCGCAAGCCGCGTCGCCGGCAACGCCGTCGCGCGCGCGAGCAGACGGCCGAGGTCGCCCTCGATATCGTCGAGCGGCCGATAGCCCGGCATGCTGTCGGCGCTGCGCTGCGCGAATTCGTGCGCGACCTCCCAGAACGCCGCGCGCGCGTTCCCGGACCAGTCGATCGGGGGCACGCGGCTGCCGTGGCATTGATTCCAGCGCTCGAGCAAACCGGCGCAGCGTCGATACGCGTGAGCCACGTGCGCCTCCACGCCGATGAGCGCCGCATCGTCGAGCATACCGAGATGAAGCACGCCCTGCCGCGAGCCGCGCATCGATCGGTGCTGCGCAGCCGGGCCGAGCAATGTCTCCATCACCCGGGTGACGTCCGCCAATGAACCGGCCAGCAGGCCGACGCTGTCGAATCGGGGACACAGCGGCGCGACGCCCTCCATCGGCAGTGATCCGTGCGTCGGCTTGAAACCCACGATCCCGCAAAACGCGGCGGGGATGCGCACCGATCCCAAGGTGTCCGTGCCGATGCCGAGCAGGGCATGGCCGGCAGCCACGGCGGCGGCGGAGCCCCCGCTCGAGCCGCCGCTCAAGCGATCCGCGTGGCGCGGATTGTGGCAGCGCCCAAAGCGCGGGTTGCGGCCGCTCGCGCCCAGCGCCGCCTCGTCGAGATGAGTCTTGCCGATGATGATCGCGCCGAGCGCGCCGAGTTGCTCGACGATGGCGGCGCTCGCCGAGGCGGGGCCGCCGCTCGAGCGGCGTCCGCACGAGGTGAGTTCACCCGCGACATCGATGTTGTCCTTGAGCGCGACCGGTACGCCGAGCAACGGCGCCCGCGGGCGCGCGTGCAAGGATTCGACGGCGCGCAGGGCGTGCGCGTCGAGAACCCGGGTGTAGATGCGCCCCGCGGGATTGGCGGCATGGGCGCGCTCAACGGCGTGCGCGATCGACTCGGCGATGCCCTGAACGCTGCCCCCGGTGCTGGTGAGAAATTCGGCGATCGAAGTGAAGGAGGTCACGCGCAAGACATATAACAGGTCGGCTGCCGCCAGTCGGCTTGGGTTCGCGGGTGGCCGCGGGGTGCGCCCGCATTTCGGACACCAGCGACGACTGCCGCGTGGCTGCACAGCGTGCCCGTAGACTAGCCCGATGCAGACCGGCAGCGAACCTCAGCGCCACGCCTCGGCGGCGCCCGCCCACTGGAGCGCGGGCGCGCGATTGGCCGTCTCACTCGTCGTGAATGTCGAAGAGGGCGCGGAGATGTCGGTGGCTCGCGGCGATGCCACCATGGAGCCGGTCGACGAACTCGGCATGTTCGCCCGCGAGCCGCTGCGCAACCTGTCGAACGAAAGCAATTACCGCTATGGATTGAACCAGGGCGCCCAGCGCGTGGCGCGATTGCTCGACCGGCATGGCATGCGAGCGACGTGGACCTGCGCTGCTGAAGCCCTCGCGTCATCACCGCACGTTGGGGAGCTGATCGCGGACGGCGAACACGAAGTCTGCGCCCACGGTAACCGCTGGATCACGCAGCTGAAAATGGATGCGGCGACGGAACGGGAATTCATCCTGAACGCGCGCGACTCCATCGAACGCAGCACCGGACGGCGGCCCGCGGGCTGGTTGTCCCGCTACTACACGACCTTGAACACCCGGCGCTTGCTGGTCGAGGCGGGCTACCGCTATCACATGGACGATTTCTCCGACGACGTGCCGTTCTGGGATGCGAGCCATGCGCGGCCCATCCTGGTGATTCCGTATCAGCTCGACACCAACGACATGAAAATGTGGAGTCATCCCGCGTACACGCCCGATCAATGGTTGAAGTACGCCTGCGATACATTCGACTGGCTGTTGGCCGAATCGCGCGCGCTCGCCGTCGCGAGGATCATGTCGGTGGGCGTGCACCTGAGGATCATCGGACGGCCGGGGCGCATCGGCGCCTTCGAAAAATTTCTCGGCTACATCGCGGCAGCCGATGAGGCCTGCGTGTTGACCCGGCTCGAGATCGCCG
>Ga0116229_10013438_pt1 | contig 11570 bp, 11 predicted proteins | sample S1TSphgellanicum_3_FD_87313 | JGI IMG/M metagenome (GOLD analysis project Ga0116229, IMG submission 87313) | Host-associated microbial communities from peat moss isolated from Minnesota, USA - S1T2_Fc - Sphagnum magellanicum MG | ecosystem: Host-associated > Plants > Peat moss > Unclassified... | reverse complement strand
TGTACGCGGAACTCAAGCTGATGGGCGCCGGGCTCGAGTACATCGATGTCGGCGGCGGACTGGGCATCGACTATGACGGCAGCGCCACCAACTTCCCCTCGTCGATGAACTACACGCTGAACGAATACGCCAACGACGTGGTCTATCGCGTCGCCAGCGTCTGCAACGCGCGCAACATCCCGCATCCGCTGATCATCAGCGAATCCGGCCGTGCCATCGCCGCGCATCACAGCGTGCTGATCTTCAACGTGCTCGGGCGCTCGGCGCTGGATCGTTTCCGGGTCGACGGCCAGGACGCGCAGCAGTACGGCGGCGAGCGGGCGCTGCCGCAGCCGGTGCGCGACCTGCTCGACGCCTACCGCCTGATCGACGAGCGCCGCCTGGTCGAGTGCTATCACGACGCCCTGACGGCGCGCGAGCAGGCGCTGCAGATGTTCAATCTCGGGCTGCTGTCGCTGGAATTTCGCGGCCTGACCGAGCGTCTCTACTGGGCCAGCTGCGCCCGCATCCGCGACGTGTGCCGGCGGCTCGGCCGCTTTCCGGAGGAGCTCGAGGACCTGGAGAACGTGCTGTCAGACACGTATTTCTGCAACTTCTCGATCTTCCAGTCGCTGCCCGACAGCTGGGCCATCGACCAGCTGTTCCCGATCATGCCGATCCACCGGCTCGGCGAGCTGCCGGCGCGCAAGGCGGTGCTGGCCGACATCACCTGCGACTCCGACGGCAAGATCGACCGCTTCGTCGGGCCGCGCGACGTCAAGCGCACGCTCGAGCTGCACGAACCGATCCCCGGCGAGGACTACTACCTCGGCGCCTTCCTGGTCGGCGCCTACCAGGAGACCCTGGGCGACCTGCACAACCTGTTCGGCGACACCAACGTCGTGCACATCAGGCTGCACGACGAGGGCGGCTGGTGGATCGAGGAGATCGTCAAGGGCGATACCGCCAACCGCGTGCTGGAATACATGGAATACGACGTCGCGGAGCTGTCGCCGGCGCTCACGCGCGACTGCGAGCGGGCGGTGCGCGACGGCCGGCTCACGCTGTCCGAGAGCCAGGCGCTCAAGCGCTTCTACGACAACGAGCTCAACGGCTACGCCTACCTCGAGCCGTAGTCTCGAGCGCCGGCGCGCGCGAGTCGCAAGGCCGGCGCACCGGCGGCGCTCACCACATGTCCTTCAGCCGCGCGGTCACATCCAGCCCCGATGACTGGGCGTCGCCCAGCGGCGTGGCCTCGCCCAGCGATGCGCCATGGAAGGCGGTCTGCTGCATGGTCTTCAGTACCTTGTCGCTGATGAAGCGGCTACGCCCGCCATACACGTGGGCATCGCCGCTACGGGGCTGCTGCGTCAGCGGAAACTTCAGCGGCACGCACAGCTGCAGTTCATTGCGCGCGCGCGTCATGGCGACGTACAGCAGGCGGCGCTCCTCGTCGATCAGCTCTTTGCGTCCGGTGGCAAATTCGGACGGGAAGCTGCCGTCGACCACGTTCAGCAGGTAGACCGTATCCCACTCCATGCCCTTGGCGGAGTGCACGGTGGAGAGCACCAGGTAGTCTTCGTCCAGTGTCGGCGTGCCGGCCAGGTCGCTGGTGGCGTGCGGCGGGTCGAGCGTCAGCTCGGTGATGAAGCGCTCGCGCGAGGGAAACTGGCCGGCGAGCTGCTCGAGCTGGTCGAGGTCGCCGACCCGGGTGTGAAACTGCTCGTAGATGCGCTCGAGGTGCGGCTGGTACCACTCGCGCACCTGGCGCACCTGGCCCGGCCACGGCCGCTGCGGTTCGGTCAGCGACTCCAGCAGCGTTTGCAGCTTCGCGAACGGCGCCGCCATCGCCTGCGCCGGCACATAACCCTTGAGCGCCTGCACCCGGCCATCCTGCGCCTGCAGCAGTTCGATGCAGCGGCGCGCATTGACCGGTCCCATGCCAGGCAGCAGCTGCAGCACGCGAAACGCCGACAGCGCGTTGCGCAGGTTGTCGGCCCAGCGCAGTACCGCCAGCAGGTCCTTGATATGCGCCGCCTCGAGGAATTTAAGGCCGCCGTATTTCACGAACGGAATCCGGCGCCGCGCCAGCTCGACCTCGAGTACATCACTGGCACTGGCATTTCTGAACAGCACCGCCTGGCGCCTGAGCGGCACGCCGGCCTCGCGCCGCCTGAGAATCTGGCCGCAGACGTACTCGGCCTGGCCGGCGAGATCGTCCACGGTTGCATACAAAGGCTTGCTGCCGGCGCCGCGGGTTGACAGCAGGTGCTTGCGATGTTGCCGCGGAGCCTCGGCCATCAGCGCGTTGGAAGTGTCGAGCAGGCCCTGGGTCGAGCGGTAGTTCTGCGCCAGCGTGACGATCTCCGCACGCGGCTTGTAGTGGTCGGGAAATGTCAGGATGTTCTCGACCGCCGCGGCGCGGAACGAGTAGATGGCCTGCGCGTCATCGCCGACCACAGTCACGCCAGCGCCGTCGGGCTTCAGCGCATACAGGATGTCCGCCTGCAGCTTGTTGGTGTCCTGGTACTCATCCACCAGCACGTGATCAAAATTCGCCCCCACGTGCTGCGCCAGCCGTGGTTCACCCATCATCATGTGCCAGTACAGCAGCAGATCGTCATAGTCGAGCAGCGCGTAGCGCTGCTTGCGCTCGACATAGCCGCGGTACAGGCGCGAGAGCTCGGCCTCCCAGTCCAGGCACCACGGGAATTGCTGCTCCAGGGTATCGTGCAGGCTCTTCTGGGTGTTGACTCGCCAGGAGTAGATCGCCAGGCAGGTGTCCTTGCGTGGAAAGCGCTGCTCCTTGGAAGCCAGTCCGAGCTGCGTGCGCAGCTCGTCGAGCAGGTCGGCCGAATCCCCACGGTCTACCACGGTGAAGCTCGGCTCGAGCTTCAGGTGGCGCGCATACTGGCGCAGCAGCCGGTTGCCGATCGAATGAAACGTGCCGGCCCACACCAGCCGCCGCAGCATCGCCTGCGCCTTGTCGCCGAGCGTGTCATCGAGCGTCGCGCGCACGATGTCATGCGCGCGGCGACGCATCTCGGACGCCGCCCGGCGCGTGAAGGTCAGCAGCAGCAGGCGGCTCGGGTCCACGCCGTGCACCGCCAGCTGGGCGACGCGGTGAGCGATGGTGCTGGTCTTGCCGGTGCCGGCGCCGGCGATCACCAGCAGCGGTCCGGCGCGCCAGCCCTTCTCGCCGGCCGGCTCACCGTAGGTGACCGCCTTCTTCTGCGCTGAATTGAGGAGCTGGAGGTCGGAAGCGACTGGCATGGCCAGCGAAATATAATGCACGGCGACGCTGCCGGCGCGGCTAACTTCTTCCGCGCAGGGAGAACCGTAAAACGTTACGCTGCCGCCATGAGCGCCGACGCTGTGCGTACTGTCTATGCGGGCCGGGTGATCACCGTCAACGTCGAGACGGTGCGTCTGCCGAACGGACATGTCGAAGAACTGGAGATCATCCACCACCCCGGCGGCGCGGCCATCGTGGCGGTCGATGCGCAACAGCGGGTGTGCCTGATCAGGCAGTACCGTCACGCGGCCGGTGGCTGGGTGTGGGAGCTGCCGGCCGGAAAGCTGGAACCGGGCGAACCGCCGCTGGCAACGGCGCAGCGCGAGTTGACCGAGGAGTCCGGTACCAGCGCCCGCAGCTGGCAGTCGCTGGGGGTATTTGTCAGTTCTCCGGGGGTTTTTACCGAATCCGTGCACCTGTTCATGGCGCAGGGGCTGAATTCCGCGAAAATGTCCCACGAACTGGGCGAAGTCATCGAAGTTCACTGGGTTCCACTGGAGGAAGCCTGTGCGCGCGCGCTGCACGGAGACATCAATGACGGCAAGACGGCCCTCGGGCTGCTGCGCGCACGAGCGCAACTCTTATCCCTGACACCGGCATCCTGAGTGAGCAAGCGCGACTCCAAGCCGGACCAAAAACCAGCGACGGAAGCCGAGCTGTCGCTGGAGGACACGCTTGCGCGCCGGATGCGGGGCGTTGCCGCCAAGCGCACCGCGGTCAGCGGCTATAACCCGTATGACGCGGAACCGACCGCAAAGCCGGTGAGCCCGGATGGCAAGCGCAAGCGCACCGACCTGCGCAAGCTGTCGGAGTGGATTCGCCTCAAGCGCGAAGTGGAACAGCTGAACCAGGACGCGCCGAAGAAGAAGACTTAGCCCTTGCGAAGACCTGGCCGTTGCGAACACCTGGCCGTTGCGAAGACCTAGCCGTTGCGTTGAATGTGGCTCATCTTGCGCTCGCGGCTCAGCCGATAGAACCGCCGTAGTTCGGCCAGCGCCTCGCCCCGGCAGGCCGCAGCCTGCGCCGACAGCTGCCGCTCCAGGTGCCTGCAGAAGCGCGCCGCGTATTGGTTAGCCTCCCGATACAGCCGCGCGCGTCCGCCGGCCAGGCGCGCATCGATGCGACAGCGCTCGAACAGCAGCCGATGCAGCCCGGCCGGATAGTGCGCCGGGTCCTGTTCGCGCAGCAGCCACCAGCTGGTCACGTACTTGTCGATCTCCGCCTGCAGTTCCAGCTCCAGCAGCGACACGCCACGGTCGTGGCCGGCATTCCATGCCAGGTAGATGAAATGGCTGACGCCCTCGAGCGCGGTCCAGTAGTCGGCCAGGTTGCCGCCGTGCAGCGCCTGTAGCGGATTGGCCAGTGCCAGGCGCTCGAGCAGCTGCGCATCCAGGAACAACCCGACCGCCGCCGCGCCGCCCTCATCGAGCACCAGCACCTGCTCATCGGTATCGGTGTCGCGCACCGCGCTCGGCAGCCGCTCGCGCTCGGTGAACAGGAAGTCGTATACGTTGTAAGGCAACGGCAGGTCGTAGATGCCGGCGAGCAGATCCTGCAGTTGCTGGAGCACCATGGCCGCGTACCTGCGTGCGGCTCGTCAGTTCGGCAGCAGCGCGACCGGGGTGGCCTCGACCCCGAGCTGTCGCAGCAGGCCGCGGGCGCGCGGACTGCCGGTCTTGAGCCAGATCTCGTACAGCCGCAGGATGTCGGCCTGTGTGTAGCGGCGCGCGGCATCGCTGATCTCCCCCAGCGCATCCACCAGCGGCAGGAACTTGGCCGCCAGCTCCGCGTAGACCCGGGCCATGACCTGCCTGCGACCGCGCGCCAGGCCGTCGGCGAGCGTGCCATAGGCGCTCCCGCCCATGGCGATGTGGTAATTGATGTCGATCAGTTTGCGCGCAAAGCTGTGGGCGAAGAACCCGGCGATGAACAGCGACACGTCGCCCAGCCTCTGCAGGCCGCGTTCGCGCTCGATAGCGGTGGGCGCCTCGAGCGCATCGGACAGCATCTGCACCAGCGGCCGCAGCCGCACGCCGTCAGGGGTACGCTCGTACAGCTGTTCAGAGCGTGCGAACAGCGTCAACAGGTTGACCACGTATTGCTCAGTCTGGTCCTCCACTGCCACATGCTGGTGCGCCAGCGCTCCCTGGAGTGCATCGTGGAAGTACTCTCGCAGGCTCGCTACTGCCAATACCCGATCGCTGTCTTCAGATGGCTGCATGACTTCGTCCTCCGGAAATCCGCGGCACCAGCATTACTCAGTTTGAGTTGAACATGAATGCCGCTTAACCTTAGATAACCGCATCACGATTCTTACGTTGCAAGAAGTCTGCCGCGCTGGCAGCCGCACCGGTCGAGTGCTAAGACAGGCCAAATACAGGGGAGAACATGGCCGAATTCACGCTTGTGATAGGCAACAAGAACTACTCGTCCTGGTCGTTGCGGCCCTGGATGCTGTTGCGCCACCTCGGCCTGCCGTTCGATGAGCTGCAGATCGTTCTGTCGCAGCCGGACACCCAGGCACAGATCGCGCGTCACAGCCCGGCGGGGCGCGTGCCGGTGCTCCGGCACGGCGAGCTGACGCTGTGGGAATCGATCGCCATCGGCGAATACCTGTGCGAGCTGACCGGCCGCGGCTGGCCGCGCGAGCCTGCCGCACGGGCGCTGGCGCGCGTGGTCAGCGCCGAGATGCATGCCGGCTTCGGCGCGCTGCGCAACCAATGGCCGATGAATGCGCGTGCCACCGGCAGGCGCACGCCGATGACCGCGGAACTGGCCGCCGATATCAGGCGCATCGATGCACTGTGGTGCGATATCCGCCACCGTTTTGGCGCCCACGGCCCGTGGCTGTTCGGCGATTACTCGCTCGCCGACGCCATGTATGCGCCGGTGGCACTGCGCTTTCGCAGCTACGGGGCGACGCTGTCGGCGCCGGCGCAGGCGTACATGGACACGACGCTGGCCGATGCGCCGCTGCGCCAATGGCTGGCCGAAGCCGAGCTGGAACCCTGGACCATCTCCTATTCGGAGGTCGGCCTGCCCTAGCGGCGGCCACCGTCGGCGTCCACTGTCGGCGGCCACCGCCGGGCTTCCACCTTAGCGGGGCGCGTCGCGGTTGCCGGTAAGTCCGATGCGCAGCGCCCTGGTGGCGAGGAACACCTCGCGCAGGAACATCAGCAAGCCGCCGATGAAGCTCAGCATCGCCACCACGAACAGCGTCGCTATGACCAGCGACAGGTGGATGTCGACGAACGCGCCGACGAACAGCGCCACCACCACCATCGACACCAGCAGCGCGCAGATTGTACAAAGCGCTATCGCGCGGCCCAGCAGTCGCGCCCGACGCTCGAGCGTGCGCAGCGCACCGCCGAGCACATGCATGTCGTCCTCGTGGGTCTTGCTCTCCTTCTGCTCCAGCGCCCGCGCGCGATCCACCACGCGCGCCAGCCGATTGGCCAGCAACGTCAGCGTAACCCCGACGCCGGACAGCAGGAACACCGGGGCGACCGCGGTGCGTACCACCTCGGCGATTGCCTGGATCTGCGCACCGACCTCCGCCGCCACCTGCTGCTCCTCGATGACCTCTATGGACTCTGCGACGGGCCGGAGCGGCGCTCGAACCGATACCACGAGGCGGAATCGGCGCTGCCTGCGAGCACGCCGCCCGGACCGGACAATTGCTCATTGAGCAGCAGGTCGGTGCCGCGCAATTCAGCGCTCTGCTCGATCAGCAGCCCCTCGGCACCGGCCGATCCCTTGCATTCAGCCGCCTTGGTGCTTGCCTGGAAGCCAAAATCGGTCTTGCTCCAGGTCAGGGAGCAGCCCGCAAGCACCGACAGGTCGTCGGGCAGCAGCGACTGCATCAGGTACGGATCTTCGGCGGCATGCAACCAGCGCACCGGCTCCTTGAACAGGAAGATGTTCTGCACCAGGTGTTGTTTCTTGTCGAGATCGAAGGTCCAGACGTGCTGTGCCAGCACCCGGCGCGGATCATTGGCCGCGGTCTCGCGCACGAACATCACGATTTTACCCACCGTCATCGCGTTCACCGGCTGGATCAACAGCGCCACCGCAGCGTGCTCGCCGCGCTGGTCGCTGGCCGCCTGCGCGCGGTTGTCATACTGGCCCGGCAGCGCCTTCAGCAGCTTGTCGAAGTCGGCCTCGCGCCGCTTGGCCTCGCTGTTGCAGCCCGCCAGCAGCACTGCGGCCAGCGATAGTGCCGATAGCCACCCGTACGATGCCGTTCGAATCGCCATCACGCACCCGCTGTCAGGCATTGAAATCGCGCCACTCCACCCGGTAGTTGCGGCCGAGCGTCATGATGCGCTCGAGCAGCGCACTATAGTCCATGCCGGCTGCCCGGGCCGACTCGGCAAAGTCCTCTTCGCGCGCCAGGTTGGGATTGGGGTTGGCTTCGAGCATGAACACGCTGCCGTCGCCGCGCACGCGAAAATCAATGCGGGCGCAGCCCGACAGGTGCAGCGCGCGGTAGATGCGCCGTGACAGCCGGTCGAGCTGGTGCAGCACCGTGGGCGGCAGGTCATCGGCAGCGCGCGTGGTGATGTCGTAGCGGCGCTGGTAGGCCCGGTCCCACTTGACCTTGCGGGTCGCGATCGCCGGCAACGATTCCGGCAGCGAGCCGAAGCGCATCTCCCACACCGGCATGCGCGTCAGCCGCTCGTTGCCGAGCATGCCGACATACAGCTCGCGGCCCTCGATGTACTCCTCCACCAGCGCGTCGGAGCCGATCTGGTCGTGCATGAACTGCACCCGCTCGCGCAGCTTGGCGATGTCCTCGACCACCGAGGCCTGGGCGATACCGAGCGAGGCGTCCTCGGTAGCCGATTTCACGAACAGCGGCGGCTGCAGGCGGCGCGGAACGGTGACGCGCTGGCCGCGGCGAAACACCGCGAACTGCGGCGTTGGTATGCGGTGAAAGGCGAGCAGCTGCTTGCACAGCACCTTGTCGCGCGACAGCAGCAGGCCGCGCGGGTTGCAGCCCGTATACGGCGCGCGCATCAGCTCCAGGAAGGCCACCACGTGCTGGTCGTAGGTGACGATGCCATTGAATTCCTCGAGCAAGTTGAACACCAGCTCCGGCCGCGTTTCCATCAGCGCGGTGCGCAGCTCGGTCAGCGAATCCAGTACGCCCAGGGTCTGCACCTGGTGGCCGGCGTTGCGCAGCGTCGAGATCACGTCGTACTCGGTGCGCCATTCGTCGATCTGTTTTTCCGAGAATCCTTCCAGGCTGTCGGGTGGTACCAGGCTCGAGTGCACTACCACCAGCGTGCGCAGCTTTTTCATGCGCGCAGTCGCAGGCCCTGGCTTCGCATGTACAGGCGCACCATCCGCCGCAGCATGCGCCGGGTCGCGCGCAGCGAGTCGCGCTGCGCGCCGCGCACATACAGCTGCAGGCGCTCGCTGCGGTCGATCGCGGTGCGCAGCACCTGGTAGGCACCGTAGCGATCGACGCGGGTAGCGCGGATGATGAAGGCCAGCAGCTGCTGCTTGTGGGAGCGCAGCAGGGTCGCGGCAGTCAGGGCGCGCGCTCCCGGCTCGGTGTCGAACACGCGCTGCAGCAGCCGGTCGGCCAGCATGCCGCGGCGCGTGCGTGCCCGCGCCAGCTTGCTGCGGTAGTACTGCGCCAGCGTGCGCTGGTTGTGATCGAGCGGTTCGATGCGATCGCGGCAGCGCACCGGCGGGCGGTGCGCACCGAATTCGCCCGCCACCTGCTGCACGAAGCGCAGCTTGCGCAGTGCCGGCCAGGACGCATAGCGGCGTTGCCAGCCCGAGCGCGGCGCCAGCCAGACGGCGAAGGTCTCGGCAAAATCCTCGGTCGGATGGCTCTGGGCATACCAGTCGCCCAGGTGCTGCACGTGATGGCGGCTGGCCGGCCGGGCACGATAGCCGGAGCGATACGGCTCGGACGCCGGGCCGAACAGCGCGCGCCAGTGGGCGCGACGCCGCAGCCGGTAGGCGGAATCGATCGCATGTCCGGCCTCGTGGCGCAGGATGCGCATCAGCCAGTTGACGTTGCTGCCCTCGACCTCGCGCGTCATCTTGCGCTCCAGGCGCATCAGCCGCGGGTGCGCCAGGTAGAACGGCATCGCGATCCCCGGCACGCCGTCGGGCGAAAACCACTCCTCCGACAGCCACACGTGCGGCCGGAACCGGATGCCGCGTCCATCGAGCTCGTCGTACAACCGCCGCACGTAGCGCTGCAGCGGCGAGCGTCGCAGGTCGAGCCGCAGGTCGCAGATGCGCAGTTGCAGCAGTTCCTGGTCGCTAAGGCGCGTCCAGTCCAGCCGGCGCGCGCGCGGCGGCTGCAGCGAGCGCGACGCCTGCGGCGAGCGTGCTGGCTGCGCGCGTCGCGAGGAGCTGGTGGCGGAGGTGGAGGGCATCGCCACAAACTCTACCCAATCGGCGCGGCGCTGTCCGCAGATGCTGAGCGTCGCCCGCGCGAAACCTCAGGTCAGGGGTGTGACGCGGGCGCCTCGGCCAGTGCCTCCAGCCCATCGTCGTCCCAGTCCTCTTCCTCGACGGCGTCCTCGACGGCGCCCTCGACGGCGTCCCCGGCCTCCATCCCGGCTACGCCGGTGGTGAGCGCCCGCAGCTGCCTGAAATCGAACAGATTTCGGTCCGCCAGGGTGCCGGGTTCCACATGCTGCAGCGCTGAGAAGATCGACTGCACCCGCCCCGGATGTTCGCGCTCCCACGCGGCCAGCATGCCCTTGACGACAGTGCGCTGCAGGTTGGGCTGCGAGCCGCACAGCGTGCATGGGATCAGCGGAAAGCGCATGCCGCGCGCGTAGCGTGCGATATCGCGCTCGGCGATGTAGGCCAGCGGACGGATGACGACGTGGCGGCCGTCATTGGAACGCAGCTTCGGCGCCATCGCCTTCAACCGCCCGGCGTAGAACAGGTTCAGGAACAGCGTCTCGACGATGTCGTCGCGGTGATGCCCGAGGGCGATCTTGCTGATGCGATTCTCGGCGGCGTAGCGGTACAGGGCACCGCGCCGCAAGCGCGAGCACAGCGAACACATCGTGCGCCCGTCGGGTATCACGCGCTTGACCACGCGGTAGGTGTCCTGTTCGATCACGTTGTAGGGCACGCCCAGCGAGCGCAGGTAATCCGGCAGCACCTGCGCCGGAAAGCCCGGCTGCTTCTGGTCGAGATTCACCGCGACCAGCTCGAACGGCACCGGTGCGCTGCGCTGGAGCGAGCGCAGCAGCTCGAGCATCGTATAGGAGTCCTTGCCGCCGGACAGGCACACCATCACCCGGTCGCCGGACTCGATCATGCCGTAGTCGTGGATCGCCTTGCCGGCAAGGCCGCGCAGCCGCGCGCCCAGGCGCCGCAACGTCGCGGACGTCTCGCTCATGGCACGCTCCCGCTCACGGCGCGCTCTCCAGGTACTTGTGGTCCAGGTAGCGCAGCAACGCGGTTGCAGACAGCGGCTGGCCGGTGGCGTCCTTCATCAGTTCCTTGACCGTGACCTTGGCGCCAAGCCCATGCACGTGCTCGCGTAACCAACCGAACAGCCCGCTGAATTCCCCGCGCGCAATCTGCTGCTCGATGTCGGGTATGTGGATGCGCAGGCTCTCCCACAACTGTGCGGCAATCACCGCGCCCAACGCGTACGACGGAAAGTAGCCAAACGATCCGAGCGCCCAGTGGATGTCCTGCAGGCAGCCATCGGCGGCGCCGGTCGGGCGCACCTCGAGCCGCTGTTCCATGCCCGCGTTCCATGCCTCGGGCAGCTCGCGCACCGCCAGCTCGCCGGACAGCAGCTTCTTCTCCAGCTCGTAGCGCAGCAGGATATGCAGCGGGTAAGTCACCTCGTCGGCATCCACGCGGATCAGGCTGCGCTGCACAAGGTTGAGGCGCCGGTACAGGTTGTCGGGTTCCCACTCCGGCCCGCTGACGGAAAAATGCTTCTCCAGCAGCGGCCGCAGGTACTGCACGAACGCCCGGCTGCGCCCGACGATCATCTCCAGCAGCAGCGACTGGCTCTCCTCGAGCGCCATGCCGCGATCGCGTCCGACCGGCTGGTCGCGCCACGACTGCGGCAGGCCGAGGTCGTACATCGCATGCCCGGTCTCGTGCATCGCACCGAGCAGGCCGGAGAACAGGTCGGCGCTGTCAAAGCGCGTGGTGATGCGGATGTCGCCCGGCACCCCTTCGGTGAACGGATGCTCGCTCTCGTCGATGCGCCCGCGATCGAACGGAAACCCGATCGCGCGCATCACCTCGACTACCAGCGCGCGCTGCTTGCCAGGTGCAAATTTGCCGG
>Ga0116229_10013437_pt1 | contig 11570 bp, 9 predicted proteins | sample S1TSphgellanicum_3_FD_87313 | JGI IMG/M metagenome (GOLD analysis project Ga0116229, IMG submission 87313) | Host-associated microbial communities from peat moss isolated from Minnesota, USA - S1T2_Fc - Sphagnum magellanicum MG | ecosystem: Host-associated > Plants > Peat moss > Unclassified... | reverse complement strand
ATGAAGCGTTTGCCTTTGATTCCAAATGCCACAAATTCGGCTAAGTAATCACCATAAATGAAGTCCTTGTATGGCTCACCTTCTTCTAGGTTAACTAGTTCCAGCGGAGGTCCAACTTTGGTTCTTTTTGAAGGATATATGAAAGTTGCAAATGAAATCTGGGCAGTATTGGAGTTCACTGTAACTCTGTGTTCCACACTCTTGTACTTGCCATTGCTAATAATCTGCAATAGGTATAAATCTTGTTCTACTTGCATGCTAGCAAGCAAGCAAACATCATAAGTGTAGCTGATGGGGTTGGTGGAGGATCCTGATGATGTGATGTCCAATCTTATTCAAGGGAATACTACATTTTGTTTTGTGAGCTACTTTGAACCTCTATAAAACCTCTAGTCCATGTTGAATGTCAGTAGGAACCACCCTCAAGCTTTCAGTAGCTTGGGCGTAAGTTGTCTTTTCTTCATCTCCTTCTATCCATTTGTGGCTAGCTTGTTGGATGTAGGAAATGGTGTGTGCTTCTTTGAGCAATAATGGTGAGCCATAGGACTATGGTTCCCATGTAAATCAAGGGGTATGTATCCCAGGTGATGGCCATCAGTTTCCCAATTCATTCGGTAGTACGCATGTTCGAACCAATTGTCAATTGTGAAACCTAATGGAAACAGGGCCTCTTACCTAATGAGCACATTGTAACTCATGGCATTGGTGACTAAACATCTAACTTGTAGGCAAAGCTCTTGATCTGTATTTTCATTGAAGTTAAGTGCAATCAAATCTGAGCTTTCCCCAAGTACCCCTTTTACGCTCCCACTAACAGTGCAAATTTATAACATAGATTTTTGTAATTTAGAGTTGAGCATGCCCATTTTCTTGGCAAATTGAACTCCAAGAATCACTAGTTGGGCACCTGTATCAAGAAATACCACTTTGGGTGTATGTCCTCCCACCTAGATTGTTGACTCAATATTGTCGACAATGGCAATTCCTTTGGTGATGGAAGTTTTTTCACTAGGCATCACCTTCGGAAATGAGTGAGAGACTTTGTGGAGAGAATGGTTATCCACAATGCCTTTGTTGAGTAACAAATGCACAAGTGAGGTGTTTTTAACTCCCTTCTAATATGTGAATGTAGAATTAGAGGTAGGAAAGCCCACTAGTTTAGCCATGCTAGAATCAATGACCAAATTATGAATGCCATTTGCAACACGTGAACCTATCGAGTGTCTCTCCAAGGTGTTGGATGGGACCCATGTAGCATGTGGATCAAGGATTGGTAGAAGACCTGATGTAGTGTTCAGGGTATCCTTTAATACTGCAACTACATCTTTGGTGTTTAACTTCAAATCTTGAAAACTAAACAACGGTGTACTCATAAGCTTTTACGCCATTTCACACATTTGAAGTTAGCACTCCATAAGCTGATCAGTGGAAAATTATGTGTTTTCCTAATGTACATGTACTCTTGGGACACGATAATTTGATGCCTTAGCAGCTTGTGGTGTAGTAGTCTCTTTCCCCCTCGCCAATAAAGTGCATTCTTCTTCCATGTTGAGAGGACAAAAAAATTGTGGCATGATTGCTTGAGCTCCTTTAGCCCTTGTAATATGACTTGAACCAGATGCAAGTCCATCAAGCTAAATTACCTTCCTAGTGGCAAAAACTTTGGGTGCCACATTAGCCTCTTGTGCCGCAAAGTAGGAAGGGCTAAAAGAAGTGGCAAATTCCGATGTAAGATTAGAATTGTGTACACTGGAAAGAACATACTCCCCAACCATGGCATTGTGTGGGAGGCCATAGAACGACCTAGGAGGTCCCCCCCATGATCTTGAGCCCTGTACAGGTTAAGCATGACTAGGTAGTTAGGAAGACTTACTTTTTATATTAGCAAATTAGGCCTTCAATAATTTGAGTTCATTTTGCTTAGTTTGAACTTGAACAGCATGGGCTTGAAGCACCTCCTTCTTTTCAACATTATGCTCCTTCTTCTTAGCATTCCTACTGGAATTACCCTTGGTGGGGAAAACCTAAGTGGAAGGTTGAAGTGCCTTGGCTTTTGGTTGAGGGACAACGGAAGATGTTAGTAGATTTTGCCATGGTAATTGGAGTTGCTTACATTCCGAGAACTTGGCAAAATAAACAACTTCCTCATGTCCCTCTTTCCCACAATAATCACAAAAGAAATCCTTGGAAGGAATATTACATTCACTAGCTTTGTGGGTAGGATTGTTGTAGTAGTTATAAGAAGGTAGGATGGGTGTAACCAAATGCACTGCTTTAACCCTTAAAAAAAAATGTGATGATTTGGTTGGCGCAATTGGTGGAGGCTGAACGTGATGGAAGCCTCATATTATTGGCCTCATAGTGTGCATGAGCCAGTTCTAGTTTTTTTGAAATGTTGTACATGTTTAGCAAAATGTATGAGTCTCCAAATTCTACAAAAACCTGTTACAAAACCTACGCATGGAGTGTCAAAATACCTTCCAACGAACGAAGATACCGATTGGTAGTTTCCAGTTCTATGATGCTCTGAGTATCCTCTTTAAGCTTGAGAAGCCTCCTGTAGAGCATCTTAAGGGTTTCATCTTTCTACCGAAAGAAGGTGGCGAGCTGCAAATTTTTTTCAAAACTCTTAATCGGAAATTCCAACTCAAGAATTTGAAAGAATTCCCCCACTGGATCAGCAAAAGCTGGTGCATCGATGGTTGGAGGAATGTTTGCGATAACATCAATGAATTGTTGAAGAGAAAGGTACTAAAGTCGATATCGAATCTAGATTATTGGGCACAGTCCCATGATGTGCAATGGCAGCTTGCAGTGTAGTTTGAGAGGCGATGGCTATGGCTATGGCATAAGCTAGATTGGGGATCTAGGTGACGCCCAAAATCTTTAGAAAATGTTGCTTGTAGACATCCAATGCTTCATAGTGCACATGATGGGCCAGTTGTTTGAATGCAAACACCTCATTGTAATTAATGCCATATTTGAACTTTAAGTCACAAACCACAATTGAGAAAGTTACCTCGAATTCCCTCAAAGAAATGGTACTTGGCCTTCTGCTAAATTTCTCAATTCTCCCAAAAGAACTCTTGACCTCCATGGCGAATATGGGTGTAAAGGTCATGGCTTGTAATAGAATATAGGTGATGGTGTGAAAGTTGGTGCTGCAACAGGCGTACCCCACTGATTAACCCCTCCAAATGGACTTTGATGTACTGTTGATGTAGTGTAACCTGAACTTGAATTCTTGGTAGGAGTTATGACAGTGGTGTTATAGACGTTTGATGGTACTGTCGTGAAGATTATGAGCTCAAAGAAATCGGTTCAAATGATTGTGTGTTACTTTGGTTCTAGCTAAACGATAATGTTCTCATCATCCAAAAACATGGTGTTGTCCCATGCCCCAAAATTTTGTAGCAATACAGAACACTAGCTACAAAGTTCTAACACTATGGTTTGAAAAATACGGTGCATCGAGGGGATGAATAGCGACGAACAAACGTCGATGGATGGACTTTTGTGGATGGACGTCGATGGACAAAAGGGGCCAGATGGACAGAACCAGACAAAAGTCAAATGAAAATTAGACGGATGTCGAATGGATGTTGAACGAATGTTAAATAGACGTCAAACGAATATCGAACGGACATCAAACAAACATTAAACGAACGTTGGACAAACATCAAATGAATGTCAAACAAATGTTGGACAAACGTTAAACGGACGTCAAACGAATGTCGAACAAACGTTGAATGAACGTTAAACAAAAATCAGACGAACGTCAAATGAACGGATGTCAAACAAATGGTCGTTAATCGAACAAACGTCATACATCAACACAATGTTGCAAATCTACAACAACACAACATACACCACACTACAAGTCATGGCACTACAATTTGTAATAAATGCCATGATGCAAAATGCCCGAGAACTTTACAACAATGGCGTGTAAAAGCAAAAAAAATTTCTTCTTCTTCTTACTTGGCACTACACTTAGTTCCAACAACTTCAAGAATCTTCAAAGCTCCTCTTGTGTCTCTACATGAGAGAGAGAAAGAGAAAGAACTTTGAAACCTCATCTGCTCCAAGATACGTAATTCCCCCATTTGGTTTCGTTCTTCCCAACTCCTCTAATCCCAGTTCTATTGGTTAGCAGAGGTGTAACAACATGAGCTCCCTCTAACAATAAAAGAAACCCAAGAACTCAAAGCCAAGAAAAATTTGTCGCTTTCAACATTAAACAACAGAGAGCAATTTTTCTAGAATTAAATTACAAAGAAGGAAAAAAAACGTGGTGTATGTAAACAATGGCCATGTAATAGCTGCCGTGAGCATTTAGAAATCCAATCTGACTATGGAGGAAACTCTCCCTGGCAAAGGAATTTTAGAAAAACTAATAAGAAAAGGGAAGAACTTGGCCTTTTATATAGCCGCTAACAAGCTAAAAACCCTAAACAAGACATAACCCTAAAACACCTAATAACATACAATAACCTATGAACGTACATTAACCCTAAGAGCAAACATTAACCTTAAAAGGCATGATTGGCATGCCCGTAACTGGCCGTCATGTATGAAGCCATGCATACGGGCATGACAAATGGAGTTTAACATTAAGGCGTCGAAACCCAAAAGTCAATCAAAGGTCTATTAAGTGGTTTAGGTTTTTGCCTACAACTTCCCCCTATGAATTAAATTGTCTATGTTCTCATGTGTGCTATGATGACACCTAAATTTACATATGTCTTGATGCTGAACTTATGCACTCTTCAAATGTGCCAATGATTTGGTGAAAATGAAATTAATTATTGTGAAGGTCGTCATGGACTCAAACCATGTGACCTACCTAATTGGACAAAGGAAAGGTATGTTCATTTTGATAAATATAATATAAATGTATAGGTTGCATTGTTTAATTTCTAGCAAGCAATGTTTGCCACAATTGGGAGTTATCAAAAGAATTGCACCTTAAACATTATAAGTTTTATGCATGTGCATATGTTTTTTGGGTGTAAGACTTGTTCACCATTTTCTGTGAACTACTTGTTATGTTTCTAAAAGATTATTTGTGTGCCATTTCCAAAGTTGATATATATAAGACCTAATTTCCTAATAGATATGGTGTGGTTTACAATGCTACCATTTGCACACTCCATCCTACCTACATTTCAAAAGCATTTTCACAAGTTTAGAATCCTAGCAAAATTGCAAACAAGAGGAATAGGAGAGTGTCAAAAGCCTAAAGACTCCAAGATGCAAAGATATGACAAACTACACAGATTGGATAGGCTACTACAATAATCCAATGGGCTACTACAACAGAAGAATGATATTTTTCAAGTTTTTTCATTCTTAGCTAAGATTTGTGAATTTTGCACATCAACAGTTGTTTTGCTAAAGTTCCTTGTTTTGTGCCAAGGTGGTTTAAAATATCTATTGTAAATTTTTTATAAAATGTTTATAGATATACATATTAAATGTTTCATTGTTTCACATGGTTACATTTCTTATGTAAATGTTATTTGATCCCATGTAGTTGTGCACATGATTGTGAAAGGAAAAGGGTTGAATGTGCAAATAAACATGCATTAAAGGTGGGGACATCAACCTCCCAAAACCACCTAGACACAACATTGATGTCTACTAAAAATGGTAGGGAATCAAGGTGGAGAAAATGTACAGTTGTTGCTAACAACCTTTATAATGAATTGTGTAGCACTGCCCATTATTTAACTGATGAAGACAAACAAAATTTCCTCAAGAGGTTTTTGGACAAAGATGAGGTCAAATGCTTGCTTCTAGAGCATGCTAAAAATGCTAGAGATGTTGAATACAAGTTGGGCCTACTTGAAAGTCTACAAGGTACATATGCATAGCTTGTAACACACAAATCAATGGAGAATATATCCTACAAGAATGCGATGTTGACTATTGTTGTATCAAATCAAGGTGGCCCCTTTTAACACTATATATCTAAGACATTTGGAAGTACTAGATTATGACAAACTATAACACAAAGAATCCATGTGGATATGCATGGGGACACTATTTGGGGAAGGCTATCACGCAAGTGGCATTTTGATGCCCTAAATGAAATCGATCATCAACTGGTCCTAAATTTTTGAGATATAGCCACAACCATCTCGCCAATATGAAAAGACGTGAAATAGCAACGCACTAGAATGAATACATGGGAAGTACATCCAACTCATTATTTGCAAAAGACACAAGTATGAAACTTTAAATTTCTTCTTTTGAAAGCCATTTCTCCAAATTGAGTTTATCCACATTTGAAATTATGTACAATAATTATTTTTGTCCAACTTTTTGGTTGCTAGAAGAAATATGGGGTCAAGATTTGCCAGGTTTGTTATATTTTTTTCATGTAGTATTTTAGTTAGAAATGGTGATGGACAATCAACATGGTCTTGAAATTTAACAACTATTTGATCACCATAGTTTTATTTCTAGCATGCAAACTAGCCTCCCACCAAGAGTGGCTCATTAATTGTCCTAATGCCATGAATACTTATGCTTAATCCTTAGTTATTTGACAATTTATTTTGATTAGTTTTCAAGTAGCCAAATTACTTGTCAAACATTAATTGTTAATGAGTATTTGTTGGTCATTACTTATGGTTGTTGAGAATTCAAGTTCAATTAATTAGGTTTCATTAGTTATTAGAGTAGGAAAGTAACTAGGTTACTTTCACAAGGTTGAATTATTTTCTTTATTTATATTAGTTTAGTTATTTGTGGTTTGGTCTTTTAGTTAAATACCTTGGTGTTGATGGTTTGGCTTTCTTTTTTTCATTGCGCAAGTTTGTGTATTTCATGTGACAAAAACCTTGAGGAGTTCTTGATGTTATGTTCCATGTTGTGAGCATCATGTTTTAGTTTGCTTTCAATAAAAATTTATGTTTGCACTTAATTAGATCTCCTATTTGTTAATAATGGTCACTACTTGTTAGTCATTGCTTGTTAGGTTACTTTTGGTACTTGTTCAATCCCTAGTCACTTGTTCTAAGAGTGTGATTACTTGTGGGCATAATCTCCTTACTTGTCAAGGATGTTGATTATTGACAAATGCTGGTCAATATTTGACATTTGCATTAGGTACTAAGTTTAATCCTTAGTAACTTGTTACTTTTTTTTTTTACTATAACAAACCTTTGGTTATTTGTCCTTGGTGGTCACTCCTAGTTGTTGTGGCCATAGTACTTGCATTTATGTTGTGGTTACTTGTTTAAGAAATTTTAATAATTGTGGTGAATATTTTTTACTTGTCATGCAAGTAAACTCTTGACACTTAATGTTGATTACTTGGCAATATGCCACTAATACTTGTGATGTGGTCTAGATACTTGTTATGCATATTTTATTACTATTTGGGGTTATTTCCCTTTCATGTAGGTAGGCAGATACTTGAAATTGGTACTTACAACTTGTTACTCGTGGTGTAAGGTTGTGTAAATAATTGTCAAACATGCTTTAATTTCCTTGTTGAATTTCATAAATTTGTCTTAATGTGTTATTTGTGATGAATTATTATAATAGTGCAAGCAAAATATATTTATCTAACCTAAGTTATCTAGGGTTTGGGGTTTTTTGTTGGATTTTTACAGTTGGTTTGTTAAAGCACACGGTACTAAAATAAGGTTGAAAGCTTTTGAAAAGTTAAAACCCTATTGTGTCCGCAAATTGAAAGAAGGAACGCCTGTGCATGTAAGTACCACGTAGAAATGTAAGAAATTTGAGATAGATTCAACAATATGAAAGAAATCAAAGGGGTACATGGTGAACATTGTAGTTACACCTGTGATGTTTATGTTGGCTTTACTGCAAGTACATGCATGGCTGGTTGCACCAAGTTTTATGGTTTAACTAACATGTGGATGTCAATTTTGTGCCCAACTTTAGAAGAATCCACATTCCATTCTCTAAAATGCTTGGAGGGAAAATGTGATAACTGTGGGATTGACATGTTCATCACCTGCCCTATAAGTCCAGTAACAAACTGATGACATGGAAGTGTTATGAAAAAGTTATAAATGGGAGAACAAAAGCAAGGGTTGATAATAAGGTATTGAGGTTATAATATGAAGAAACCATTGTGATAGAATTTCTTTCCTACACCAAGCCAAAATTGCATAAATTTATATTGCATAATTTTGTAGCACGTTTCTAGGAAGAACAATATAAAATATGCTTGGAAACTTTCCCTCATGATAATATCATGTTTGTCATAAACTTTGTAGAAAACTATATTTTCATGGACTTCAATGAGGTCCAAGAAATGCATTGGCATTCATTCCAGTTGACCATTTTGGTCCACATTTGTTATCGATGGAATGATGCCTACATTGAAAATCCAAATTCAAGGGCAAAAAAGTTCATTATAGAATATCATTACTATCTTTCTAATGACACTGAACATGACATTTTGTTTGTCCAACATTGTTTTGAGTTGCATTGGGCATAATTAACTAATCATGGCCTATACTACGACGAGCACCTAGTGTGGTCAAATGGGTGTGCGGCTCAATTCAAGTCTAGACATACCTAATACCATGTTGCGCGATATGTTTTTTACTTGTATGCCTTGACTTCCATAGTTATTTATTATTCTAACAAAACTCAGCCAGGTACTTTATTAATTAATGAATCCCTACCTAGTTTTTGTTGTTTCATGTTGTCATAGGTATTAATCCAAGACCAAGGATTCTATACACTTGCCCCATGGGTGTAGGATGGTGTGTTGTTACTTTCGTAATGGTCATGGCAAAGGCATCCACGATGGGGTTGGAGTTGTTTTGAAGCAGGAGATTCGGAAAAAAAAAATGATTATGAGTAGCGAATGGCTCCAGTGTGCTGTAGATGTTGTTGCTCTTTGTCAAAGAAAATAGGTTGAACAACATGTAGCTTACGTAAATGTCAAGAGGGATGGCATCTACTATTTCCACTTAATCAAACTTGAAGATGTTGACTAGTCAGCAAGTTGGGACTATAAGCAAATTCTTGGTTGTCGATCCATGCATTTTATGGCATCTATTTATCATCAAAATTGCACTATGTTGAATGTGAGGCAACTTGCATGTTTTTGCTCTGAATGTATGGATGATAATTCAAAATTTTGCGAGACTAAGACCCATGTCATGCCTTGGGGATTCTTGACTTTGGAACCTCTAAATGTTTTGCAAGTACATATAAGTTATAATATTCTAACCTCCATTCGTTGTGTCATTTCATGGTCAATGTCACATTTTTTTTCTTGTGTACATGTCTTTTATCTTTTGCACTACCTTGTTCCAGTTTAATTAGTTGACATTTATCTACATATCCCAAGTTTTGTTAGAAGCATTTTTCATTTCATTTTAATAAGTTTGGCTCTTGATTGTAACTTGAAAGAACGTACCATGATGAACAATGTTGAAGGCTCTAATTTAGAATTAGAGGCTAGAGATGATGATGATATGGAATTTGAGGCTACAAATGTTAAAATTGGTGATAATGTTATAATCATTGCCAATGAATTGGAAAATGGTGATCTGTTTTATATTCTTCTATGCAATAGGCCCTTGCATAGGTGCCAACATACATTTGAAGACGAATGGGAAATTATTTGGTATGAGGGGGATATGATCATTAGAGGTGTATGGTACCAAAGAGTGGTGAACCATTGAAGTACCAACATTCCTTATAGGTTGTTGACAGATTCTAGTCTAGCATTTGTATACTCCCACTTGGTCATAGCTTCAAAATTTCCAATGTTCCCATGTGTAACAAGAAAGGGTGGTTCAAGGTTCTTTATGGTTCCTAAAGTGAAGGAGAATCTCATAGCAACAATAGAAAATAGACAATCTACGAAAATTGATTTGTAAGACATTCCAAATTCCCCACATTTTGCATTATTACCCATGCATATATATATATAAACATAGGGTGTTAACAATAATTGAATGAAAATGAACATGTTTTGTACAAAGTATAGTGACCCTAGACCCATACTTGTGTCTTATTATTGTTGTTTTTGTTTTGCTCATAGGGTTTAACATTTTGAATGTTTGAGATCCTAAAGCAAATGTCATCTATGTGGCTAGGGTTGTTTTAAAGTTGAAAATATCAATCCTTTTAGATTTATGGGGTCATGGGCACATGCAAATGAGGACTCCCAAAATGTAATTTTACATTTAATTTGTTCAATCAAATTAGCACATGCGACTTGTACTTGAATATCTAATGATAAATTTGTAGAGGAATGTTAGTTCAAACTTTTGTATGACTTTAGAAGTTGTGATGTGCCATGATCGATCGTTTGTTTGTTTAGTAGTACAAAAATTTAAATATTGATTTGATTGGCATTTTTAAAAATTATGTACTTCAGTGCATTCTGACAAGAATGATGTTTGACTTTTGATGAGACAAAATTTGTAACTTTGTTGTGCTCATGCAAGGACAGTGAGGAAAATTAGCCATTATATTGAAACTTGTTCATTGATAGATGTTGCCACCTTAAGATGATGTTTTTCTTGACTTTAGGGGTACCTTTGTGATATTATTGGAACTTGCTATCTAGAAGGTATTATCAAGATTTACATCCAATGCATCATTTCACCCCAGGGTTCTTTTAGTCTAATGGCTAACATATTGTTCATTTTCAGTGGTTTTAGTAAATAGTGTTTGATATAGTTAAACTTTCACATAAAATAAAACTAAGTTCAAAATGTTGTTTTATCAAGTACTCTTTCCATAAATCTTGGTTTCTACCCTCGCTTTATGTTGGAATGTGTAGGTTACAATAGTACATTACATATTGAAGATGAGTTTGTTTAATGTTTCTGCCTAAAACTTGGTATGTTTATGAGTTTGATTTCTGTGGCAATTCAATGTGACATTTGGTTTATTTCCATTTTGATGTTTTGCCACTGTAAATGATTTCAAAATTGGGTCACTTTCAATAATGAATTTTCTCCTTTTGCATTTCACCGTTTTTGTGAGTTGGATTATGTTTACGTAATTACAACAACATTTACATACTAAGGAAGGTTACATCAACATATTACACGAAAATTGACACGTGTACTTTGACATTGTAAATGAGTTCCAAATTCCCATGACCATTCCATATATAAATGCTTTAATTTAAATTTGCAAAATCTTGATTTCTTTAACATTGAAAAATTATAATAGGTGAAAGTCTAGTGGCTTGTATTTGGATTGTGTTGAATGTTTTTCATCTAATTTGACATTGCAAATGAGTTCAAAATTAGGTCATGTCAAGTACTAAATTTAGTCCTTTTTCATCTTGCCCTCTCTATATAAACTGTAATATGTTTAGGTTAATACAACAACAAATTACATAGAAAACAACGTTATAACAATAGATTACATGAAAATTGAAACATACATTTTGAGTTCAGAATTAGGTCATTTTCATAGTAATGATTTTGTTATTTTTTCATTTCATCCTCTCTATGTGTTCAATGTTGTAATATGTTTAGGTTATAACAATCAATTACACTAGTGTGAACTTGGTGCATAATGCACCCGTCGAGCTTCCCCCCGCCCGT
>Ga0116229_10013436_pt1 | contig 11571 bp, 11 predicted proteins | sample S1TSphgellanicum_3_FD_87313 | JGI IMG/M metagenome (GOLD analysis project Ga0116229, IMG submission 87313) | Host-associated microbial communities from peat moss isolated from Minnesota, USA - S1T2_Fc - Sphagnum magellanicum MG | ecosystem: Host-associated > Plants > Peat moss > Unclassified... | reverse complement strand
GAAGAGAATTTATGCAAAAATATGAAAGAAAAAGGGGGTTACTAAAGTGTTGAAAGGTTGGTGGAATAGAAATTGTGCAAAAATGTGAAGGAAAAAGGGGTGGCATTGAGTGGAGAGGAAGAGGCACAATGTAGTTCTTTTGGAATGTGTGGTGTGTTTAACAATGGAGGAAAAAAGGGAGACTATGAAGGAAGCTAATGCAAAGTTGAACTAAAAGGGTGGATTTGTGTTAAAAATAGAATGTCAAGCATATGTGTGGGTCTTATACGAGTATCAATATGAAAGTAGGTTCTAGTATTTGTTTCTAGGTCATGGTGTTTTTAGAATAACAATGAGTTAAAGAATCTTGGTTGCAATCCAAAGTGAATAGTTAGATTGCTTGAGTGCATGTAGAAAAAACAAAGTGTGAGCAATATTCTAAAATTGTAGCATTTCATTAAGGATCAACTTGATTAAGGATGTGATGTGGGATTGTGTGAACAACCATAAGTACTAAAGTTTTTCTAGTGAAACAATGGTTGTGCCTCAATTTTATAGCCACATTGTAAATCTTATTTGAATAATCAAAAGCAATCAATTGTTTGATGATTTGAATGCATGCATTGGTTGGGGGAGTGACAATTCATGGTTGTTATCATGAATTTCCACTACCTTGGCAACTAACCTAATGTGCATCATGCACGTGATCAAAGGCATGCCATATATTTCTATCTTGCATGAGTTGGTCTAGTCTAGGTTGTGGGTGAACTTATCAATTTTCTTTTTGGAGTATGAATGTTTTGAGGTGGTTTGGTTATTTTTACTATGAATGTTTTGAAAAGGTTTGGTTTTTTTTGGTACCACCATTTTAATGTGGTTTGGTTATTTTCAAATCTATCTAGAAGTTTTTTTTAATTTTTGAATATATTTTGTCATTGAAAGTTCAATAAAAAATTTTAAATTTTTTTACTAGGAAATTGAAATTTACATAAATGTGTATCAATTTTTTTTCTTTTCTAATTTTTTATTGTTGCCTCTTGGCTAACATCTCAAGAAGGATTTGACATTAAATGACAATAAGACAACTAGGGCAATTAAAAATTTGTAATCTTGTTGTTGTTTGACAACTTGTAAACCAAACCTTTTAAATCTAGTGAATTCAATTTAGGACCCTTTTTTTTGGTGCATTTCTTTTATTAAAAAATAAACTTTGTAGTGTTGTAACTAGTGTTTTCTTTGTGAATTTTCACAACTTGGAGATTTTCTTTTCAAAAAGTGAAATAAATGTGAATTTAAGAAAACAATTCACCATTTTTTGAAATAAAAATAATTAAATTAGCCACATCTAGACCTAGGCACTTCCTAGGTTGCCACTTGTACCAACATTTTTGTAAAAATATTACAACCCACCTAGGACAATTGCCATTTAATGTTTAATTAATGCTATAAATCCAATAAAGGGACAACCCTATAAGGGGAGATACACTACCCATATACTTTCCCTACCTTGGACCAATAAGATTATATTCATATTGGTTTTAATATATGCTCTTAGGCTTAAATCCCTAGTCATATATGATATTTAACCTTAAATTTTTTTAAAATATATTTTTTAAACAAATATTTTTCGAGGGTAATTTTAAGGAAAAAAACCATGTACACCTTATATTTAAGGTGTGCAATATAATTAGAAAATTCCAACATTGATTTAAAATGATGTCAAATCCAGTAATAAACCAACAATAACAAATGAAGATGTAAAGGTACTATAGTACCTAGCCTGGTTAGTAGGCATTAATAAACGACTTTTTGGAATTGCCAATTTTATTGAAAAATATGTTGCCTGCCATGCCAAAAATCTGAATTAAGCTCTCCAAAGGACAAAAACTTGTGTAATGGTGTAGCACAAATTTCCAAATTACAACATGGAAAAAATGATATAATGAAAAACTTCATGAATTTCTCTTCAATTGCAATTATAATTAATTACGAACATCATTTTATAAGATTCAAGTAACAAACCAAACTAATCTTTTTCTTCTCAAATCAAATTGCCTTATGATTCACATGAACTGCATATGTTCAGAAAGTATATATATAATAATATATTTATATTCTGTTTTTTCACTAGTTATTAATATCATGAAGTGATGAAAAAAATATCATCATATGAAAATAATAATCCTCGGATCAAAACTTAAAACTAAAGATTTTAACCAATTATCCAAAGGGCCTACTCAAATTCACAAAATTCTCATTGCGAAATCGGCCATTCAACCAACCACAGCTAAAACCCTAAACCCTAAACCCAATGCTATATAAGATACATTTATATTAAGCAAACAATTCTTCAAACAAGAGAGATTGGGCAGGGTAAGCATTTCATTCAAAGAAAGAATAAGAATGCAAGGGTTTTTTTTTTTTCATTACCGTCTTTCAGAAATTTTGATCACAAATGTTTAAAAAGTAAAGAAAGTTCTGAGCCAATATTTCCCCATTGATTCTTGCTTGCTACACCACAACACACACATACCCACCCACCCACCCACCCACAAACTTCTCTCTTCAAACTTCTCTCCTTTGCTGAAACCTTTTTGTTCAATCTCATCACACACTCTGTCCAGAGTCATGTGAAATTAGATCCAACCGTAGTCATGAAAATGTTGAAAGAAAAACATAAAATAAAAAATCCATCTTCCCCACCAAAAAAATTTAAATCTGATCACAATACTATCAGGCAGCTTCCGCTACCAAACTGGGTCCCCTGAAAAAAAAAAGAGTTAAGGGTTGGGCTATGAAGAAGATTAATGGCACTGATTGACGTCGCTTCCACAGCCAGCCATCTTTTGTTACCCATCCATCCATGCATCACAACTGCCCGCCTTTCCTCAGCTGACCCCAATTTCGACGAGAAATTCAAGCCAACATGCATTGCATGCATGTTGGTTTGTCCATTGCATTTTTCAGCAATCCACAAAACCCCAATTCTTAAATTTGAACCCAACAGCATCGTGCTGGGTAGCTCAGAAGATACATGGTGGCGGCGGTGAAGGTGAAGGTATAAGCAATGGAGAAGGGGATGAAGAGTAGTAAGGTGTTGATGGTGATGGTATTGAATACACCGATGATGGTGGTGGTGGTGGAGGTGGAGGTGGTAGTGTGGATGAAGGAGATGGAGATGAATAAATTGGTGATGAGGGCGAAGGTGAAGGGGATGAGTATGTTGGAGGTGGTGGTGGTAGTGTAGATGAAGGAGATGGAGATGAATAAATTGGTGATGAGGGCGTAGGTGAAGGGGATGAGTATGTTGGAGGTGGAGGGGATGGCAGCAATGGGGGTGATGTAGGTGGAGGAGGTGATGAGAATGGTGAAGGATATGTGGGTGGTGGAGAAGGTGAAGGGGGAGGAGGAGGAGAAGGTGAGGGAGGAGGAGGTGGTGGTGATGAATAATATGGAGGTGATGGTGGTAGTGGTGGTGGTGATGAATAATATGGAGGTGATGGTGGTAGCGGTGGAGGAGACAAAGGGGTGGTTGTTGGAGGAGGATAGATGATGGGAGGCGGAGAAGAAGAGTACCCTGGTTGAGGAGCTGAAGGAACTCCTGTAAGACCATAGCAAGCATTTGATGATCTCTGTGCAGGAGCCCCTGAAATGCAATTGCCGTCTGTGTCGATGACAACACCACGAGCACCGAGGTCGTAACAGATGGGACTAATCCCAGTGAAGAAATTATCAGACACATTGACCTGCTTCAGGTTTGGCAAACCGCAGAGATTCGCAGTCACATTTCCAGTGAGGTTGTTCCTGGCAACATTAAAAATCTCCAAGTTGGTCATGTTGGAGATGCTTGAAGGAAGTGAACCACTGAGGTCATTGTAACTCACATCAAACACTGTAACCAAATCCAACAGACCGATTCCATCAGGAATGGGTCCAAATAGTGAATCGTTGAGGATAATAATTTCATTCAGAGTTTTGGACATGTTGCCGATGCCTGACGGGATGAGCCCTGACAAGTAGTTGTTAGCAAACACCACAACTGACACTGGAGATTCGCCAAGATTCTCAGGAATGCTGCTGGAGAACAGGTTGCTGTTGACAAACACAGCATCCAGGCGCTTTGAGAAAAGCCCAGCTGGAAGAGAACCAGTAAACTGGTTGAATCGTATGTCGAGATAAATGAGCTCTGGAATGCTCAGAACAACTTCTGGAAATGAGCCTGAGAAAAGGTTGTTACTCAAATCCAGTTCGGCAAGGAGGCTGAGATTTGCAAACTCACTGGGGACAGTCCCAGTGAACCTATTGGTATTGATATGGAAAAGCGCAAGCTCGTACAGCAACCCTAGCTCTGGAACCAAAGTTCCAGAGAGGTTTGCATGGTTCAAGTCTATGCCAGCAACCACAAGGATGTTGGGTGGTTCACCACTGATAGGCGGGGAACAGAAAACACCTTTGTAGTTGCACACCGATGGCCCGACCCATGTTGTGAGAATACTAAATGGGTCATCAGTGATGGCCTTCTTCCAAGCTTGAAGGGCAATGTATGCTCGGTACTGACTGTACTGAACCCCTTGATCACCAGCTCCAGGGGGGGTATCACAGGGCAACAATGTAGTGATGGGTGGTGCTGAAGACAAGAATGTTGTTGCACTTGAAGCTTCTTGTGCACTTGAAGGTTCCTGTGCGATGAGGAACAATACACAAATGAAGAAGAGCAGAGCTTGGAACCGGGTGTGACGAAGAAAGGCTGAACAACACCACCATCCCTTGGTGTCCATCTGTGCCCAAATCCTACTACTGGTATTTGTCTTGTCTCTTTCTTATCTTTGTGGTTTTTTTTTCTCTTCTTCTTGATGCCTTCCCTATGTCAAAGTTCAAGAATACTTGCTCCCAGAAACCTCCAAGCTGCTGCTTGATGATGATCCCTTCTTCTTAAGCTCCTCACAAGCTTGCTTATCTCAGTGAACCCAGTGACTATTCCTTGCTTGAAAATTTGCTGCACCTCCTCTCTGTCTTCCATGTCCTGCTGCCTCCAAGCTCCTACACTGCATTGTTGTTATTGACTACCAAAAACCCAAGTTGTTCTTCTATCTCTTAAGGTTCTCGTCCATTGGAAAAGACACACAAATCCTGCGCCTTCACAGCTTCCTTTCCTTCCTGAGAAGCTGAGCCTGCCTGCTGTAGGTGGTTGCAGACACAGTGCAGGCTGACTGAATGAGTTCCTTCCTCCCTGCTTGCCCTTCAACTTAGCAATGTAGCTTATTCTCTACGCCTTCTCATCCTCCACCAGCTCTCCACTGCTGATGATCAACCCACTGCTCCAATGCAAAGCAGAGGTATATAGCTGCAGCTTACCTCACCAACTTTGTGTCATAGGCTCCCACTCAGCTACAGGCATGCAGATAGATATATGCTGCACGAGAAAGAGAAGAGCATTTAGCAGAGCTGGAGTTCCAGATCCAACAACACATCAGCTGGGAAGGGGGGGGAAAAAAAAAGAAAAGGAGGAGACTTTGCAACAGACAGCAACAAAACAAGTCGTCGATAGAAAAGACTCATGTAGCTAATGACCCACACCCACCCACCCAATACCAATATGATAGCAAGAAAGATGAGCGCAAGAATGAGAAATGAGCAAAAGAAAGAAAGAAAGCAAGGGTTTACCAGCTTTAACCTTGCATGCATACAGGTTCCCCCCCAAAAAAAAAACACACTCCAAAAGTCCCACAATCCGAGAGAGACTCTGCAAAAAACAATGACACAAGTTTTGTTTTTCCACTCAAAAACTGTCGACAACTCTTCTTACTTAGCTCATGCAACAATGTGGGAGCTTTATTATCTCTCTGAAAAATGCCAAAAACCTTAAACCTCTACATGAACTTGCTGACCATAAATCATGAGCTTGCTTGAAACCTATGAGCTTGTTATTAGCAAGCTACAAAAGCATGAAACACAAAAAAAAAAACCACAAAGAAGAGCAAAGCTACAAGATGCAAACCAGACCTACAGTAGTAGTAGTAGTAGTAGTTACTTCTTCCTTCTGCTGCTTCTTCTTCTTCTTCTTCCCTCCTCTCTTCTGGCTCACTGCAGCTCACATGAGAACTACTACTACTGCTACTATCTTTCCTGTTTTGCTAAGCTTGCTTCAAATGGACCCATCCATCACCCATCTCTGATAATGCTGCTGCAAAAACTCTTTTCTTTCTTTCTTTCTTTCTGGCTGTGTGTGTGCAGCTGCTGCAGTCAGGTGAGTAGTAGCATGATTGATGAGAGCTCTGACAAATTCATGCAGAAGCTTTGAATGCTCAAGACTTTTTTGCACCCCCCTCTTCTCTCCTTCCCTCCCTCCCTCCATCCCTCCTCCCTCTTCCTCTCTCTCTCCCTCCCAGAGTGTTTTTCTTATCATTTTTGTGGGTTTTTTTGAAAGAAAATTAGCACTTTTTTTACTCTTTTTTGGGGTTGATTTTTTTACACTACTACAAAACGGAAAATTTTTCCAATTAAAAAAAAAAACATTTGGTCTCAACCCAAAAATTGAAATAAAATCAATTGCTTCCTCATTCATCCCTGTGGCTTTTTAAAAAAAAATTTCTCAATTTTCTGGTGTTGCATCAAAAGTGGTGGTGATTGATTAGCCATAATAAGATGATTTAGCCAAATTTGGCTACAAAGACAATTAGAGAAATAGAACATCCACAAAACGGAAAAAATTTCCAATTTTTTTTATAAAAAACATTTGGTCTCAAAGTGACTAAAATTCGCCCAAAAATTGAAATAATATCAATTGCTTCCTCATTCATCCCTGTGGCTTTTTTTTCTTTTTTTTTTCTCAATTTTCTGGTGTTGCATCAAAAGTGGTGGTGATTGATTAGCCATAATAAGATGATTTAGCCAAATTTGGCTACAAAGACAATTAGAGAAATAGAATATCTATAGCAACCCTATATTACATGTGGAGGAATCACTAGAACTTATATAACCAAATATGGCGATTTGGAAAAAAAGGAAGCTAAAAAAATCACCCCTAATCCTTCAAAATCTGACCTTTTTTTTGGGTAATTTTGCAAAAAAACCATTTTCCTTGGGATTTTTTAAAAATAGCCAAATGGTGAATTTTTTGCCACAAAATGCTCCTGCCATCCAGCCAGCTAGCCAGACTCCAGCCCAGGGTTTTTTTTTTTTTTCTCTAATTTTTAAATGTCAATTTTGTGATGTAGCCAAAGTGGTGATGCTCCACAGGAAGATTTAGCCATATTTTGGCTACTTGCTAAATATGAAAGTAGTGTTTTTTTTTTAAAAAAAAACATCCTTCCATTTGTTTTGTTGGCTATCATACTTGAAAATATGAATAGAAATATGGATTTTTTTTCTAAAATTGGTCGATTTATGGCTATTGAAAATCTCGAAAAGCACTTGATTTTCAGCACTTTTCAGTTTTGATATAGCTTTTTGGCTATTTGTAGGCGGCAAAAAAAAAGCCTACGAGTCCGGCCCATCACTCTTTTCTCTCGCAGAATCTGGAGCGACGGACAGCCAGAACCAGTTTCGCCAGTCTTTTGCCATAACGTCCCTGCTGCGTTGAAAAAACAAAGGTTGGTGGTTCTTTCACACTGTTTCGGCGGGTGCGGGTAAGTTGATGTAACGGTAACCGCCGGTTCTTTTCTTCGACGTTCTCAAACAAAGAGAACCGCCGGTTCAGGGTATTTGGAATCAGCATGGAAGCACCGACAGGTCCTGTATTTTAACATTCCAAACAAAGCTGCTGCTGCCGGGGGTTTTTGAAAGACCTGGCGGGTATTTGATTTTAAATGACCGCCTGTTCTGGGTTCCTAGTTTTTCACGCTCAGACAACAGTCGGGTTCTGTCCGGGTTTTAGGAAAATCCAGATTATAAGAACCGCCGGTTCTGATTGCGTTCAAACCTCCAAAGAACTGCTGGTTTTCTTCTTGGGCTGTTATTTTGATTTTTCCAAAAAAAAAAAAAAACTGAGAAGAACTGTGGTTGAGGATTTTATTTTATTTTATTTTATTTTATTTTTGGTGTGAAAAAGCTCACACAAATGAGGAAAATAAAAATAAAAATTGAATATTATTTCACATGTTTCCTGATTTATTATGGGGGGAAAAAATGCCAAATTTCCCCCATAAATAAAATTGCACAAAAATTTCACCACATTTCTACTTGGATTTTAGACTAAAGGCATTTTTTAAAAAAGAAATTAAATAGGTTGTAAAAAAGGGTTTAGTAAAAAATGCTAAATTCACTGATTTTTTGTGAGAACCACATCTGTATATATGTATCTACAAGAACTGGCATGAGAACCGTCGGTTATTACGTGTCAATTTTTAAGACCCGCCCAACACCAGTTTGTTGCTAGTAGTAACTTAGGGGGTGGTTTACACTAGAACCCAAGGGGCATGGCTCAAGGGCATTTTGTTCCTAATGTAAATCCAATTTGGATCAAAGAGTAAAACAAATGATTTTCTCATGGCCCATCTTTTTTTCTTTTTTTTTAGAAAAAAAATTCTCACAATCTTCCTTATTTTGTTCACCAAATTTATTGTTGTAAGGAAAAAAAAAATTGAGGACTTTTCTTCACAAAATTTTACATTTTCTTTATTACAAGGAATCTTCACATGTGAATGGAGGTTGTGAATTTTTTTTAACTAATTAAAAATGCATTATAATTCAACATTCTCAAAAAAAAGGCCCAAGAAAATCTATTTTAACTCTAAAAAAGGGCAGCTCAAATCTTTTGGGAATTTTGATTCCACATTTGTGATTGTGAATAAACCCACTATCATGTGGATAGCCCTCCATGGATGGCAAAAAAATTTATGAAAAAAATGAACTATCGTCAAACAACTTTAGTGCAAAAAGTTTCAACACCTTAAAAAGAGCTTTAAAAATGACTAGAGGAAAGAAATTATTATTATTATTATTATTATTATTTTGTTTTAGGGTTTAAGGGGTGAGAAGGGGAACACCAAAAATTTCTTCCTCCAACTTTAAATTTTTTTAATATTAAAAATAAAAATATCATAGATGAGTGGGTGAGAATTTTTGAGACCCGGCGGATACCACTATTTTCATTAGGCCATGTAAAATTCCAATAAGTTTTTTTGGTCCAAAGGCCATTTGCTTGGACTTGAGCCTCAAATTAACCCTAGTGTAAACCCAAACTGACCATCCTTCATGCTTTTGGTCCAATGAGAGATTTTAGATTTTGTTGATCCCAAGAAGCCCAAGCACTCTTGTGTAAACTAACCCTTAAGGTATCACAAAATAGAGGGATTTTAATGTTTTAACTTTTGCCACTTGAATTTAACACCTTAAAAGGTTTAGCCGTAAAGATGGGGTAGCTATGAAGTTATGATGGGCAAGCACAAATTTTAATAATAATTTTAAAAAAGCAATCGTAAGAATGAACACCGTTCTGGCTCGTATGATGTGATGAAACAACAACATCAATAACAATATGATCATCACAATACACATTCGACACCCTCTTTTGCTATCATTTATTTTACAACATCATCATCATCATCATCAACTTCCCATCCATCCAATGCCTCTTTGTTACAACACTTCATGACATTTTTTTGGCTTGCACGTACGTGTGCAAAGTTGTATTCGATGAAGTGTTTTCATCCCTCCCCTTGTTCAAGAGATTTGGATGTGCATTATTCAAGCAAAACCTTTCCCTCTCCCTTTGTTCAAGATATTTTGGCTATGCATTCAAAGCAAAACCTTCCCTCCCTCCCTCCCTCAGAACCTTCATGCAAAATACTAAGGGACTAGAGCTGAGTGTTCATTCCCATGTACTTGAGATTTGCATGCGCATTCAAGTGACAAGTTTTCTTCCCATCGTACATTTGCAAGATTATTATGGTGGGTATATATACATGTTCCCATGGTCATGAGATTTGGGTGTGCATTTGAATGAAAAAGTTCCCTCCATCTATCTACACCTCCTTGGGGAGATTAGGGTTTTAAATGTGATTAGGGTAGTAGATGCACATTCGGGTGATGTTCATGAGATTTTGAGTGTGAATTTGAGCAAAGAGTTCACTCCCTTTGGGGGATTCAAGATTTGAGTCAAGAAGCAAAATGTTAAGGGGAAATCACTACTACTACTAAGTACTAAAACACGAAGTGTAGTTCAAATTAGTGGAGAGGTTTCTCTTGTGTTATGTATGCCCTTGCTCCTCATGGTTACCCTACAAGTAACTCAAGTTAGTATTTAGCATGCCATCAACTGAATCACACACACATAGCACGCACATTGCGAATTTCTTTTTATTTAAGAAAATTAAGCTGCAAAACTCAATCCCATTTCCTAAATAATTCAATCAAAATTTGAAAATTAATTGTGCAAAAAAAAAGAAAACTCCCATCATTCACCAAAAAATTAGTTATTACTAGGGGAAAAAAATAGTTTTAAAAATCACAAATAAAGGTGAGATTTGCGAATTCTTTTCTTCTTCCATTATTATGACCATATTAAATATTGTGGCTCATTTATTATTATTAATATGGGAGTATATTGTGACTCATATTAATGGGTTGTGGGGACCCCGCCAAAGTTCAATTTTATGAACTTAGTAGGGCAAAGGATTTGGGATAAAGTGAGGAGCTATTGGGAACACATTGGGGACACACATTGGGAACATATGGGTAAGAACAAAAAATCCAACACCCCTACTACCCTCCTCCAAAAGGAGAAAAAAAAAAAAGCCCGAGCCTTAAGTGCCTACTACCTCCCCTCATTCGGGACAAGAATTTAATATTTTTTGCTTACATGTGTTCTTTGACATATGTATATTATTCTTACATATATTGTCGGCCTTGCATACCAAGGCAAGGATATTGTGTTGAGATTCATTATTGAGTATTACTAGCTTAATGGATTTTGGCCCCTACTAGGTAATAAATAATAGGTCCAATTTTATATGAGAATTTTTTAATAAATGATATTTTGGCTTGTGTTGAAATTTGATTTAAAATTTTGATTTTTGGAACCAGACCAAAAATGAGGATTCTAACCCCACTAAACCAGGTAACCACCAGACTCGAATTTTTCTTTTAAAGAAAAACTTATATCCAAGATGAATCATTCCTCAAATCAGAATAAAAAAGCCCCAAAAAAAAAAAAAAAAGTTCCCATTGAAGTTCCCAAAAGATGGACTCAGAATTCTTCAAAGGGAACAACACCCTATTGAACATTCCTCAGACAAAAGGTGAGGAACCAAATAAAAACCCACAAAATAATCAAAATAATAATAATAATTCTAAAATAATATTAATAATTCAATATTAATAATGATAATAATGATAATAATAATTCTCTAATTCTATTATAATAATAATAATAATTCTATAAGTCAGATCCAACAAAGAGAATGAGAAAAAGAAAAGAAAAGAAAAGAGTGTAAGCAATCACATGCTTTACATTGTGCCCCCATTAATGACTTACAGGCGGTGCTGAAGGTACCCCCCCCCCCCCCCCCCCCCTCACTGGGAAAGGGGGGGGTGGGGGGGGGGGGGGGGGGGGCCAAAAACCCCCAAATTGATTTTTCGGGGCTGATTTTT
>Ga0116229_10013435_pt1 | contig 11572 bp, 10 predicted proteins | sample S1TSphgellanicum_3_FD_87313 | JGI IMG/M metagenome (GOLD analysis project Ga0116229, IMG submission 87313) | Host-associated microbial communities from peat moss isolated from Minnesota, USA - S1T2_Fc - Sphagnum magellanicum MG | ecosystem: Host-associated > Plants > Peat moss > Unclassified... | reverse complement strand
GGGGAGGGGAGGGGAGGGGAGCACTATCAAAATCAGGGGCTTATCATGAGGTCAGTTTTGTCATTAAATAATCTTCAAAATAGTGAAATGTTTTTTTTTGGAAAATATGAAGTGAACATGTTGAAAATTATCATAATTATCGTAGGCTACACTTTGAATAATTTCACTACTCATACCACAATATTATAAGAGATGATGGAAATAATATATATAAATTTCAAAATTAAAAAAACGAATTCATTTTTTGAAAAAAAAAATTATTCGTTTTGTCAATGTGGAAACTGACCCTAGGCTACGGTAGTTGAGTCTGGCCCAGCCAGGGTAAATCTTCAAGTTGGGGGCTTTGCCGAGCATAAAGCATAGGGCAAATTTTTAATTTTTCAATTAATTCCTCATATACCAAATGGGTACTGTGGGATAAAACATAAAACAATAGCAAGTATTTTTTAAAATGAAAAGCTCACAAGAATGTGCATGATGTTTCTCCAAATGCCCACCCTTCACAAACAAGAAATTTGTTGTGTAAGGTGCCCTCCAACTACAGTAAAAAAATCCACCCAATGTTTTTTGCATGAGGTGAACAATATTTTGAACTTAAACATATGTCTAATGTGTTTCTAAGTTCGTCCCAAGGTATTGGTGGTAATTTTTTGAAGTGACAATAAGGGAAAGAAAGAAAAACATGGGATACATTCCCTAGTTCCACACAATGAAACAAGAGGGGTGTGTAAGAAATCAAGGATTGAATTAGGAAGAAATGACATTCACAAGCACCTCTCCATCCAATCACCTACACAAGCCAAAAGATGCAAGTGATTACTTCATATGGAACTAAATTTAGTACTGGACTTGCTTTGCACTCACCTTAGATTCACATGGCTAGGACATGGAAGAAGGCACCATTTTATAATTCTCCATGAGTATTACATTAAAATGTTAATTTCTTTTGGTAGCCCCAAATAAATTCCTAAAACAATGACACATAATGTCTTAAATCTTTGAAGCATCATAACATCTTCAAAAGATGTTTTTAAGCATGCGACTCCATAATTTAATAGTTTTCATTGAGACCTTTCCAATGGTCAAGAGAAAGCCCAATTTGGGTAAAGTTTGATCCTTCAAACCTTGATCCAAAGTTACAATACACCTCAAGATTTCAAAAGTGGAAATACATTGGGAAGTCTTGAGGACTTCTTGCAGACTTGCACATTTCCCTCTTAAAAGAAAAGTGTGTTTGGATGTCTCCCTTGCTTTAACTTGTTCTTGGTTTGTTCTTGATTTCATCGCATTTGTCTTATCCTAGTTTTGATTATGATGCCCAAGGCTATGGTTATGACAATGTAAATCACAAGGCATAAGACAAGAAAGCTTTTATTCCCAATGTTCTTTTTAAAATGGGACGAACTTTATGCCTATTTCTTTGGAAGCGATGAACTTTATGTCTATTATCCTTCTCACTCTTAAGCAATAGGTGTAAACTATATATTTTTATTGTCTATTATCTCTCATTTTTCTTCACAAATATTCTAAGGCATTTGTTAGACCACTTTATGTGGTTGTATCTAACTTGAGAAATGTTACATTTGGACTTTGGATTGAGCAACCTTGATTTGATCTAATGATAGCACATACTTTACACTAAAGGAAATTTCATAAATAATTAAACAAAATCTGAACTATGTCCAAAATTTGAAAAACAAATTCCACAAATTCCCACAAACCTCTATAATTTTCATGCCAATTTTTTTTTTGAAAATTTAAATATTCAACAATATATTTCTCTTTTAAAATTCAGATTTTATAATACTTGATAGTTTAAAAAAATTATACTATAATTTAATCCCTCCCAATACACTTGAACATCATATCAAGGATTTCATCATATACAAAAAAAATGTTTTAAATCTATGTCTTTTTCATCACCATCCTCAATCATACCATCTATGCTTGTTAATAAAGAAAAAATAATATTTAATTCCAGAACTTAACCTATAATTCTTTGTCAAATGCCCTAAGCAACCCACATTTACTTTAACCTTTCATTATTGTTTGGCTTTGAGAACTTTAACGAGTTTTCCAAGTTTTTAATAATTATTAACTACACAATTTTTCACATAATATATTTATTTGAAGTTCAAAATGAGTATCAAAGTCCTTGTTTTCCACTTGTTCATGTATGGATGTTGCCAATTGTGGTTTGAAATAATTTGCAAAGCGACACTTCAAAGGTATTTGCTAAATGACATTTGTAGGTTGTAACTTTAACATGCAATTAGTCACCAAAAACAAAACACAAATCTATGGATTCATTTTTCATCTAGAAGAAAAAATTCTTGGGTTTAGGCATGGACCAACAATCAATTAACCAAATCATTCTCCACCTTTTTGGAAATGAAAAATTTTAAACAACATGCACAAAGTGTGGAACAAGAATGTGATGTACAATTTGTTGGCATGTCTTCAAATATGACTAATAGTTTTGTGTCATCGTGAAATGAAATCCATGATTTAAGCGTTTTCTTCCAACTTCAAATTTGGGCAAGAAACAATTTATTTTATGAATGAAAATAACTTGAAAATGGAACAATCATTACCACAAAAAAATGTCTTTTTCAATTGGGTGAAATGACTTGGTTTAGCAACTTGGTTTGTAAATTTGAAAATGACTATGTAACCAAAATTAAAGTTGTAAAACCCAAATCACTAAACCCAAGTTGAAAAGGACTCTTTTTGTTCTAATGAATGTATTGTTAGATGTAGATAATAGGTAACATTTCACCTATTGCTTGTCCTCCAATCCAATCACTTTTGTATACTTTGAGCCTTTATTTTCCCTTGTATGTTTTTGTCCCATTGGAATAAGGTGAATGCATGCACAAGATTTATGAAATGTTTGAATTTCAAAATATATGGTAAGTAATATCTATTATGGTATTGAAATGAATCATTCATGTTTCAAATTATAGTTTGAACATCATGTACCATTGAGTAGATAAGTTACTCTTCACAATTTAGAAGCAAAATGTATTTTACTTGTCTAATCAAATATTCACAACTAAGCTTGCAAGAATATCATATATTTTTGTTAAATAATTGAATTCTCCCAATCCAATGGAAGCTTCCCATAAGCTATTGTTGCATTGTAATAGTTCCAATGTAATTGTTCTTCCCGGAAACCCTATGTCCATTTTATTGACCCCTTGAACTTATCCAAAAGCTTCAATGAACAAACCAAAATGAAGCCCATAATAAATGGGTTGCATAATCCTAACATTTAAAGACTATCTTACTTTTGACATTACTAAAAGTGATTCACATACATCATGTACCAAATTAGGTCTTGATGCAAATAGTTTTTCATGTGTAGTTGTTGGTTTGAATCGATGGTTTCTTTGGACATGAAGAACATAATTGACTTGAATCAACTCCCATATGTCATAAACTAGGTGTATAGATTGACATGAGTAAGTCTATCAAAAGGGCTTGCATATGACCTAACTTTCTACACAACCATCACAATGTGCAAGGGTTATATGAGATCAGAATTAGTGAACAAAAGAGGAAAAGGGGAAAAAAAACCCTTACTTGGTACCACGAAACAATCACTATAAGGAAACTACACTTAACAAGCATGACTACAACCATAACATGATTTGAAATTAATTCAATATGAAATACCCATAGGCCAAATTCAAATAGTGCAATCCTATAGCTAAATTGCAATGTTGTTAAACACAATGATCTCTCAAAGGTCATTTATCCTTAACAAATCAATTCACATATGGTCCTCTCTTCTTGCCAATATATCTTTCATCCATCTCCTTCTTAATACCTATTTTAAAGTTTACAAGAAGGAACATGTGGTGGAGGACCAAATGTTGTAAATATTGGTAGATTGAAGAGTGTAGCTTGAGGTACCACCTTTTGAAGTCTCAGTATTGGTCATAGAACATGATTCAAAACATGAGCAAGAATAGATGTTAAAAAAAATGCTTGCATTTCAAAGCTTTGAAAGAGCCATTCAAATTGTGCATGTCTTTCTTTTTCACTCATAGGATTAAAACTCTTGTCAAACAAAGTTCTTTCATAATCATGAGAACAAATTTGAAATGAATTAACAAGGATTCAAGGTTTTTAACAAACCTTAAAAAACCACAACAATTGTACAACCTGAAGATAGCAAGGCACAAATCTAAAGACCGACAACAATGCAAAACAAGGGGAAAAAAAAATCATTTTCACGTTGTTGTTTGGGCAAACTACAAAATCATTGAAGAGTAAAGGCCTGAAGTCTCACTTATGTAGTCGAAATCTAGTGCTTTGATTTGTTTTCTCTCTTGTCCAATCTGTCTTTCTCTCTCCCTCTCTTTGCCTCTTTCTCTTTTTTTTCTTCCCTCTTTCTTTGCTATTAATTATGCTTCTTTCTCCCACTTTTTCTACCTCTCATTTTCTTTGCCTTTCTCTCTTACTCTCTTTGCATCTTTCTACCATTGTATCTTTGCTTTTGCATGTAGAGGTGTTCATGAAGCACACGTGCTTTAGAATGGCCACAACTCAAGAAGAGAGAACTTTGGTGTGCCAATGATAGAGTGTGCATGGCCCAAGCAATGTTGAATTTCAAAAAACTTTGGTGTTCATTAGCCAAAACTGCCCACTTGAATAAAAGAAAAAAGAAATTGGCTTTATAGTGTCGAATCTGTTGTCCACATATAATAGTTATAATGTTTAGAAGCAACCCAATTTTTTTGGGGTATTTAATTTTTATCATAGTATCAATGTAGGTATTGGTTCACCCAAGGCTTATTTTGGGTGGGTTGGGAATGCACTCACACAATTTTGTGGCTCTTGGAGTTTCTTCAATGTGGGCCTAGTTGATGGTGTAGGGGAAAAGCTTGACGTCATGGGCTTTACTAGAATAAAGGGCTCACATGAAGTGCAGTCCAATGTGGGTTTAGTCCTAGTAAAGGTTATGGCCAAGGGCCTTATTGAGCATTAAGACCTACATCGAACTTTTATTTTTTATTTTTTTTCCCATTGATACCTGATGAATACTTGGTGGGTATCTTGGTAAAGAAAGAAAGAAAGAAAATTGTGAGGTGTTTCAAAAAATGGAATGCCCACAAGGGGTGGTTTATTTTCCACAAGGGCCTTATTGAGCAAAAAGATTTTAAATTAATCATGGAATGGGCAAGTTTTTATTCTTTTCTTTTGTCATTTTTTTATGTTTCCATATCTTTATTATAGAGGTTAGAATTTACAAAAAATTGAATTCTAAATCCTAATCATGTTACAAGTAGGATATAATATGTTCTGTGTAGGGTAATTCTTGAGATCAAGGTGTTCCCAAATCAAGCACTTTGGCTGAGCTGTGAGCCAAGATGTGTTTACTTCCAGAGTGCCCGTTGCCTCATGCTTACATTACATAAAAAAATCCAAAAATTTTCTTTTTTTTCATGTGATACCCAATGGGTATCACTGGAAAATGGAAAAAAAGAAAAGGAGAGGAAGTGCGTCAAAATCTGAGATGCTCACTCCTACTTGTTGAAATGGCCAGTGCACTTTGTACAAGTCGACATTTTGCTTTTCAAAACACCTGCCTCTTTCTTGTGGATGAAAATTTCTGCTCTACAAGAGTGCTTGCCTCCAAATACACTAGAGAAATTTTCATAGGTTGTGTTAAGTATGGGCATGATATCCGAATGTTCCAAGAGGATGGCCAGAAAAGAGATGTCAAAAATCTAACCATTGATTCCTTACAAGTCCCAAACATGCTTATGCAAACATGCTTTTGGCAGTAACTCCATTCTCAAGTAGTTGTCACACCTCCTCATTCAGCTATTGCTATCAAATCGGAGCCCAGAAATTCATTGTTAAAGACCCAATTCATAACGGCAACAGATGCACGCAGTTGTGGTTACATTTAGAGGGCAAAAATGTGGTATTCATTCTGTGGTCGCCATGGTGCTATATTAATGTCATATGTGTGTGGTGTGGAGTGCCATTTCATCCCCAGATAAGCAGCGTTCCGCGGTTCTTTCAGGCAGCATCAATTCTTTGCTGGTTTTCAAACCGGATATATAGGTACGTATGTACACCATCAGTAGTTCCCACTTCGTGAAACCCTCACACCTGAAATCAACCCCGGAAAGCAAATTAAAAAGTCAAAAAAGGAAAGAACCGGGGGTTCTTTAGGTAAGCCAACAGAACCGACGGTTCTTTGATTTTCAATGCCTTTCAAATACCCAGATCCAACCGCTTCTGTGAGTCTGAATTTTTTCAAATACACAGAACCCCGACAGTTCTTTAAAAAAAAATCAAAGGACCGACCACCAACGCTGGTAATTAGGCCTGGAAGGAAGCGGATGCCAAATTGCAAGGCGGTCAAAATCCATGACCACCTTGCTTCTGTGGGTAAAATCAATGGGTAAATGCGGGATTCATTCATACTAGTCATGCAACAAAATCAATGGTCAATGGATAAAACCGGTCAATAGTAGTGGTCCAAGAACTAGTTCCAAGTTATTACAACATCTTCTTATGAATGCTTGACATATTCTACAACAAAATCTGACATCAACCCAAAAAAATCCTTTCACAGCTTTCAATGGTGTTTTTTTGGGGGGTGGAGCATCGGAGGAGCTAATTCACCTAATGGGGAGGAGGGGGGGGGGGGAACTATTATTTTCTGTCATGTTCTGAAAGATCACCTTTCAAACTCTTAACACAAGTACTACAAAAGTTTCAAATGAGCTTCATTACTAACCCCATGTTCCACAATTAAAAAGCCTCAAAGTATTTAGTATGCCTTGGTTAGTTGGTTGCTTGGTTGGTTTGGTCTTCTTCACCACATTGTTTAGACCTTCTTGTGTCCTCTCCATTACACTAGAACACATTTTTGCACAGGACAGGTCGGCCAAAGTTAATTAATTTCCCATCCTTTCGCCTTCCGAGAGTTTGAATTGTGTTATGGATTGTGCATAACACACAATGTGGATTTGATGAGCACAAGCTTAATATTTTATATTAAATTTTTTTAATTTTTTATTTGGGGGGTTTGTTGTTGGGTGTTGAATTCAACCCTAGAATTTGAAGCTAGCACAGAATTAGTTACCAGCAGCCTGCCTGCCTGCCTGCCTGCCTACTTCCAGCTGCTGAGCACAAAGCTTATCTATTACATCACACCTGGAGCCAGAAAATGCTAATGACATTGGGACCCAAAATCCATGAACAACTTTCAAGAGAGTGAGAGTGAGAGAGTGAGCCAGAGCCTCCACTCCATCTCTTCCCAAGGTACTCTACTTATTTCCTCCACTGCTGCTTGGAACATTACATATTCCCTTTCTGCAAGGAGGGTGTGAGCTTTCTTACAGATATGAAGGGGTTTTGGGAGGGGGGGGGGTTTCATGAACCATGGTTAAACACACAATGTCAGGTGAGCCACAATTTAATGCTCTGGTGAATAATAACTGTTACATAAATTAATAATATTCCAACATCCTTGTAGTAACCCACCATCATCTCTCTCTCATTATTGGCTTATGCTCAATTCTCAAATTGGGTCTTCCACTGGGTCCTTAGAATTTTCAGTCTTCAAAGAAGGCTGTGTGGAAAACTGGAAACCTAGGTCTAGGTCTAAGGGGTGAGGTTTCCAAGCTCCCCCCCACCCTTACCACCCTTGGGAAGGAAGTTATTGAGCTCTTGGGATGAGTACCTAGCCTGGTACTGAAGAGTGCCAGAAAGTGAGCCAAAAGGCTGAAGAGAGACAAACAAGATCTTATTTTATTGCTGCATTGGAGAACACAAAAAAACACACACACTTTTGGTGCCTCCCTCCCCAATTCTGCTTCCTTGGTTAACAGCCCAAGTTATTGTTGGACAGTTTCTGTGGTAAACCCTAACAAGTGAATTAACCCTTAACCCTAAACCCCTTCCATTCCCCACCCAAGAAATTAGCAGAACTTTGAACTTCTTTCTTCTCTATTGTATTTTGCTTGTCTAACAGATGTCCCAGTGCCATTAATCTAATTCTCATGGAGGAATGAGAGAGAGAGAGAGAAGATTTGAAGTGGACATAGGGTGAAGGAAAGATTCCTTGTGCTTTGGCACTTTCTTTACACAAACTTGAAGTTAAAATGTGATTGAAGCAACTATACCCAAAAGTAGTTGTTGTACCCAAGCTGAAGCTTAAAAAGCTGCCTTGCTAAGAAGTGAAATGGCATGCATACACACTATCAGTAGTTTCTTTGTTTTTTGTGGAGAATTTGGCTAATCCCTCTTGAAGATGATGGCCACTATGGCTACATCACAAACTTGAAAAACAAAATCCTTGCAGCGTATGTTGGATGTGGCCCCAATAGAGGGTTATGTATGGATAGAGATGCCGTAAATAGGGTGGTATAGTGTGACTTATATTAATTAATTGTGGCGACCCTCAAGTTCATTTTTTTTTCTTTTGCGATGGGCATCATTGATTAACCCATCATATTCAAACAATAACCAAATATACTAGGAAATGTGGGTGCACTTCATTAACCTGACTATCTAGGGGGGTTCCTAAAGTGAATTGGGTCACCATACTCTTGCACCAATTCATTTTGAGTGAAACTTGAATTATTCATGTTCGCCTGTACGACTATAAGAAATTCATTATCATAATTCACTAAGGTCAATTTTTTGTATTATTCAAATAATTATTTAAGACCCCTTTGCATAAACAAATGTTGCAACTTGTCAAATCATATTTTTTCATGAATTGTTTTTGGTGAGTTGTTATTACATAATGAAATTCAAATGTGTTTTCCATAAAATAGTTTGAAATTTTGTATGTTTGTTCATTACCTATATGTATAGACCTTTGAAAAAATTTCAAGAATGAATTTTCCTTTGCTTCATTTGAACTATAGATATGTGTATCCATTAAAATTTGATTTGTTAAACAATTTGCTGTATTCAAAATTTTACACCTTATATTACAATGCAAAATGGTATTTGGATGGCAATGACAATGCAATGTGTAATAGAAGACCAAAATTCAAAATTTGATATCAACAATGGTATATAGTCCATATGTTGATTACAATTTGAAAAAAATATTAATAATATATTAGAAAAAAATATTATTAATTTAAAATATTGTAAAAATATGATGAATTCACTATTAAAACATGGGTAACTCAATATGCCCATAGCAACCAATTCATGTTGATTAGGGGACATAATGAATTCATTAATTTTTTAATAATAAAATTATCCAATTTCATTCAGAACCTAGTAAAATTCCTATTTAACTTGCTTACATCCCATACTAATACTATTGCAAGCTTGGGAAAATCCCAAAATAAATAGATTGTAGTCTCCTCCTTTTGGGTTGCTTATATACATTACAAGAGTAGAACTTAAGGCAAAAAATATGTGATAAAATGAGGTGCTATTGGGAATATGTTGGGGAATGATTTGCAAACTTGGGGATCCTTTCAAGAACATAGTGGGAACTTGATTGGAATAAATTGGGAACAACAAAAATCCTAAAAAAACAACAACCCCCTATCATCCCAAAAGAAAATAAATAGGCCCCTTGGGTGCATGCTGGCTCACCTCATTGGCTACCAAGAATTTCTATGCTTATTTTTGTTCTTTATCATTTTTGGCCTCAGCTATGGCAAGGCATGAATTGTGATACATAGAACATACCCAATTGCAAGGTTTCAAATTGCAAACTACCCTATGTCCTTGTCAAATTTGGCAAAATGTAATTAAAATTCAGATGAAGAGAATTCTCAAAATTTCATGGGAATTTTGCTAAATTATATAAAAATTTATAATTCACATAGATGAATATTCTAAAAGTTTCAAATTAATGCAATGAAAATGTGAAAACTGATTCATGTTGCCTAATTACATTCTATAAAACATGTTCAAATCATCTAGCAAGTTCACAATACAAATTGTTTCATTTCTTGCCCTACGCATGCACAGAACATCACTCCTCTGCTATGGTCCACAATTCATAGGAGAAAACAATATCTCACTAAAAAGCAATGGAGACGGATTATAGAAAAAACAATGGACAAAAGACATAAGGTTAAAAACAAGAGTTGAAATATTTCAGACCGCAAGTACCGAACTTGAAAACTTCAAGTGTCAAAATGACTTTGTAGGTTAAAATTAATTGATTTCAACACTTGCTTGTCAAAACTGGCCATCCCAACTGACCATTGAATACTACTGCGATTATAATAGGAAACTCACTGACTGGACTGAAAGACCATAGTTATTTGTTGGTTTGTTATTTGTTGGCCTTGCCTACCAAGGCAATGATATTGTGTTTAGGTTCCTTATAGAGTATAGTAGCTTAAGGGAATTTGGCCCCTAGGTAATAGGTCTATTTTTATATGAGGATTTTTGAAAGATGATATTTTGGCTTATGTTGAAACTTGAGATTAGTTCTAGAGTTATAATATCTTGAATGATTTTGGTTTGTTTTAGAGGATTTTTTGAAGATTATATTTTTGCATAGTGAAATATTTGAGTTTCCATAATTCTTCTTTTGCCTTAAGATACTTTTGAATGTAAGTGGCAAGGCCACAGCGCGATGCACCCCTTGTTTTACATTCATGCAAAAAAAAGAGGGAACAAATGCAAAATCTGAACTGCCTCCAATTTTGTGCTTTAAGCATTGAGAAAAGAGAAGGTATGTTTAGTTCATGTTTCTGACATCTGACTTCTTAGTTCGTGTTTCATGTCATGGCTGATGAAGAAGATGTTGGAGTTTTCTTTGGAGTTTCAAATTTGCTCTTGTAAGGTTACTTCTAAAATACATATACAACAAATTTTCTGGTAGGTCTTTTTTTTTACATACCCATTTCCACTGTTAATCCTGCATCTGATTATACAATTATCATCACAACATATGGGCTAGCATGCTTTGTTAATCATGCATCTAATCATATAATTTATCATCACAATATATGGCCTCACACACTTTACGAAAAGAAAAATACTTGAGAGTACAGTACCCGGAACAGATAGCTGTATACTTGCAGCTACCTATTGATGATCATAGTAGTAGTGTTTTTGTTTTTGGCAATTTCATGTTATAGCCAAAGTGGTGATGATCCACAGGAAGATTTAGCCAAATTTGGTTACAAGCTAAATAAGGAAGTAAAATCTCAAAAAAATCCTTCTATATTTTTGGCTACCTATGTGAGCTATTAAAAAAAAAATGGCAAGTTTTCTCAAAATTTGGTCGAATTCTGGCTATCCCAAAAAGCACATGATTTTAGCATTTTAAATTCTTAATATAGCATTTTGGCTATACAGAGTCAGCAAAAAAAAGGCTGAATCATCGTAGCGAGTCTTGACAGATTTAGAGGTATTATCTAGAACATGCACACACAACCCCCATTTATGCCTCTATTAGTGTCTATAACATACAATGTTTATTTATTCAGCCCATCCCTACCATAAACATCAAAAATGTAAACAATATAAGATGCAAGACCATTTAAATGCCATCACTTGGGCTAATCATTATGATCGACCAATCAGAAACAGTCATTTCTTTTTACTGGGC
>Ga0116229_10013433_pt1 | contig 11575 bp, 7 predicted proteins | sample S1TSphgellanicum_3_FD_87313 | JGI IMG/M metagenome (GOLD analysis project Ga0116229, IMG submission 87313) | Host-associated microbial communities from peat moss isolated from Minnesota, USA - S1T2_Fc - Sphagnum magellanicum MG | ecosystem: Host-associated > Plants > Peat moss > Unclassified... | reverse complement strand
TCAAAGTCACTCACTTCATTGAACCCAATTACGTGATTAAAACCACTTTCACAATTAGAGAATTAAATAGAAATATTCAATGTTAGATTAACACCCATTTAAGTACAAGTTTACTAAAAACCCATTTGATTTACCCCCCTTCTTTAACATTAGAAAGGTCCTTAAACACAAAATTTTACACAATAATGCAACTTCTATGATGATAAGATATTTACACAGTATGCACACCTAGACAAAATAAACATGATTTTGACATGGACCTTCAAATATTGGGTGGCACAAAAAAACTTGGGGCATGCCATGTAGGTCTAAATTTCTCAACTAGCATATTGTGAATGTAGAGTCTTGCAAAAACTCAAAGCCATTAGATTGAGCCAAACTATAAATTACTAAAACCATATTTGCATTCAGGGGGATAAAACAAAGTGAGTCATCACCATTGGTGCAACAACTTACACTTGTTGAATTGAGTCTCCAAGGACTTCATAAGCATTGAATGCAAGTGCCAATGTTATATTGCATTTGAAAAAGTGTTTGCCAACACCAAATAGCTCCTAGAAAAGCAACCCATTAACTAAGGGTTTTGCAACTTACAAATCCTAGATCTTTTATGCTTTTACATATATGCACCTCCAATTCCAAGTGCCATATATTCACCATCAATTCACAAAAATTAGTAATTCAAGAGCAATACCAAATAAATGAATTAAGTACATGAGAAATATCAAAATTGTAGGCTCTAAAAATGATCTCTTGACATATTACTAATAGGACCCATGATACAAGTTGTGTTTCTCATGGCTGTAATTCTGTAAACAAATTTCTAACAATTGCAAGAGCATGACTATTATTATGTCCTAGCAGATCAAATATAGTTTACAGACTAATGACATCATTCAAGTATTGTTGCATGGCTTTTGTTACTTAAGTTGAATTGACATATGAAAAACTTGACATTAAAGAAGAAAAAGCTTGCCTTGGAAATTGTAAGTGCAAAGTTGATTTGATCTACAAAAAAACTGAATGGAAATGAAGCAAGAATCACCCATAATGGTTTTGAAATTTGGTCTCGAACATTCCTTGACAAAATCATCCACAACCCAAGTTATAACTTAGAGATAAATAGTCATCTAAATGCCAAACCAAAGCTTGTAATCTAAATATATTGATAATGTCACTTGGAATGTAATGTTTTACTCACAAATTATAGGTATCTAAGTACTCCCACATGCTTATTGTAAACACTAGTTGATATTATTAACTATAGGGAATCATAATGTACCTAGGTTTTAGAATTATTTGGTTATTTGTGAACCCATGTCAAAATGACTATAAATTGTTAGTGGCAAATGCAAAGCAAAGAAAATAATATAAGTAATATAAGACTTAAATTTACAAAGCAAACACACCTTTCTTTCAATCAACAAGTTTTTTTGCATTAGATTTGGAATCAAGTACATCAATTGGGACTATATGTTTGCTTATCTGCAATAAGACTAAATATGTTTTCCTTAACGTGTGTAAGCATATTGAATCTATGGTTACCTTTCCTTTTGCATTAGGAAGCATTGTTAATTTTGATTTTGACACGCTCCCAAGTCCCTAATTAGCCCTCAGTTGGTGCTAAGTTACTCAAGTTGCAGAATTGTGGGGGACTCGAGGCACGTTCCCAACTCTCAGCACTAAAAGGGGTAGAGGGGTGTGCTAAAGCTCCGGGATGGGACTAGGAAGAAGTGATAAACTATTCACTTACTTGAACCTGCATCAAACCAACCAACAAGTTGGTTAGTTCACATTCTAGAACACCCTTGGTGCTAAGACAAGCCACGGGCAACTCTGGACTCACCTGATTCACCATGGCCCGAATTCGGGGGAAGCCACCACCTTCCCCCATATAGTATACTTTGTGCCTCTCTGCGACACCCACATCCGAATGGTTTTTTGTCCCGGGACTCCCAAAGAAGAGTCCCGAAATTGTCCCGGTTTGGACTCCCGGGACTTTGAGCGATCATAACTCTTTGTTCAGACCTCCGATTGGGATGAGGTCCAAAGCAAAGTTGTAGCTCTCCTCGAGCGCTTTCCAACGGTGTGTTGCACTCCACTTGCACGCACCGGGGTTGAGTCAATTCCCGACTTTTAGTGGTCAAGAGTTAAACTGTCAATTTGATTCCCGACCCTTCTTTTTGCCATAACGTGTGCTGTAGATGTCCAAATGGCCAATGCGAGGCGATTTTCAACATCTACATTATAATAGTTTTTCAATGATATAAAGAACATTTTGATGCAAGGTGTTTTGACCCCTGCAATCGACCTCTAAATTTTCAGGAGTCTCGGAAGACTCCCAAGTTTCAATTTTGAGAGTGTGAACTTCATCCTCACACTTCCCTCAAAGTAGGGTTGTGACAAATTTGATGTCCAAGTGAAAATATGTAATAGTAGGATAAACATCTTTAAGCAACATGTAAAAAAGGTTTTGAGTACTTGGTTTTACCATGCACTTATACCATATTCCACCCAAGATCATGTAACCTTTATACCACATATTCCCCTTGCCATTGTTGAAATTTTCCATGCACCTATGTAATGGCTTATTGCAAAGAAGCCATTTCCATTCTCCAGCTCATTTGAAACAATTGTGTGGTTATCTCCAATTTCAACTTTGGCTACTTTTATTTCAATGTCATCATCAACATCTAAGCCATCTAAATTTGAGCCATTGTCCTCCTCACCAACCATGAAACCTCTTGCCTACTCCATATAACAAAAAAAAAAGATTATAAATTACTTTTCCCAAACTTGTAGTTGTTTGTGAACCAATCACTTATGATCTATAAGTTACAACCTTTAAGTTGATGTTGCTAATTCATGAACTTGGAACAACATTAGAAATAACATACACAATGTTTTTCATTAAACTATTAGATCAACATTTCAACATTAGGTCAAAATAAAGGCTAAATTAAAAGACCCTTGCTGACACGCTCCCAAGTCACAGGGTGAAACCCACTTGAAGGTTTCCCAAAGTCAAGTTGCGGAAATTGTGACTTAGCAACGCGCTCCCGGCTTCCAACTCTAAAAAAGGGTAGAGGGTCGAGTTGGGAGCCTAAGGATTAGACTAGGAAGAGGGACTAGCTTAGCTCGTGTGAATCTACATCCAAAAACCAACCAAAAAGGGTTAGTTTAGCATTCGGAACACCCTTGGGTGTTGGGACTTGCCACGGGCACTTGGACACACAAAACTCACCACAACCCGGACTCGGGTGAAGCCACCACCTTCCCCCATATAGTATTCTCTACGTCTCACCACGGAGGCTACATCCGAATGGCACATTTTGTTGGGACTCCCAAAATGGAGTCCCAAAATTGTCCCGGGTTGGAGTCCCGGGACTTTGGACGGTCACAGCTCCTCGCCCCGAACTCGGATCAGGACGAGTCCTAAACCAAAGTTGTAGCTCTTGTCAAGAGCTTTCCAACGCCGTGTCACACTCTTCAAGTCAACGTTGGGAAGAGGTCGATTCCCGACTTTTAGTGGTCGAGAGTCAAACTGCCAGATTGACTCCCGGCCCTTCTTTTGCCCATAACTTGGGCTGCAGATGTCCGAATTGCCAATGCGAGGCCATTTTCGATATCTACGTTTCAAGACCTTTCCAATGACATCAAGAACACCTCAATGCGAGGTGTTTTGAGCCTTTCTGTCGAGCTCTGAACATTCGGGAGTCCCGGAGGGCTCCAAACCTCCAACTTTTCCAAGTGTTGGGCTTCACCCCCACACTTGGCCAAAGTGGGGTTGCGACACTTGCCTATGTAATGGTGTGGGGTTCAAGTGTGTGTAACATCCATGATTGCACATGGAGTTTGTTCTCACAAAAGCCTACATTGTCATACATGCATTCTAGGCAAAAGCAAGCTAGTTGCTTCAAATTTAACAATGTGACATCAATATGTAAAATAGAACAAAAGGAATGCAATGACCTAAACCAGGAATGATTTTGCAATCCCAAGCAAATCTATGATCTACATCCTTAGGTTTGATAAGATAGAAGAAATGGATAACTTCATGGTGGGCATTTGGATATGCAACATGTTCTTCTGATTTCTTTCTAGTGTAAAAAGCAACAACATCAGCTACACACTAAAGTTAAATTCTAGATTCCATGTTCATTTGTGAATTTCTTGCTTTAGTACAGCTTAAGTTTTGTCACGAACATCCTTCCCATGGCCTGATCCAAAGTAGGACCATACCATGCGACATCCATGGGGTAAAACATCACTCCACATTTTTGCTTGGTATCTAAACATACTAAAAATTAAGAATTAGGGTTCAAAAAATGTTACAAAATAAAACCATGATATTTGATAACCCATAAAGAAAGTAGAATACTTGAAAACGTGATACCAAACTCTACATGATTTGAATTGGGCTACACACCCATTAGACCAAACAAGGTGTTCATTTGGGCAAATACTTCTAAAGATCAATTATGCCCAATGCAATTCAAAATAATGTTGGATAAAGAGTGTATCATGTTCATTGTCATCATAAATGTAATAATGATACTTAGTCATAAACTTCTTTTGGGTGGATGTGGGATTGGCCAAGTATGCAAGATTCCATTGATAACAAATGTGATCCAAAATCATTATTTGAAAAGAATGCCAATGCATTTCTTAGGCTTCAAATTGTAGTCTTGGAATGAATAGGTCTCTACAAAATTCATAGTTGACAAAATAGATATAGGTAGAAATGTGTTTAAATAAACATTATATTGTTCCTCCTAAAATCTAGACACATAACTATGCATCACAAATATTTTCAACTTTGGCCTCAAATAACCCAAGAACTACTTTGTTATTGTCTCTTTATACTATAACAATAAGATTTTGTTGGGATTTCCAAGTTGCATTTTACCATGAATAACCAATTCATAACACTTCCACTGCATATAGAGAACAAGATGTTTGTTCTCTTTAGCAAGGCATGTCATGAGCATATTTACACCACAATTTAGGCACTCACCTTTTAGACAACACAGATTATGCCATACAAAATCTTCCATTGGACATAAGTTTGAAGTCCACATGTTAGTGAGCCCAAAGAATTATACTCATTCAACAATGTAGTGCCTTGGAATCTCACAACAACAGATATCATAGTTGCAATTACACATTCTACCATGAACTCCTTTTGAAGATGTTCACACATTGTTGAAACCATGTCCTAGTTCCACCATTTCTATATGATACTTGCATGTGCATGGTAAGGCCTCCTTACATTGTAGGGCTTTAGATTTTCAAAAGCTTGAAGCCCAACCTTACACTTTACATGAACTTTCATGAAGCATGTGTAGAAGTCCAACTTCAAAATGCCAAGTTCCAAAATAAGCATAGCTTTAATAGAACTTATAATACAAATGACATCTAAACCCTAGAACCTACAAGTATACAATTAGTGGCAAAATCAACTATTTACAAGTAATGCATTATACTAGACAACTAAAACAAGTAGAATAAAACTCTAAACAAGTGGGGAAGTAACCTTACAAACAAAAACAAGTAAATAATTTGAAAGTAGCAAGTCCACCACATTCATGGCAAGTAGCCACTAAAACTAATACTAGTTACGCACTTGTAGGCAACTAACTCCACAACCTGCAACAAGTACATATTGTCTTTAACCAAGTAGGTAATAATTCCCAACCTAAATAACAAGTAGACAAACATGAATGCAAGTAAACAACAATCCATTTCCAAAGTACCCAACTTAAACCAAAACTTGGTTTCAAGTAGGCAAATAACTTCACAACTTCAACAAGTACATAGTCATGCATGTCAAGTACACTAGCATTGACCAACAAAGTAATTAAGTACATGTAGTCCTTAGCCAAATAGGTAAGGAACCCCACAACCTATGGCAAGTAGACAAGCATGCATGCAAGTAGAAATAAACCCGTTACTAAAGTACCCCTTCCAAGCTAATAGTTGGTGAAGTAGGCAAGTAACTCCGAGATTTGCCACAAGTACATAGTCATGCATCCATCTAAGTAAAAACACTAAATAATGAAATAACAAAGTAAAATTTAAGTTACTAAAAGTAGGCAAGTATTAACTCCTTACTAGATCCTAGCCCACAACATGACTATAATCATGCATAAGTGGAAAAAAATAAGGAAACCAAACACCAAGATCAAAAAATGTAAAAAGTAGCAAATTTGAACACAAGCATAACAACAGAAGAAGATTTCATGTCTTAAATTTCTTCAAAAGATGAAACTGGGAATCCCAACTACTACATGAACTTACCTACATGAATTGAAATGGCAACCAAAATTATAGACTAATCATTGTTCTTGTATGTTCAAAATCAAGTAGCACAAAGTTCTAACAAATGTATCTGAGACTTTTGGAAGTAATGTGTTGGGTGTTGATTAAACACCTTGGCACTCATGCGCCTTCACATCCTTTTGTATCAATGACACTATTTTATTTGTTTCCCACCATTTAAAAACCTCTTGACAATCCTTTTCACTTATCATGTCACAACAACGCTTCCTAGGTAGTCCTCCCCATAGGTTTTCTCATGTTTCATCAACATGCACATGACATTCCAATGTTTTTCGAATCATGTATTTAGAGGCACCAATGGCATTGGCAATATGAATTTGACTTATGTTTTGGGCATTTGACATCATTGTTGTTATTAGTACATTTCTATATTGGGAATTTTAACCTTGCCTTGTAGATGTTAACGTAGCATATGCTTCCTGCATGCCTTCTGCATGTTTCTTAAAGCTTGTAATGCTTTCTCTAACCCCTTGCTAAAATTAATGTGGTTGGCCAGAAGTGCCGTCACAGTTTGATGTTCCATAATTCTTTGCACAATGTCTTTTTTCTCTCCATCATTGAACTTTTGTAAAGTAATATCCAAGTTTGCCACAAATTTGTTAGCAGTTTCTCCACATTTTTTCCGTCTAAGGAAATCACTGCCATAACTTGTTTTTGTTACATCATGTCCAATATCATTAGCTATTAATTTTGACCATTGTCATTCTCTTAAAGCCTTTTGGTATTCTCAAATTTTTTGTAACATATAATTTTCAAAGTAAAACAATAGGTCAAAATAAATCAAAGAAGACATAAATTATGCCTTCTCAAAAGGCTAATAGGATTCTTATAAAGAAAGGAGGTATTCTATAAATACAAGCTACTTATAACCTCTACAACATTTTTGAACATTTGATAACATGTAACATGGATTTAGAAATGGTTTTTAAATCAAAAAGGAGAAGGTATCCTGGAACTATGTGTAATTAGACTTGAAATTTTGACAAGTTGGAGATTTTTCATAATTTATATCTTTCGACATTTTATGGAACTTCTACCAAGAGACAAAAAGATCATGGAGCTTCAAGTTTGTCCTAATGATAACATCCCATAAGAAAACAACCATTTTATGGAAAACATATTTCTTGTTAACCTAGGGTGCAATTTTGACATTAAATTAACCAAGCCAAAGTAGTAATGGTCAAAAAGACTAACCGGTGGACAAAGTAGCAATATGTAGAAAGTTATTGCATTCCCAAACCCCAAGATATGATCACTCCTTTACTAGCTTGTTTTTTAATAAGGAGATTAGACCTAGTCTTGTGGAAGACCAAATTCCCACTCAATAATCCCAAACAATGAAATGAAATGAGAAATTATATGTAACAAACACCAAACATGTTTTGGATGGCATCTTCTTATGCTTATTTTGCTGTTGCAACTTCTTTTTGTGAACAGTAAACAACCTATTGAACTTGGCCCTATTACTGTCCATTTGCAATAACTATGAACACATAAAAATTTGTACTTGTGAGACCTTGAAAATCCACCAATCATTTTCCTACATCAAAAAATTCCACAAAATAAAGTTTAGAAAAATGTTGTTTACTTAAATAAAAGAATTTCTCTTTTCACTTGTTTACAAAAAATGATGTGTTGCTTACTCAATTGAAAATAACAATAACAAGGATTCAAGAGTACTTTGCAAACTTTAATACTTTACAAGATTTTTCCCAAGAATGTGTAATTGAAGGAACTCAAAGTCACAATGTGGATACAAAGGTTGTGGAGGAGAATCCATGAAGCTTTGCATTTGAAGGAATTTAAAGTACTGGTATGAAAGTTATCCAAGCCTCATTTATGTGCAATATGTTGAAGTACCTTTGGTGGATGATGCAAACTGCAACAATCAATTTAATTGTGTTGTTGATGTTCAGTAATGTCTACCATCGTGTAGTAACAAGGCCTCACCTTGGAGGGTGTTTTTTCACTCTAATAACAATAAAAATTCACAAACATAACTACAATTTGATGAATGAATATCAGTCCCCAACATTTTCAAAATTTTGATTAATTGTTCCAAGTTTGTTCACAAATCACAAGTAGCTTTGCCGCCACCTAACGCCAAGCAAGCTCCTCACAATAGTAAACTTAGCCCATGGTTCGAAACTATGTCTAAATCCAATTGTAAATGGAGCCTTAATTTCTCTTCCAACTTTGAGATGAGGGGTGAGGTTGCTTTGTTTTTAGATGAACTCATCTTGGAAGGCTCAAGACTATTCTCCACACACAATTAGCATCATTATCCCCAAATGTATCCTTGAACTTGAAGCTACAAAACATAGTTTTCAAAGTAGTAAGACCAACTTGTGATTTAGTAACCTATTGTGACCTAATAGCAAAGCAAGCCTTCTAATTTTGTCATCCAATGCACATACTAGAGACCAAATAGTGTTAGCATAACAATTGAATGAAACTAATGTTCATTTCTCATATTCACAAACCTAGAGCACAACAACAGTGAATAGTTCGCCTCTATGTCTCTTTGAATTCATTAATGCAACAACATTTGAAATGCATACAAAGGAAACAAATGCCCCTTCTCAAATTAATTAACCATGAACATATCCCTCATAACCTTTGAAACTTGAAACACAATCTAAATCAACCCTATTCAAATTTCATGTGCAAGGAAATAAAATCAAGAACACAATGTGTTGGTTCTTCAACAATATAAGGTACACATGTTAATGTTCCTCATAAATTTCCCTAAACCCAGAACACAATGTGAATATAAATGTTGGTAACTTAAGATTGTAATATCATACTAGACATTTAAAAACAAAAGTGCAACAATTGAGATACATATATAAAATAACCCTTTTGTTTTCATCTCAAACCTTATAACTTTTCTACATGAAGCTTAAATCAATGGGGATTAACACCCAAAGTAAAATGGATAAAAAAAAATCATCAATGTAAACAAAACTTCAAATGCTGAAGGTTTTTTCCTCTCCTTGGTCATGTCAACGACAACATTTGAATAGACCCTTGCCTTACAAGTTGCTATTTCTTGACACCAAACTATTCCTTAGTGCATCACCTTACTTGTTTTCCATGATGTTAATGTGTTCATGTTTTAATCAACTACTAAAATTTTGCATCATATTTCATGAGTTCATAGTGAGCTTTGTGGCAAAAGGAAAATAGTCCCATAATGACCAACACACTCAAAGGCGCAAGTATCCCTAACCCTATGTGCCCAATTCACAATAGGGAATTTGTGTGCGCACTTTTTTCAACTCAATAATCGATGGTCAAATCACCTAGAATCAATATAAGGTTTAAACCTTTGACTAACTAGTCCATTTTAAACAAATAGGGAGACATGTCAACATAACAAATTACTTGTTGCACTACTCTACTTTGTGTACTTGTCACAATGAAACCTTACATAAAATATGAAATTCTTAGAGGTAGATTTTTAAATTCATGAGCACCTATAGCCTTCCTCTAGGAGCTTAGATCAATTTTCCCCATCTCATTTGAACTCTAAAAAGTACCCCAAAAATACCCACAAAATTATGTCATTTTTACATATGTTTGTGGATGATTTTAATAATGAAATAAACCTCAATGGATATGACAAATTGCATTAAAATGTCTAACACATCAATATTGAAATGCACCCCAAAAAAATCTACTTGCAAAAGAATTTCAAGTACTTTCAAGTACTTTTTGGTCTACTTTTAAACAATCCACAAATTCGAAGGCCTAGAGTTACTCAATGCACATGCAATACCCCTATTAGGGTATATTATAAAACCTTTAGGCTCCATAACATATTTAAAGAGTCTTACAAAGGTATTGCATGGCCTTAACAAACCTGGATTATTTTATTTTAGTCCAAACTATTAGAGGGGTATTGCTTAAACTTACAAGGAAAGCAATACCCTATTTGGGGTAATCTACAAACAACATGGGCTCAATTATTTTGGTTCAAGTTGTCCAAGGGGTATTGTTCATGCCCATAAGTACTCAATTCACATGCATTACCCCTTTTCGGGTATCCCATAAAACCTTTTGACTCCATAACAAATCTTTTAGAATTTGGAAACGTATTACATAGCCCTAGCAAAACCTAAAAAGAAAGTAATACTGACATCATTTTGCAATAATATCGTAAACCATGAAACAAAAAAATTCTTTTTAACATACTTATTTCACGATCACTATATCATACCAGACATATTGATTCAAATAAAGGAGGGTATTGCAAAGTTCTTCACATTGATGGTAGAATGTCACTTGCACAAAGTTATGTAGTTTAAATGCAATACCTGCATCATTTTAGGATATTTGCATTCACCATGAAACTTGGAGGGGTATTGTGTAGCCTTATGAAAATTTACAAGGAATATAATACCTACACCATATTGTGACAATATTTTAAACCATGATACAAATGAGGGTATGGCAATTACACTTCAAAACTTTGTTGAAATTAACCTTATACCATTAATGTGGCAAATATTGCAATACCCACATTTACATGTATCAATAATTTTGCATTGGTCCATTAAACAATTCTTACCATGTATGAATTTTGAAATGTCTTTCAACTATATTTAATGTTTATTAAAATTATTAACATAAAATAATCATTAAAATATTATTTATATAAAAATGAAATAATAATAAATCCACACATTAAGTATATCATTTATTGATATACTGTAAAATAAATTTTACATAGAAATAAGAAAATACATTAATTAAACATACATGATATTAGGGTACTTATATTTCAAAATTCAATTAAAACCTTGATTCAAGGAAATCCACATTCTTACTAAAGGATTTTTTTTATGTTCCCAAAAAACAAACAAGGAGGATCAAGTCAACCTTGCAATTACAATTTCCAAGGCAAGCTTTTTCTTCTTTAATGTTAAGTTTTTCGTATGTCAATCCAACTTAAGTAACAAAAGCCATGCAACAACAATACTTGAATGATGTCATTAGTCTGTAAACTATATTTGATCTGCCAGGACATAATAATAGTCATGCTCTTGCAATTGTTAAAAATTTGTTTACAGAATTATAGTCGTGAGAAACACAACTTGTATCATGGATCCTATTAGTAATATGTCAAGAGATCATTTTTAGAGCCTACAATTTTGATATTTCTCATGTACTTAATTCATTTATTTGGTATTGCTCTTGAATTACTAATTTTTGTGAATTGATGGTGAAT
>Ga0116229_10013428_pt1 | contig 11577 bp, 10 predicted proteins | sample S1TSphgellanicum_3_FD_87313 | JGI IMG/M metagenome (GOLD analysis project Ga0116229, IMG submission 87313) | Host-associated microbial communities from peat moss isolated from Minnesota, USA - S1T2_Fc - Sphagnum magellanicum MG | ecosystem: Host-associated > Plants > Peat moss > Unclassified... | reverse complement strand
GCGAGGTGTTTTGCCCCTTGCTGTCGAGCTCTAAACATTCGGGAGTCCCGGGAGACTCCCAACCTCCAACTTTTCCAAGTGTTGGGCTTCACCCCCACACTTGGCCAAAGTGGGGTTGCGACAGATAAGAAAAACACAGTAGATGAAAGAAAATAAAACCAAGGGAAAAATATGAAAGACTCAAAAAAATAAAAAGAGAGACTAGGATTAAAAAAGCGCAAAGATAAGAAAGATGAAAGGAAAAAAAGAGATTGGAACTCAAAAAGAGAAAAAGATGAAAGAAATGAAAAAAAAAATGACAAATGAAAAAAAAAACAAAAATTGAAAAATGAAAGACAAACAAAAAATAAATTAAGATTTGGAAAGAGAAAGACAACAGATAAGAGAAAGATGAAAGAAATACGAGATGAAAAACGAAATGAGAAACAAAAAAAAGACTAAGATTTGAAAATAAAAATAAAAATAAGAAAGACAAAAAGAAAGAAGAAATTTAGATTTAAAAAGAAAGAAAGTTGAAAAAAATGAAAGAAAGATAAATGAATTTAATTTAAGAACCAAGAGATGAAAAAGAGACATAAGACAAATTAGGATTTGGAAAGAGAGAGAAAGCTAGAGACTTTAAAAACCCAAAAAGAACAAAAAAAAAATCAAGATTCAAAAAGCAAGAGAGATGAGAAAATTTGAGACAAAACAAAAGAAATACATACAATTTAAACTTTATTACTTGTAGTCTTCATAACATGATGATGTATCATGCATTGTGCAAATCATAACTCAAGAAAGCTTGGAAAAGGAAAGTCAAGATTGAATATACTTTGGACTCTAGAAGCAACAAATTGATCATACAAGTTTGAGCCCTAGGCAAATTGGAATTTGGGTGGTTTCATGTTCATTATGGTTCACCATTCACACATTGACCAAGATTTCATGCTTGTCTTTGTGAAAAATTTCAAGTTTTTAGAAGTCAAAACCAAGGAGTCATGAAGTTCAAGTTTTGTTTTCCATAAATTGTGTCAAATTCTATGGCAAAGAATTGTAGCACCTTAAAAACTTCAAATTTAGGTTTTTGTTTAATGATAGAGCCCCAACAACAAAAGATGTTTTTTCAATGGTCCATATTCTTTCTTCCAAATATTCCTTCTATTCTAGTCGGTGATGCTTCTTTTAGCAAGTCTCTAGTAGATAATATTCTTTTTGCTATGGATTTCAAATGTGTTATTTTGGATCTAATTGTGACACAATAAAACCTTGAGCTAACAAAGGAAAGAAAAAAAACAAATATGAGTAGAATAGATACTTTTAGGGTACATGGACAATCAAACTTTCTTGGGCAAAATCTATGGTGGGTTTTTATGGCGATATTATTCAAATTTGGTGCAAGGTGTGTATAAGGTACAAAAAAGTTATTAGTTTTAAACTAAATTCTTTCTAGAAGCATGTAGGTTGTCATAAAACATTGGCAGCCATGCCAAGGGTAAAAGTTGGGGACAATTATTTCTTGAAAACCAATGTTCATGTTATTAATGAGTAATTTTGATATTGATGATTTAATAATGTTGCAGCAAGTTGTTCATGGTGCAATTATTGAGAAGAAAAAAAAGATTGTTTAATTTGTTTTTATTGTCCACTTTCTTAGTCTTGGCCATCTAGAGAAAAAATCTTTTGCAATGTAAAAATTGTTTATGCAACTAAATATATTCAATAATCCCAAAAACATTATTCTAATGGGTTTGGTTAAAAGATGGTAGATCTTATGTGTGAACACGTGTTGAATTTTTTTAAAAATGTGGTGGGTAAAACAAGTTTTGTATCTTTAAATGCAAATGAAATTATTATTATTGATAACCAATCATGGATATCAATCCATGTGTATTTGATGCAAGCATGGACAAGAGTACTTATCCTCCTCACGTTGTTGGGGGTGGAAATGCAAAAATCTCACCTTTATGATTACTAAATCCCTTATGCAATAGGAGGTTTGACCAACCAAGAAATAATTCAAAGATTCTTTTGTTTTGATGTAGATGGAATCTTTTTTTCTAAGGTTGTCATACTGAAATGACAACACAATTGAAAGATAAACATTCTCCTTACATAATGGGTAATATTGTATGGTTCATAGAACAAACCTTGTTATGCAAGCTTTGTCTAAACATGGTTGCAAAGTTGAAGGAATTGTTCCAATCATTGTATTCCTATTTTTCAAGCTCCGTTAAGCAAGACTTATAATTCATTAAGGTTGTCGAGATTGTGGAAACAACAAGACGAAAGATCTTAAGAAATGTTAAACTATGATGGATATCAATGTTGGCACCTTTGAAGAGTGTCTTAGTTCAATACAAGACATTGATCATCAAAATCTCACAAGATAACCCTTTAATTGCTCAAGTAAAGTTAAATTTTGATCTCAGTTATGATATTCACAAATTGTTGACCTTGTTTTTTTTACTACCATTATTGGAGTTCATCAATGCCTTGATCAAGTTTTCCCAAAAAAGGGATGTTTTCATTTTAGATTTGGTGATTAATGTAAAAATATTTCATGGGGTGAAAGCATGGTAAAAGTATGCTAATGAAGGATACTTTTCTTTTGGGTGGAAAGTATCCATAAATTAAGACTTAAGAAATTAAACTCATGAATATTTTTAAGTTTATTTATCAATAAGAGGAAGATCTTTGACTTCATTGCATAATATTGAATAATTGCATGTTTTAATATGCATTCAAATACATTTTTAGAACTGCAAGTACAAGAAAGTTGGTGTCATGGGTCGGTGCATGGTTGGCTGCACCAATTTGGATGTCACATAAGTTAATTTTACAAGGTGGTTGTCATTACAATGCCTATTTCCTTATATAGATATTGAGATAACTTAAAGGGACTTAGTTTGAGAATCTTAACTTGAATATCTATGTGATGCCATGGAATTTCAAAACTTATAAAAGTTATGGACTTTCAAAGTTGCAACTTGTGGACTACACTTTTAGATTCCATTTTCTTATGGACTTTGACATGGTCGATTCATTGATGTTGTGTGTGTTAGGTAGTTGGAATTAGTTAGATATCATATCAAGGAAACTAAGGGGAGGAGGGGGGGATGGATTTCATGATAACAATGATAAGGTTATATTTATGGACTTTTGAGTAGGCTAAAAAATAGGGTTTTCCAAAAAGTCCATATCATATTGAAGGAAGATGTGTTTTAGGCAATCTTTGTATACATGTTTAAAGGGAAATTTTTTTTATGAGTGCCAATGATAACATGGAAAAAAGACATTTGACTTATTTACAATCTTAGATTAAGAAAGGAAAAATGACCCAATTTTGGGCTTTTTTAAAGGTAATCATGTGTGGCAAGTTGGTCCACCCAACCATGCTTCAACCCTCATTTTCCTACTTCAAATATATGAAAGTATAATGAAACTACAATTATAATTGAATTTTTTATACTTTTAGATGGATAGAGCACTAATATGTATCAATGTTTTTAAAAAAAATTCATATCATAGTCATAATCTATCAAAGTTCCCATATAAAAATATATTGGAAATTTTGAAAACCCAATTAGATTAAAACATACTTTTCATCCATTTTTCTTATATTAAAATTCTTCACATTTTATGTGTAGCTTACCATAAATTCAATGGAATGCACCATTCATTCATAATGAAAGTTAAAGAAGTTTTGGATAGGTTTTTTCATGTTTATGCTATGAATGTGATTGTGACTACATGTGTGACTACTTTACTGACATATTTTACCATGCTTTGACCCCATGTTGACCTTTTTATGATGTACACTAATCCTATGACCAACTACCAATGTGAACATTTCCAAATCTTTTGTGATGTTGTGAAAAGCACTTCAACCACAATTGCCCAAAATTGGGTTACAAATTTTGACAATATTTCATTTTATTTTTTTTTTGAATGGTTGGTAACAATTAACAAGCTCACATTTTCAATGTAACTATTGGCATTAATAAGCCAACATGTAAAAATGTTATTACTACATCCATTGGACAAGTGAAAGGTCAATGTTTTGATGCAATTGAAATGCTTGTCAGTTGACTAGTTGAAATGACCAAAAACAAATTTTAAAACAATTAATAATAAAAAAGACCATCAAGTAAAAAGGAAAAAAACTAACTAACCAAATCATAGATGTTGTAATCAACTTGTTTAGTATCACTAAAGAGTTAAAATGACATTTGTCACTTTTGAAATCTTTTTGACCAAGTTTTTAATTGATTGAATCATGGTTTGTTGTAGGGTTTCTTATTGCAATAAATTTCTTCAAAGATTTACCTCCTAATTGCATCATAATTTAAAATTCTTATGCTACTTGTTGTTTCATAGATTCTATAGCTTCACATGAGTTTTCATGCACATTAGAAAAACTTTGTAACATGTTGGTAACAATGACTAATATCATTTCTTGTTGTGAGAATCCTGGAATATTCAAAACTATTAAGTAATCATGAATATCAAACATAGTTTCAATCAATCAATCATTTGAGAACTTGTTAGTAAATATCAGTAGATGTTATGTAACATTAAACACATGTAACAACTATAGGGTGCAAACGAGATAACACGAGCCACACCCACCTACTTTTTGACTACTTTTGTGATTGCTTTTTGGGAACTATTCTTAGAATATTCTTGAAAAATCTTTGAAAAAATCTTTTTAAATTTTAAAAAAAAAATTCATACTATTTTATTAAGGTTTATGTTAAAAAATTGGTAAAAATATGTCATTTTCAAAAAATTCAAATCCATTTACAAGTCTTTTTATTGCTTAAAAGTAAGCTTTACAATGTTTAATGAATGTTCTTGTTAATTTTTTAATCATTGGATTATTTTCAAATTAATTCACTTACTTCCATGATATATTAAAAATACAACTATATAAACAAATCTTATAATTTCAACATCAAATTAGATTACAACTTTAAAACATGAAAAACCAGGCAAATGTTACACTTGTTATGGTATGTGTTATTGTGACTGCACCTTATATTAAGTACATTTGCCAAGTTCACATTGTCTTTTCAATAAAAAAATTCATTTATTTTTTAGTAAGCCAAATGCACATTCCACACACATCCATGTGGAACATTGAACAAAATTCCAATGATATTCCCCATGCAAGAGACCATTTTAACGGCCCTTGAATGGCAAGAACATCCATGGATGACATGGGTATGTTGCATTTCCAACCAAAACATAAAATGTAAGTCTTTTAGCCTCACAATTTTTTAGAATTGTAATGTGTGCCCACATGTTGGCATCATGCATTGAACTAACCCATTTGATGTCAAAATCCCAAAAGATACATTTGTTTGTGACAATTATACCTTGCAAAATGATAGAATGGAACCTTTTCTTATTGTAATAATTTGCAACATGAAGTTGTGTAATAATGGGAATGGGGGCTGATTGATGTATTGTGCAAACAACATATGGTATGTTGTGAAATGATAAAACTTCATTTGCATGTTTCTTCACCATGGTGTTTGAAGGCCATTTAATGTTTATTGTCAACATGATTTCTTTCATGGTAAAAATGAATTGACATACTATTTGTTAACTAATTGACACTCCAATTTCATATAAGTCCATTATCATTGCACTTTATGCTTAGTTGCAAATCTAGATTTGGTTATTACAACCTTAATTTCAATTGGAATTATGTTATGCATGTCGGAATCTTCTTGTGTAATGGTGGTGCAAATGAGAACAAATGAATTCAAATGTAACCCAATTCATGCACGTACGTGATTTGAATTCTCATTCATTGAATGACCCCAAAAGATTATGGTTGAAAAAACCTTGCTACTAGATATGAACCCACAAGCTTTGTGGTTAACTTCTATGAATCTTTTGGTGTCCTTCGATAGTAAGAATATTGGAAGAGTCTTGTGGAAAAAAATGTAATGCACTTGCTTCTTATTTTGTGAATAGTTATTCCAATGTAAAGAACAAAGAAAATTGAAACAATAAAACTATCACAAACTTTTGCACTCAAAGATCCATCTTTCAAGTTCTATAATGGACCAAAAAACAATATTTGAATAGAAAAAACCTTTTACTACCAAAGTTTGTGCATATGTCTTACTACGACATGTTTTAATACTAATCTTGTGAATAGAAACCCTACTTTAATTGCCATGTGGCATAATTCGACCCTTGATCACTACTTATCATGTGGCAATTAGATTTGCATTTCAATTTACATTGTGATTTGAAAATTTAAAACTTAATTAGGTACCTTAGCCAAAAATTCTATGTCACTATTGTTCTTATGGCATCACCCTAAGGCACATTCCATCTAACAACATGAAATGAGATGATGTAAAAAAAATTAAAAAACAAATGAAAAAACATGTTAGAAATGTTTTTAGTGTATTTGGAGGTTGTGTTATAAAACACAATTTTATTTATCCCAGAAGGTGGGCATTTTAGTGTATTCTACTAAGAAGTTGATGTTTGTTGTAAATTGTGTTTTAAAACACAACATTTGAATAAATAAAAAAAATTAACATGATTTTCCAAGGAACAACAAACATTTCATTTTTCAAAACGCTCTATCAAGGAAAGGGCTATTTTTTTGGAAATGGTCGCCATGTCACATTTTATTTTTTTGATTCATGATACGCAATGGGTATAACATGAAATTTTTTTTAATAATTTTTTTTTGATAGATTGTTATGCTTGGAAATTGCTTCAGGAATGAAGTGTTTTCAATTAGGGGTGCTTATTTCGGTGTTAAGGTCACTCGATGAACTATCGAGTTTTGAAAGGAATAAAATAAGGGAGCAAAAGATAAAATCTTTTTACATTACATAGGTAAGCAAAAAGCTTCAACACAAAGGGGATTATCAAATCTTAGTAGGACAACTTTCTACATAAACAAACTTGAAGTAAAAATGCAAGGAAAAAAATTGGCATACAAAAAGTCAGAAGACTCAAAACATACCAAAGAAAAAACTACACATAGAAGTTTGTATGTACAAAAGTATGATAGGAAAAAGATAATTTTGCTCCAAAAAAATTCCCCCATATATTCCACAAAGGGACAAAGTCTTACATACTTCCAAAAAAAAAAGTCAAAAACAATGGAAGAAGCAGTTAGCCTAATCCCCAAAAAATCGGTCTTAAATATACACATCTAAAATCAGTAATAAAAATCAGTTTTGATGATAAACTTTCCAATAGAAGAAATTTGATAAATCGATTTTAATAGAGAAAATTAAGTTTTGATAACATTCTAGTAAAATTCTAGTTTTGGTAAAATCTACCTTCAACATTTGGGAATGCCCCATTCCTTGGATGTCACCCTACACATAAAATAGGGTGTGACTTGGACCCATGTCCAATTTTCTACTAGGTGAATATGACCTAAAAAAGGATGGATGAAAAGAAACTCTAATGGATGAATGGTTAGATTGAATGTGATTAGCAGAAAGTGCCAAAATTGGAGACAATTGGTGATCTAAAGCATTTTAAAATGCCTTGATTCTTTGTGTGTTTATTTTGTTTTGTTCTTTGCAAGTTATGAACTTTGATGCTTTTCATGTATTGACAATACTCAAGTCAAGGTTTTTGTGATGGAGCTTTGCTCTCATACATTTGTGGTGTTATTTGCAAGACTGAAGGTGATGTATGTGTTGGTTTTGCTTTTCTATAACATTGATGATTTTGATGATGGTGAATGTGGGGTGCTAAACACCCCCTAACAAACTTTGTACACCATTGTTTTCACTTGTCTTTTTGCACACCTTTTTTGGCATTGCATAGTTCTACAACCCGGTTTTCAGTCCTCCAAATTGCAATTCAAATGTTTTTCATTAATAATATTTTGTGCAAACTTTTTGCATCATAACACAAGTTTTGATCCTTGAACCTCCCCTTGTAGGATGTATGGCACTAACCACTAACATACCATTAGGCACTTAAGAGGGGGGCTTATTTTTTAAATTTATTGCAAACACAAAGTCAAAAAGGGAAAAAAAAAAAAAACCATGTAGCAAAATAGCACAGTTCTCCGTAAGGCTACACTGTCAAGCCAAAAGCAGTGTTAGACAAAGCTCATTAGGGGGTGTTTAGCAGCCCTCTTGGTGAGCTTGGCAAATATTTGGTGGCTATTGATTTTTACAGGCAAGAGTAAATGAAATAGATAAGAAACCAAACTTGGCATTAGCCAATTATCTTTTTTTCCTTGCTTATGCTTTGTGGGAAGTGTGAGAAAGTTGGATTTTATTTATTTATTTGTTTAAGTGGCTAGGTAATGGGAATGAATGCCCATAGTTTCGATTTGTGTGGTTTTTGATTCCTACTTTTTTGCATTTTTTCCTTAATGTTTTTATTGATTCTTTAATAATTCCCTACCCTAACTACAAAAATTTGAAAATGTTGTGCACTTGGAGAGGACTCTGAGAGTTGTGAGTTGAGTTGTGAGTCAAGTTGATTAAATACCAAGGGTTCATGATGGAGGCAAAGAATAATAACGATGGTGATGGCGATGGTGTTTCAATAATAGCAAGCCAAGTTGTAAGGAAGTAACACTTCATATTAGCCCACCACTTGTCCACTAGAAAAAAGATAACAAGATGAATGCATAATAGGTTGGGAGGTGCATGCGATAAAGGTTGGCAGTTTTCAAGGTTGTGGTGAAGAAGGGGGATGGCGAGTGCTTGAGGATTGGGCCCGCCATCTTTGGCAAGCTCTTGCAACATTAGGAAAGTCCTCATCTTTTTTTAAATTTTTTTTGCTTAGGGGGGTTGCTTGGGATTTTGCTTCTTAAGGGTTTTGGGTGTAGCCTTTTTTTTTCAAGGGGGGTCTATTTAGGATTTTGTTTCCTAAGGGTTTTGGGCATTTTAAATTAAAAAAAAGAAAAAGGTATGGCTCCTTCTTTGCGTCCCCCATTGATTTGAAATACCCTTTGTCCTCATTATTTTGGCCTTTACACTTTAAGCGCCCCCTTGAAGCATGTCAAGAATGCTCACCTTATTGCTAGCCTTGTTTCCTAAGCCAGCCATGCTTTTTCTTTGTAAGTGTCCCCCCCTCTTGTGTTTCTCCCTATTCTATTCCTTTTGCTTCTTAGGGTTAACTTCGGGCTTAGTCTCATTCTATTTTGGGGTTGTTTGAGTCTCATTTCATTTGCCTTTGTTTGTTTTATAGGATCTTTCAAACCACCCAAGACGAGGTTAAGGAAGCTTTTCCTTTATCTCTTGATCAAATTGCTTTAAACTTGATAGACAAGTTAGCATGGTTCCTTTTTTTCTTGTTGCCCCATTAATGTTTGTGTTACACCTGAGGAGGTCGTTTTGGTCAACGAGAGGTTTTTGTTCATTTCAGGAAGTTTATGGTGGGTGATTGGTTTTGTCTTCACAAGGAAACTTCACATGCCTCATGTGCACCCCATTCTCACCACTCATAAGAAGATTTTTCAATCACTCATTTTCGTCGATGTTAACTTTGAGGAGAGTCGGTGAATATAATCGCATTATTAAAGTTCTCTAACCAATGATGTTAGTTATGCTTTTGGAGGACACCATTACTACCCTACGCCAATTACACCCTTTTTGCATGTAAGGAAATCGGGTCGATTCCTGACTTTTAGTGGTCGGAAGTCAAACTGCCAATTTGACTCCCGACCTTTCTTTTTGCCATAACTTGTGTTTCAAATGTCCAAATGGGTGATGCGAGCTCATCTAAATTTTAATAGCTTTTCAATGATATAATAACTCCTCGAGCCATTGGGTTTTGACCCTTGCAATCACTTTCTGAACATTCAGGAGTCCACCAAGACTCCAACTCCCAACATGGGAGTTCACTTGGGAGTGTGAGGGTTCTTTCCCTCACACTCCTTTGCACTCTCGGGCATAAGAATGCAACTCCCGAACTTAGTCTTGGCTCGCACCCTTGGAAGCCTTTTGCCTTGGTTGCGAGCCCAAGGCTAAAGTTGCGACACTAAAGTCTTCATGGACAATGTTTCTTTGAAATATTTTGAAACCCAACTAGAAGTTTTGGCGAAGGAGTTAAAATGGCACGATACCTTGGCATCATTGGACGTGAAATTGATTCTCCCTCCACCTATTTTTGATTATTAACTTAAACACATTTTTGTCTTAGATATGATTCTATTTGCCCAAGCCTTAACCATTGCCCCCCATTTGTCTTTGGGTGGGTTTCAAGGATGGTATATGAACGTTTTTCAAAATGCTTCATACTAGAAGACCCATCTTTAAGGTCTTTGGAATTATTCCAAGCTACTGTTATTGTTGATTATGGGGATATCTTTAGGTCGACAGCCCTAATGTTGAGGGTTAACAAATTGTTGGTAATGACAAAATACACTAATGGTCTTTGTCTTATTGCCATAGGTGAGGTGTTTCTTTGACTTATTAATTGCTCCATTGTCTTACAACTTTGGGGGTCATTTTAGGCACACATATCCCTTCATCAATTTAGAGTATTGACCCTTAGAGGTTGTGAAGCCATCCCTTTTGGCATCCGAGCCTTCCTTGACCTACACCTTGATTAGGTTGTAATGTAACTTGACGTAAAAAATGCTTTTAACAACGTTTCTCGAACTGTTATTTTTAAAGAGTTGTGTGATGCCGAGGGGCATTTGGCAAACATTGTCCCCTTTACCATGTTGTTTTATGGTGCTCATTTTCTTTTTTACTACTAGCATGGGCGGCATGTGGAGGGGGTCATCATTATTTAATCATTTTCAAGCACAAGGTAGGGTGATCCCTTAGGAGGTTTTCTATTTGTTTTGACCCATTATCGAACTCTTGTAGAGACCATTGCATAGGCCCCCAAGTGTGTTTTTCCATCCTTAATAGATGATACCCACATTATGGGGCCTATGAGTGAGATTACCCATGCCTTTAACCACCTTTCGACCCAATTAACCCTAGTTAGGCTTAAGGTCAAGGTGTCAAAGTGTAAGCTTTGGAGTCCATTAGGGATTTTTCTAGGCATAGATATTCCTTAGGGTTGCAAATTGGTCATAGATGGTTTACACATTTTGGGTGTGTTAATGGGTTTTCAGGACTTTGCCATGCATTTTTTGGATGGGGTTTTATTTCAAGACATGGCGCATATCAATGATTTTCTTCTCCTGAAAGACACCTAGGTTACTCTGGGCATTTTGTTTTCATGTGTAGTTCATCAATTTCCTTATCTCATAACATTTTGTCCTCATGTGTCATTCATCAACTTTCTTATCTGACATGGACACTACCCTCTTCTTCTTCTTCTTTCTTATATTATTTGGCAAGTTTCAACAAGAGAGTTATGCACGTCTTTGGGGACATTATGAGTCTAGGATCGTGGGAGTCTTATGAGGGCCCTTTAGCAAGGTGTTAGGCTGAACTATCGATATTTTTTGGTGGTATAGGCTTTTTTTCTATGAAAGATTATGCCCCATCTGCTTTGTTCAGGAGTTGAATTCTAATGGCTCTGTATTTATGCTCTAGGTTTTGTATTTTTTATAAACCCGTTTTGGAGGAATATGTTTTTCAAGTTGAAAAGGTCCCCACTTGTTTCAATCATACTTAT
>Ga0116229_10013426_pt1 | contig 11577 bp, 11 predicted proteins | sample S1TSphgellanicum_3_FD_87313 | JGI IMG/M metagenome (GOLD analysis project Ga0116229, IMG submission 87313) | Host-associated microbial communities from peat moss isolated from Minnesota, USA - S1T2_Fc - Sphagnum magellanicum MG | ecosystem: Host-associated > Plants > Peat moss > Unclassified... | reverse complement strand
TTAAAAAAAAAACCCCCTTTAAACTTTCCGAGGGGATTAAAAAACATAAAGGTTTTTTCCCAAATTCCTAAAAATTTTAATTTGGGCCCCCGAACCCCCCCCCCCCCCTCTCGCCACCCCACCCCACCCCACCCCAACCCCCTTTAATAAGAGCCGGAAGGACACCACCCCCCCACCCCAAAAACTCCCCACAAATGCTTTATAAAAAATTAAATGTCCTTCAAAATCTTTTTTTAAATAAAAATCCTGAAATCTTATGTGGCGACACGTGGTCCAATACACGACGGTACGGCGAATAGAGGAGTACACGAACGAGAACGCGACACGCGGTAGATGGTGTGCACACGACTCTCTGTCTGTGCACGACACGCGTCCATGGTGTGCACGCGCTTTTTTGCGCTTGAACTCGACACGTGGCGAGCCCATGGCACAGCGCATGTGGGAATACAATTAACAGTCAAGTGAATTTTTTATTAATTAAAAACAAATGGAAAAAGACAACTTCTGGGCCCCATTACCCCCCCCCGGCCACCCCCTTTCACACCCTTCAAATTCTGTTCGCTTTCTCTTGGGGAACTAGTCAGCCTTTTTCTTTTCTTTTTTTTAATTGGCAAAATTCAATTTTCTAATTTTCAAAAATTCAAGTGATTTTCCGAGTTTCCCAATCGCCAGAAGTGAAGGGAAGGTTGGGGGGGGGAGAAAGGGAAAAAACAATCGCCACATTTCTACATTTGGTTTTTAAAGTGTAGCCAAAATATAGAAAAAAGCTGACTAAGGATTTGTATTTCATATTTTGGTTTAAGGATTTGTATATAAAATTCATATTTGGTTGATAGCCAGGATGTGGCTAAATCTTACCCCAAGATGATCACCATTTTTTTCTACATACATCTATCTATCTATCTTCCAATGAATGATAGCCATTTTGGCTACCCAAAAAAATCTTTAAAATTAATAATTTATTAATAATTTATTATTAAAATCATTTTTTTAAAATACTGGAAATTCAACTAGTAATACCTAACAGCATCTGTTATAAGTTTTATGCTATGTAGGTACATACCTACTACCTACTGAAATTTTTCTATTGAAATTTATTAATATTGGCTATTAATCTATTATTTGGTTAATTAAAATCTATTATTGTTGTTGTTGTTGTTGGGTTTTTTAGGGTTTAGGGTTGTTGTTGTTTGGTACAAATGATTGATACATAGGAAGTGGTGTGGGGGAGAACTTGGGTTATTGTGAATTGGGTAAAGCTTGTGATTGGTTTCATCATGTGATCACATCTTAGATGCCATTGGGTGACTTTCATCTGCCTCTTTTCCAGTTCTATTTGGATCTCAATAAAGCTGCCTGGCTATGTGTGTGTACTTGTGTATGTCCCCACCACACCCCCATGGCCAAGGGTTTCATCAATGTTTTTTTAAAAATATATATATAAATATTAATTATTGTTTTATATGTTAAAATAAAAATTTAGGGGATTTATTTTATTTTATTTTATTATTATTATTATTATTGGTAGCCAAAGTGGTAATCAATCCACAGGAAGATATATATATATATGTAGGAAAAGTGGGGATTTTATCCCTCGGAAAATATTTAGCCAAATCTGGCTATAGATCTAAAATAAAAGTGAAATAGTCTAAATTGTCTTTCTAGCTTTTTGGCTACACAATGAAAACCAAGTGTATGTGTACCTCTGTTCCCACCACCACACCCCATGGCCAATGGTTATCAGTTGTTTTTTTTCATATTAAATTTATTTAATAATTATTTTAAATTTAATAATTTTAATTAATTTTAATTTAAGGGAATTTTTATTTGTAGCCATTGTGGCAACCATCCATAGGAAGATATAGATGTAGGAAAAGTGGGGATTTTATCCCTAGGAATATTTTGCCAAATCTGGCTATAGATCTAAAATAAAGTAAAAAAGTTTAATTGTCTATCTATTTTTTTTGGCTACACAATGAAAACCAAGTGTATGAATCTGGTGATTTTTATCCTCATTTTATTTTCTCACTTTCAACTACTAAAAAGCTCCAAAATCACTTCTCTTTTTTTTCCAATTTTTTTAAAATTTTAATTGCAATACTAATCAAAAAGGGTACCCAAGAAAACTTTCATAACCCAACATGGTTTACAATTGCCTTGCATGGTTTTCTTCAATGTCCAAATTGTGTTGATCTTATATTGGAGACCAAAGGACTACATTCTATTGGTCATTGCTTGTCAAAGCTATTTTGGGCTTTTACATGAGTTGTGCAAAATCCAAAGTCCCAAGGGGAGAGAGAGAGAGAGAAAGAAAGCAAGGGGGAGAAACATTTATTAGTTGTATTTGAGTGGAGTTTAGGGTTTATGGGATGTTGTGGATCCTAGTGGAAAGGGGTGGATGGTGTACTATTATTGTCTTGAAGGTGTTTTGCATGCCTACCTCTTTGAGATGGGGTCCAATGTTGTTGTTTTGCTATATTTTTGGATTGCCAATCACATGGCATTTTATGTTGATTGATTTGCATTGGTTGTTTAGCCCCCTCACTTTGTTCCAAGTTGCCATTACACTACTTCCAACCCTAGATGATGGCCCTCAATGATTTGAAATTGTTTGTCCATTTGTCCCATGAATAGGTTAGGTTACAACAAATGTTGTGCATGTAAATGGTTGATTTACTCTCACATAAAATTGTGTACATGTAAATCATGTTTTAAAAAATAATTATTACACACTTATATGATGTGAATGCATGTTATATATATATATATGAAATGTAAGTGTAAGTAACATTGTAATATTCTCATTTTTTTTTGTAAGAAAAACCATATTTTTCAATGACCTTGACATCGCATGAAGCTTGAACTTCCAAGTTTTAATTACGGTTTCATCAAGGTTTGATGGAATATTTTTTAGTGGATCTAGATTTAAGTGTGGTTTGTTCAATTTAGTGATGATACATTTGCATTTACAAAATTGCATCATATTTGTCATTATTTTGGCCAAGCAAATTTAAATCGCCACCCACCTGGGTAAAGTTGTTCATAATTTTTATTTTTCAATCAAGATTTTTAATTGGGCGATCTTCCTCAAATTTGAATTATGTGAAATTGAGCTTGGCTTCATGTGCAATACACATAATGCAAAGGTCATCACACATGTGCCCTTAAGGACTTCACCTTACATGCATTGGTCATTGAATCAACAAAAGTTTTTCATTTTAGGCACTTGAATCTTGTTGGCAATACATTGGTTAATTGCATTACAAGGTCAAATGTTATTTTTTATAATCAGATAATGAAAATTAATTCCTTCATGATTTCTTTAACTTCTTTGATTTATTGAATAAGGTGGATTATTATTTCCCCTTTTCACTTATACCCAATGCACATTTATCAATTATCACAAATATATTATTTTTGAACCTTCATATTTTTCCACCTATTAGTTTATAAAATGGTATTGGACATCGTCCCCTAAAATATAATGTTTGAGCTAAATTTAATGGACTGTGAATTACACCCAATATTTTTCAACTTAGCATATGAATTAGCATTTATCCATCTTAAAATTTATCACCTAATACTTGTGAATGATTTAAAAATAAATTGGTACGATCAATTGAAAGAATTCAACATGTAGCACTCATAAGATTTTCTATGTAAATGATCACAATGTTTTGTTTATGATAATACAGACAACATTTCATGTGTGTGTGCTCCATGAATAATTTGTGTTTGGTTTAAATAATTGTGCAATGATATTCAATGACCAATTTGTTCACAAACTCTTTGATGATACCATTTGTTAATTCATGTCTGTCATTGTTAAAGATAGTTTGAAATGCATATTAAATCTTGTAATGATTATCTTCCACACAAACCATGCCATTCCTTCCATCTTTGAAGTTTGTACAATGATGTCATTTTATGGCTTTTGTGAAATAATATAACGCCATTACAATCTATTTTTCCTTTGGGTGATGGGAAACCCCAACTAAATCAATTCTCCATTTTTCAAATGGTTTGGATTGAGTTTAAACAAAAGTGGTAAAATTGGTTGAAAATATTGGTAAACATCACAGTTTTGTGATATTCCATAATGTCTTTTGAAAAACATGTTAGTTAATTATTCATTCATCATAATTTCATCTACAAATTAATTACAAAATGGCATCAACACATTCCTTCATGAAAGTCATTTAAGGAATACCATTTTTGTTGTTTATCCAAAGACCTAATTATGTTCTTGTTAGTAAAATGTAAACCTTAACAAATGTTGTAGGACAACATTTAAAAGTGATCCTTTCTTTACATTGTTTGTTGACTCTTTTCAAAAAAGAATTGATGGAGATAATCCATCACTTTTGATATTCTTTTGACATTAAAAAAGAATAAACATGAAAAAATTAACATCTAAAAATTATGATCTTGAAATCATTTTTTAAAAATTTTATATGACACAAATGCATCAACATTTCCATCTTTTTTTCATTTGACCTTTGATGGTAAACTAATCTTCTTTGAACAAATAAATCCATTTTGCAATTATGTCAATCAAAATAAATACTCTAAACCTTGGTGATTAATAAGCTTAATAAATTTGTTATGATGCACTAAATGGTGAAGCTTTTGAATAGCAAAGATGATTGCCATTGTTTGGCTTAAATGTGATCAAATTTCAATTGAGAAATAAATGATATGATCACCATCATCTAGTTGTAAAGTGTCATTTCTATTATGTTTGAAACATTCATAAACACCCAAAATTGTTCATCTTATGTTTTAAGATATCAATATGGAAACATTTGAAAACAATGGTTTAATTTTTATGAACATGTGAATGAATTTGTTTTCTTTAATCTCTTATGTTTGAAAATTGAAATTTTGATGAAATGTTATGTATAGGCTACATAACTTGTGACATACTTTTAACAATAGTAATTTGCCCTCCAAAAATGGTAGATGTAGAATAGCTTTCTATAAAATAACATGATTTACCAAATATCATCCCTATTTAGTTTAAATGACATTTTAAAAAAATTACATGACACATTGACCATAATTAGTCAATTGAACACCCATGTCATGTTTTGAGAAGCATCATTTCATTACTAGAAACATGCAATTTGTGAAGGAAAATACCCCAAAAAAATGTTCAATGTAGAGTTTCAAAACTTTGTTTATGAGACTTTAGAAGGCTCCAAATTTATTTCACAATTCAAATGGAATGAACTTATAACAAATCTCCCCAATGAAATAGTAGATGTGTTATTTATAGTATCATTCATATTATTTTGATTTGGTTGTAATTATTATCATTGCCATTTGCAAAATTAAACTATTCGTGACCAACCACTCCATCTACAATTTCATCAATGATATTAAAAACAAGTTGTAACCTTTTTAAATTTTTAAATGAATTCATTTAATACAATGTAATCCACACACATTCAAAGCTTCCCATTTTGTTCAATGGTGATAATGATGGGATAAACTTATTTTTTTATTTTCCATTTCACCTCCAACGATAGGTTGTCCAAGTCCTTTTTTATTATTATCTAGCTCAAACATATTTGGGATTCATTTGTCATGATTTTCACCTTTCTTGTTTTGCAATTGGCAATGGTTCAAACTTACATTCATCCAAAATAACCTTTTTCATTATAACATCTAATAATAAAGTGATGTATTTATATAAATTATATGAATTAATTTCTCTATCATTATTGAGGAAATTATCTTTCTAGTTTTCACTTCATTTTTAATGGTTTCAATATTAGGCCCAATGTCACCTTCTTTTGGAACCACTTTTAAAACATAAAGATCCACCACCCATGTGTTTGGAAAATGATCCAGTTGATGTTATTTTCTACGATTGATTACCGCATACTTGAAAATTTCTACATTAAAGAAATTAATTTGGCCTTTCCAAAATTTCTACCCTTTGTGAAGACTTATCAATATATTTCATACAATTTTCAATGTCTTAAATCTTTTGTACCAATAATGTTATGCATGTGCCCTTTTAAATATGGGCTTCCCAACATCATTGGGTAAGCATCAATCTCATTTATAATTGTTTTGACATATAAAGTGGTCATGATTTTAATAGTTAATGACATTAGATACAATGATAACCCCTTTTAAATTCTTCATATTTAAACAACTTTACATTTGAAATGATGGGCAAAACATAATTGGAAAGTTTTTCTAATGGAAAAATCATAACATGTATCCTAATTTGACCATCCACCACAACATGTTTTAAGTATGTAAGTAGTCACATGAATCAAATTAGGTCCCGTCAAATGCTCCTTCCTTTCAAGGGCTTCAATGCATCATGCATTAAATTACATTCATTCATCTTGCCATTAAAAACTATTTAGGCCAAGAAACTAACTATTTCCATTCAAATTAAAACATGATTTGTGGCAATAAATATCATAAAGTGTACATTGTTGCACACACTTGCATTTTGAACATTGGTATTTTGGATTGTTGTCTTTCAATCCATACACAAGTTAACCAAAGTTTGAACTTTCACACTAATACAAATGTAAACATTCAATTGCGATTGTGCAACCAATTTTAGCTATTCACTTGCTAAATTAGATCATAGACTAGAATGGCATTTGTCATTGAATCCATTGTGTGATGTAGTTTTACAAAATATTGGACAAGTCATGTCAAAAGAATCAATTATGTTAAGATGATGGAGGATAATTTGTACATAAAAGCCATTGTTGTTGAATGCATATCATAATATCAAATGAATTTTTAAAGGATGAATGTACACCTTCTTTGGACTAAGTCTAAAATTCAATTTTTGGATTTTTATTGAATTTTCAACAAAAAAATTACTGAAAATTCATTATCTTTGCATTTTATGTTTGAAATTTATGAAATCACCTCATTGGAGGCTTTCAAATAGTTCCAAGAATGTGCCCAATTTCCATAAATATTTTGATTTTTGATTTTATTGAATTTTCAATGACAATTTTGTTCAATATTCAAATTTATAAATATCGTGAAGTCACCTTAGTGCACCCTTACTCATCAAGGGCTTTTTAATGATACTAAGAAAATGACAAAAGGGCACCATAGTTTGAAAGAACTCAATGTGACAAAACAAACCAAACAAGAAACTCATTGTGTAATGGCTCTACCTTGGAAGGTGAATTTTTAAAAAATTTATATATGATGAAAATGTGTGATATGGTTAGGCAATTTGAAATGCACAATGAATGGGTTTTGATATATTGAATTTTTAAAAATTATACCTATATCAAAACATTAGAACACATATATCATAATGTCCATTGCATTTGGTGTTGAATGAACCAAATTGAAGGGTGGTATTTCACTAAATTCTAAAAGCTCAATTTTTTATGAATGAGTCAAAGTAAAACCAAAATAAATGGTGTTATTCCACTAAATTCTAAAAACTCAAATTATAAATTATGAAAACCTTTAATTTTATACACCTTGGCAATTTTGAACAAATGATGTATTGAATATTTGAAATTACTTTTTCCCAAATTTTATAAGCACCTAGTCCAACAATAAGACTTGTAATGTTGGGTTGAAGGCTTCTATGGTGAGAGTGCAACAATAATGTGTGAACATATTCTTCACTTTGCCAAATTAGTTTAGTTTTTCCACACACAAATAGCTCCTTATCAAACAAAACAATTTGCAAAACTATTGTTGTCATACGAGTTATGTCCTTTTCATTATGAATGCAAGAGTATTGTTCAAATATCAACTTCTCCCCCTTGTTTCTAGTCTAAAGTTGCAATCAACCAATCAACCTTCCTTTTAGTCAAAAGAACATCAAGAACATACGGAAAAAAATGTGCATGTCTTTCATGCTTTGAAAGATATATATGAATTATTCCTTGTATAGTAGAACACATTTATGTTCAACACTATGGTCTTTACTATGTTGAACAACTATTCAAACACACAACAAAGAGTGTAATGTTAGTACTTCAACCTCCAAATTTGAAATCTCTTGAGATACCCTACAAATGGCGTAATGACAAATTGAGGAGTTGAACATTTGTATCCTCTACCAGTAGCCTACCCAAACACAAATTCATATTATTATTGCAAGCTCCAACAAAGGTAAAATGGTGGGTATAAATTAATTTATGAAGTATGGAAAGTGGATGAAAATATTGTTTGTTGGAAATAAAGTTTTCTTGCTTTTGTTTCCTATACTTCTTCCTTAGGTTTCTCAATTCTATTGATAGTAATTGAACTTCCTATCCATCACAACTCCATTATAGTTTTGTTGTTATGTTTTTCATGCACTTTTTTTTCATCATCATCATTTCAAGGAGCCTTTTTCCCTCAAAAATTCATGAAGTTCTCAAAGAAGGCAACAATAACATTGTAGTGATTGATTCATTGCATCTTGAAGCAACTCATACTCCTCAAATTTGAAAGACATCCTTTGAAAACTTAGAATAAAGTAGACAACTAATTATGCATGCACAAAGTACCACCTTGCAACACAAGTAGCGGTTAGATGGCATGATTGTGTCTAATAACAAATGTCATCTCCACATTGGTTAAAGACTTAACCAAAATTTATCCCAAAATCTTGCACAGATGCATAGTACCTTCCCTATGGGAAGAGCCAACAAACAAACAATATTCCTTAATAGTAAGATGTGCAATTCAATCTTTCGACTCTACCCATCAACAACTTACCAACTTCATCATTAGCTTAGCCACATTTCTTGATCACGCACAAAGTGATGGTTGTGATATTGGGCAGGACACAAGAAAGCAGTTCTCGCCAAGTTTTTTTTCAATACGTTTTCTTGATAAAAAATGCATCTCTGGAATGTAAAATAAATTGTACATGAATGAGCATTCTCTGTTAAAGGAATCAAAATCATGCTTGTGTCTCTCTTTCCAAGTGTTCATTTTTACCTTATGCTTACAACCCCATTGCATTGTCCTGTTGTTTCAGGTGGGGAGGGTATTTAGTGGGTGGGTTTGCTTTTTGAGGTTCTGCTCTTTGTGTTTATTCTGTGATATCCAAGCTGAACATTTACCACCTTGAAGCTGAAACCATGTGAAGCAAAAAAGCAAGTACTATAAGGGGTGGAAAACAGTGTTGGATTTGTTTGCTGTAAATTTCAATCCCGAGCAAAGACCCACTGAAGTGGGCAGGCTGGAACCCAAGTGAATGATGTCTGAATTTACACTCCCACTTTTTCATTCTTGGCATAGAACCAATTTTTTGTGGCAAAATTTCAAACTTGTGTGTTGTCATTGATTTCCATGTTCCTTAGAATCTGAAAACACACAACACAGAGGGAAAGTAGAATTTGAGCAGCTGATACTTATTGCCTGAATCATCATATGTAACTATCCAGAGCTAGTTCTCTTGATTAATCTAGTCTGTAGCCACCAAAACAGATCAGGAGCTGAGTGAGCCAAATGCAAGCATGTGAAGCCATTGTTGCGTGGTCTGACTCACCGATCTCTCTTATTAGTTTTGCTACTTTGCTTTGCCAAGATGATGAGAAGATTTGGAATTTGCAGCCTGGGAGGAATTTCCAGTGTTGGGTGGTTATCAGAAACAGGAACAGACCCTCGATGATTATCAGGGTGGTCCAGCTACTTGACAAAATTGAAGGAAAAACAAAACCCTGCTCTTTAGTGATCATGGACCATCTACAAACAGAAAATTTGCAAGAGAATTCATAACTCCGAAGCTTTATTTCAAGGGAGAAAGAAAGTTCCATGCCCAAGCCCGAGCATTGGACCCTTTTGTTTTGGCATTCTGGAAGAAAAGAAGAGAAGCAGCAATGGAAAAACATGCTTGGGTTTTTATCTGCTGAACATATAAGAAAAAACTTGCCACCTTCCCATTTTAGATTTGCTGAGAGAAGAAGGAAGTGGTACAAGAAAAAACCATGAAAGGTTAAATTCAACATTCAAAATCGTGAATGAATGTTATATTCAACATTGGTTCAATTTTATTTTATTTTCAACAATGACATAAAAACAACAAAACACATGATCACACACATTTTCAACATTAAACTCAATTTACTCCATTGTCAAAAAAAAACCACTTCACACGATTTTAATATTAACTCAATTTTTATGTCCTTCCAACATTTGTAGGAAAAACACATCACACATTTTCAACATTAACTTAATTTATCTCTCTTTTCAAAATATGTCATATGAGCAAAGCACTGATGATTACATGGAGTAGTAAGGCTCCTTGGGTACACTTGGAGTGGGTCATTTCAGTGCCATCAATCAATCACACCTATTCACACCCATGTGGAGCTCACACTCTTGTTGTGATTGTCCATTTTTTTAAGGATCACCGAGACTTGGAGGTTCTTCAGGAGGATGATCCTTTGGATCAATGTAGTCGCTGAATCGAAGAAATCTTTGTAGCCGCTTCTTCTTCAGACTTTCCTCATCATCATCATCATCTTGCTTGTTCCCATACCTGCTGCTCTTCACTCCATCAATCCCTTCTTCTTCTTCTTCTTCATCCCCACTTTTGGTCATATGCAGATCAGATGATTCTGATACTCTTCTTCTTCTGTGTTGCAGTTGGCTGCTACTTCTCTGCAAAACCCAGTACATGTATGTATACATGTGTCCCTGTTATGCAACCACTCAGGAGGATGCAGGAGCTTAGCTCTAGAAATGTATCCTTAAGAACATCCTCAACATGCTTCTAGTATTGTGTCCTTGAGAGCATCCCCAGCAGTCCTTAGTATGTGACCCTCCAAAAATATTTCTCACATCCAAGTTTAGTTGTTTACTTTTTTCCAACACCATCCATAAAATTAAAACTGCAAATGGGTGGGAGACTACTAATAGCAAACCACCTAGACCAATGATTATTATGATTGGCCAATCAGAAACAGGGAACATCAGTCACATCATATTTATTACACTCTTCTCTGGTAGGCACTAGGCTTTGCTGTGCCATTTATCTATGAGCCTAAGCAAACTGTGCAAAAATGCTGGGCCAAAACCATTTTGCTGAGCCAAACCAAATTTATCGTGCAGCAGGGTCGCACACTGAACACTGCTGGGGATGCTCTTAGAAGTACAGCTCAAGACTGAATCAGAATTGAAAGCTTCAGCTCGAGGATCCATCAAACTAGTTGACATTCAGCTTCTAGGATCGATCATCGACACTAGACGAACTGTTGTTTTAAGAGTTGTGAGAGATTGTAAGACTATATCTATATCAGAGGAAAATGGGTATGAAGAAAAATACACAACTGGTGTGATTGTGAGGTTCACCTCATGTGTCATAGCTGCTGCTGCTGTGTACTCGTGACCAAAATCAAGCTCAACAGCAGCGTTCTTCAGCTTCATCTTCGTTGTTTCCACAACAAAATCCTTGTCGATCATATCTGAAATTTTAAACACCAGCGCATGAGCAGCAGCTGATCATGTTCAGAACTAGTAGGAGATCACGGAAACCACAACTTATAAGACTGTGACTTGAGAATATGGGCGAAAAGTTTGCAAAAAGAAAACCAAAAAAAAACCACAGTTCAGTGATGAGATGAAGAG
>Ga0116229_10013423_pt1 | contig 11583 bp, 7 predicted proteins | sample S1TSphgellanicum_3_FD_87313 | JGI IMG/M metagenome (GOLD analysis project Ga0116229, IMG submission 87313) | Host-associated microbial communities from peat moss isolated from Minnesota, USA - S1T2_Fc - Sphagnum magellanicum MG | ecosystem: Host-associated > Plants > Peat moss > Unclassified... | reverse complement strand
TTTCATCCAAGAAGCACTTAGGTTTACGGAAGCATTGGGCCAATGAGAGCCAACATTGGTACCTTGTGCTAACTAGTAGGTTGCTAATCAAACAAAGATTACGGGTTGTGGCCTGTAACTCATGACCTGATAGCCAATCAGGGTGTCAAGATCCTCATCATGGTGTGTTAGGAAACTCAGCACCCACCAGTGCACCACCATCCACTGGAAACCTGTTATGACTTTGTTGTGGATGAACCACAACTAAGTTACCAAGGTTTCATCCTGGAATTGGCAACTGACCTCCAAACTGGACCCAAACCTAGAATTGAGAACCAACCTTTGGCTAGATCTGGACCCAGAACTGGAATCAACCCTAAACCAGTTTTATCCAAGGTCCGGATCTTCATTTTCTTTATTAAAAAATATTAATTTTTAAAAATGTGTATGTGTGTGTGTGTGTGTTTTTATTCTGGCTATGGTTAGAAATGTTTTTAGTATGAGAAACATTTCAATTATACTTTTTTTTTTAATGATAAATTTGGTTTAGGATGTATTTGAAATAGGTTGTCATTTTTTATTGATTGTGGAGTGTTAGTAATTTTAAATGGTCTGTTTTGGGCTATGCATACGTAGGTAGAACCAGATCTAGTTTGGAATTAGACCCTCCTAAGTTTTTTTTTAAAACCCAGAACTAGGGGTCTTGCAATGTGAAGAACTGGGATCACAATCAGACCAAAGGTTCTAACAAAGACACAAACCAAAAATAAAAATAAAGTGGAAACCAAGGTTTTTTTCAAATTAAAAGAAGGTTGAAACCAGGACTAGACTTTCTCCTTGAAAGTAAGAATGAAACATCAATGTTGTGAATGTACCCAAATCCAAATGTCAAACCAGCAGTTCTAAATTTGGGTATTAAGCACCTGACCAAATAATCCAAATATTAAGAACTTGATGTGGGACCCTTAGAACATGTCCATTGTGGTACATTAAGAACCCTGTGACAAAAAACGAGGGCTCAAACAAACAAAATGCAAAACATGTATATATTGAACGACAATTACATTCTTCGAATTTCACACTGGCCTAAGCCAGTGGCCACCTAAGTTTCGTTCAGAAACCAGCAAAGAAACCGCCTTCTTCATCATAGAGAGGCTTGAGGTTTCCAAGGGGTTAGATCACTCTCATCTCACTCTCTTGAGCCCACTGGCCTCTCTTCTCGAAGTCTTCATACTCACATGAATCCAAGACCACATTGGACTTCCATGGGAACTCTAGTTCCAGCTTACACATGGTACTGTAAATCCCTCAACCCACACAAATCACACAATCTAGTTTCCTTGACACCATCACTCCACTTGACAAGACAGAAGTCAGGAATACAACATATCGATTTCCCCCAGTCACTGCTTCAAGAATCACTACAAAGAACCACATCCATCCTTTGTGTAAATGACCTTGTAAACTCAATGGAGTATTGTAATTCTTTGGAGTTCCCAAAAATTAGGGTATTCGCTCTTAAAAAACAAGACAACAAAACCTAGATACGAACAAAACCCAAACATAGACTTTTGAGAAGAGTTGTTGGCCGCTCTCGAGATTTTTAAAACTTCTCATCATCCCCCTTCCTCAACCATCAAAACCAGCTTTTAGATAAACACTCTACCTCCCTAAGTACATTGTGCAGCAGATAGTTTCGTACTTTTCTTCGAAACAGACATCTAAAAATTTCACTCCAACAACTTACCCCTTTTCAACCAAAACAAAAACCTACACTACTTATCTTCTCTGCAGCAAATCCTTTAGCCAATGTTCCGCGAAATTTCCACCGAACACACCTCACCTGGTAACTCCCTTGCCACACCATCATCTTGCGTCTAGCAACAACACATACATACCAAATCGAAGAAAATGACACCAAAGTTTCAATGCTACCAAACACCGACACATCTCCATTCTGCAACCTTCCTTGTCTCCACGCCGTCGAAAGCAAAAACTCTTAGCCACCAACAAAAGAAAAACATGTTTCTTTGAAAAACCCTAAAACTACTTTCTGTTCACACTCAAAACCCTAAAGTTAGAAATTTGTTACACCCTAACAAAAAAAATAAAAATGATGGCACAAAAAAATGGCTAGGATGGCACCCCACCATTGCGCCTACAAACTAAATACCATCATGGTTTCACCAAAAATCTTCTCTCCCACCTCCACATTTGAGATCAATCAAGGTCCCGCTATAACGCATTCCTAATGTCATTGGGCGCAAAATGGCATCATTGAGCATTGTTGAAATATCTGCAATAACCGATGACCTTACACATTCACAATTGAAAGCAAGAAAAGGAAAAAAAAATTATTGTAGATGAGGAGTAGCAATTGTGTTGCTCATTACTCCACGTATCACAAGACTCATTGATCAAGAATCAACAAAAATTTGCAACATTTTGGGACCAAGTCCAGAATACATTTCAACGAATCACGTCTTGCCGGTTGTGCTCCAAGATTTGCATTGAGTTTGGAAACAAAATGGGGCATCATCAGACATGATGTAACCAAGTTTGTAGGACACCACACAATTGTGCTTGCTCTTTGCAAATCAGGGACAGGGACTAAAGATATATTGTGAAAAACTCTCGACTTGTACAAGACAAAACACCCAAAGCATCAAAGATTCATCTTTGTTCATGTTTGGTATGTTTTGAAAAAATACTTCAATGGGCTAACCTGCGAAAAGAAATGAAGAAGACATCACTAGTAATGAAAAGGAAGGCTAATTTTGGTGATTCCACGAATTTTGACAACGATCAGGTGTAGGGACCAACGTTGCAAGCATCACCCCCAATATGACTCCATCTTCTAATTGGCCACAAGGTTGCAAGAGGCCAAAAAAAGACTAGAAGGCCAGGAATCAAATAGGAAGTAAAAGCATCAATGCCCAAGTTTGTGTCGTCGTAAACATGGCGGTAGCAACTTGGATAGGATTGCCATCATTTGAAACCAAAATATGATGGCCCTTTTTTCCATGCCTAATGATTAACTATAGTTGCATGAAGCACAAGAATAATTTCATCTCAAAAGGCAAGAATAATTACAATTATTCCAAAAATTGCCACAAACACAACAATGCACAAACCAACATAATGACACTAAAGCCAAGTGGAGCAATAGTAGCCTCCACTCCTACCGAAAGCATATCACCAAATAAATATCATAGAAGAAAGAAATGATCACAATGTTGTGGATTTGGCAAGGTAGACCCAATAACTAAAAAACTAAAAAAATGCCAAACACAACAAATTGCAAAATTTGTGTAAATATAAAAGTTCAAAGATTATTGAAGCCTTTCAATGCCCAAAGGTGATCAACTAGATCATTCCTCAAATTGTGGCATGTCACTTGATTTTCAACTTCTTTTGTGTTTTGAATGTATTTTGCAAATGTCAAACCCCTCATCATTTCAATGCCATGTTACAATTCAATGGTCAGTTCCAAGACCTCCTTTTGTTCATCGTCGATTACCTTGTTGTGTAATATGACACATGCCATCAACACATTTGCAATTACCATGCGATCCCACAAGCAAGAAGCATTAGCCACAATCTGCCACTTCGATTGTAATACATTGAAACAACGTTCAACATCTTTGCGAGTTGCCAGTATGACACATGCCATCAACACATTTGCAATTACAATGCGATCCCACAAGCAAGAAGCATTAGCCACAATCTACCACTTTGATTGTAATACATCGAAACAATGTTCAACATCTTTGCGAGTTGCCTCCTGCATTTTCAAAAAATGCTAACATTTTTCTTCCTTGCAATTCATGTATGGTGGATACAAAACAAGACCATCAAGGATAGATCCCATCTACGAACAAGTAGTAGCAAGGATGTACATTACCATTTACCTCGAAATTGACGTCAAGCACCCGCACCCCCCCAACAATTCCTAGATCAAAGGGCTCCTATCTAAAACATTTATATCATTGTTGCCTCTTGGCAAGCCGAAATAGGCATGCTAATTCCACAACCTTTGATCTTCTATCACTTCTAAAATGATGGATTTATTCCCATCTTTATTAGTGAAGGAACCTTGCCAAGCAACATGACAATTTTTCCAATGATAATGCATACAGTCCAAGGAAGCAAACATGCCCAACCACCCTCTATTTGCATTCACTTTCATTTGTTTCTCCAAATCTATTCATTTCGATTGCTTCAAGAATTTGGGTTCAAAAACTTCCTTGATCATTTTCACAAAGCACTTGAGACATTCATGTGAAATGTTTTTGTCCAATCCTACAATATTCATCGCATGCATCAACAACTTGATTGTATGTAAGCATGCACAAAACACTTGTGCATTTTTTAATCAAGCTCAAGCCTAGAACACCACATGCATCTTTCTTTTAAACAAAATAAGGATCATGTGCACATATGTTCTCCATGATCAAAGGAACAATGGGCAACGCATTCAATATCAACATCAAAAAAGGTGATCGTTGCAAATTGAATGTTTTGCAAAATAGTCACGGAAAATTTGAAAATGGACAATCTCGCACTCTTGAGCCACATTTGGTCTACAACCAAAGATGGACCTTCCATGTTGCCTTCTTGTTTGTCATTGAAGATTTGGTACCTACAACAATAATGTAGCAAACACAAGATTGATTGAAACTTTGTCTTCAAGTGATTATGCAATCCCATTTAATAGTTATTGTCACCATCTAACCATCAACAATTGCAAAGTAAACAAGTTGTAGAAGAGCAAGATTAAGAAAAAAATGTTTGTTACAAAGGAAGGATGTTTGGGATAGAGCTTGCAAAGGATGCTTGGTATAGAGCTTACAAATAAATGCATTGTTAATCAACTTTTTTTTTAATTCCCAAAATTTTTGCCAAAAAGTGACATTAGAATCCTAAAATTCAAAATCGAACTATTTTTGGAAGCTTTTAATCATTAAACAAAAAAAATGTTAAAAATCATAGCCATTTTAATGCGAAAAAAATTCATAAAGTTGTTCATAAGAAAGATGAACTCTCTACTAGCAATGGGCCATGATGATGAGGGATGGGTGGGGTTTGCTTTGGATCCTCCTCTATAAACAATGGGCAGCCACTCCATTATGGTCGGCAACTTTAGGGTAAAGATGTTTTTCACAATGACTTGCTGCAGATGTTCTTACATGTGAACCATTATTTGTAATAAAATCAGGGTAGAACCCAAAACCTTTTGCTCACATGTTTTCATAGGAGGAAATTCATGGGGACCTCCCCAAGTTTCAATGTTTTAGGCAAGTGTAGGCATTAGGTTTTAAGGTTTTTTTACTATTAGGGTTTAGGCTTTCTTCCAACGCTTTCCTTTTGAAAGCTTCACTTTGAATTTGTGCTTTATAGCAAAAGGCCCTTTCACTTTGAAGCTTTTAAATTTGTTTACGCTTTGTGATAGTTCTTTCATTATCAAGGTTTTGCATTTGCGTTATGTAGCACAAGGCCTTTTCACTTTGAAGTTTTTTTGTTGCATTTTGTAACAACTTTTTGATTTTGTGTTATGTGATAAAATGCCCTTTCATTTTGAAACTTTTTTGTTTGCACTTTGTACTATCTTTTTCATTTTCAAAGTTTTATGTTTATGTTTTGCAACAACCTAGAGTTGCATTTGCACTTTGTCACAACATTTTTATTTTGAAGCATTGCACCTACATTTCACCTTTAACTTCATCAAGGTAACTTTTTGCCATCATCTCCTTTGTTTTTTTTTTTGACAAGATTTTTTGTTTATCTTGCTCATGTTTGTTCATGCTTGAGGCAAGTGTGTGTCTCCCTTTTGTTTTGTTCTTTTGCAAAATAATTTTTTGTTTATAAGAGTTGCAATTTGGTTGTTGTTATCTTTTCATACATTGTCATTTCATCATGCTCATGTTACATTTGTGTTTCATAGCTTTAAAGTAAATGCATTCCACATTCTAAAATTTTATTTGTTTTATTTACTTTAGGTTCTTGTGTTTTTATGAATCCTGGCAAAGTACTACACAAAGCTACCTCCATTGACATGTTTGAGTTTTTAATGAAGCAAAGTTGAAAAAACACAAAACTCAAACCCTAAAACTTGACATTGCATTAGACCCATGTTCATTAGCATCTACGTTTTCATGTCTTTTCTAGTGTTTTATGCATGCAACTAAAAGGATGGCATCAACAAGTGCAACACTTAAAATGTTACATGAAGAAGATGAGTTTATGTCACCAATTAACACACCAATCAAATTACTTCCAATTGAATCAAAAGAGGCATTTAATTTTGATATTGAGGCAACTTGGCAACTTTTCATTCCAAAAATCCAAGTTAATAAAAAATTGTGGTACCTTTTTCATCACACTTTTAATTATTGGGGATTTTTTGTTGTTAATGGTGCTAATGTAATAATTTTTTGCATTTCACAAATGTTACAATGTGTTGTACACCACCTTTTTGTAGTACAAGTTGATGTTAAGAATTTGTCTAAAGGGAAGAATAAAAGGCTTCTAAGTTATAATAAAGACCAAGGCACAAACTTATTGAAAAATCATACTTCTAATGAACATCCCAAGGTGTACAAGAGGTGGGGACTATTTTTGCTATAAACATACAGGGAAGTAAATCCTTGTATATTTTAGGAAATACTTGAGGCATAAGGATATTTTTTAATATGCTATGAAATAATGGCCTATTCCTAACATATTTTAGGTATGTTTTAAATATATTTTCAAATTGAATTATCGTCACCCTATTCACATTTAATTTTTAAAAAATTATTATTATTTAATAAGTTGCACCTTGTATTTTTTTGCACATTTTTTGTAATAAAATGGAAGTGACCTCCCCAAGTATAAATAATGGTGGAAATTTTCAATGAAAAACAAGTTGTAAAAAGTAGGAAAATTGTCATTTTAAAAAAAAATTGTTTTTGGTAGGCATAGACCTTATACCAAATTTGACCTACCACAATAAATTTTTTGGGAAGATTTAATGTTGTACATTACAAAAAGATACCATCCTTTGTCGTTTGTTAAAAATCCATGGGTGAAACATTTATTTCTTAGTCAATGCAAACATCTATAATTTCCATCTCAATGGTAGTCAATGAAATCCTTCCAAATATTATGACAAAAACCAAAGAAAAATATTTTTTCTTGATTCTTAATTCTTGTATCACATGCATATCTTTTTTTTATCTTTGGATGTTGTGCATTGGTTACAACATGTTTGTTAGTTTTTGAATAGTTCTTGGGGACCCACCCATGTGATTGTTGGGGTTTTTGAGGTGCAAAATACAACTTGTGCAATCATGGCAAACCAAGTAAAAATTCTATTTGATTCATTTGGTTTGCTTGACAAAATCAATTTATGTAAAAAACAAAGGGTCAAATTTGAACACATTGACCAATGTTTTGAAATCTATAGTTTTTTGTTTTTGCCTTCAATTACTTGCCCCATTTGTACAAGATCATGTTTTGGCCATGCAATGTTAAAGGCAATTAAGTATGCCACCAATGATGTCAAAGTAAATTCGGGTTTTCCAAAATTCAGTTTAAAAGCTCTTCAAACATCATTGCAAAAAACTATTATGTGGATTAAAAAATAAGGGGAAGGGAGGCAAGAATGGAAATATGCTTGTATCATTGCAAGGCTACGAACAAGGATGTTCAAAACTCATATGAACATGCAATTTGCTTTAAAAGTTATCTTGTTTGAAGAAACTCTTGAATACCAAAATATAATCTCCTTATGTTATGGATGGTAGCAAGTTTTACATTTGTTTTCTAGAATGCCAACAAGTCGAACTTGGGGCATGGCTTAAGTGATTATCGATACATTGTTTCCTATTGTTAAATAATGTGTTTTAAACCTAACATGAAAGTATTGGTTGTTGTTAGGTGCTCTTACTTTTGTTTTCACTTTGTGCATTGCTATGAAATCAGGTGTCACCAACATTCAAGCATTGAATCACCACTAATCTATGATGATTTTGATTTAAAATTGCAAGAATTTAAGTGAAGGATGATGGTGCAAGTTGTAGGGATATTGATGCCATTATTTGCCTTTTCAATGGTTTACAATCATTCTAAAGCCTAATTACAACATGTTGGCAATCATGTTTGACCTCATTATAAGAACATGAAGTGTATTCAAAACTTCATGGGCAATTAAATTGTTGTAAAATGTGATGTTAAGATCATGTGTCCCCTTTTATTGCAAGTGTACAATCATTTAAACCCTACCAAGGAACAAACAAAACCAATAAAAGTTGAAGAAGATGATATTTTCTTTTGGTACATTGTGTCAATTGACAATGTAATCATTTCAACTTTGAAGAACAGGTTCCAATTATTCTAATAATTTATTTGTGCTATCAACAAATCACAAGAACCCCTCAATTTGATGGGCACAACATGCGATGCAATTTTTGCACGTTTTCTTCATGGCTTGTTAGGTGTTTGGCATTGTGGGTTCACAAATTAAAATAAAATGAATCTTTAATGTTGTTAGTCTAGTCACAAACCTTTGGTGGTCACAATTGGGGATTGAAAATTTGGATTGTTTCATTTCCATGATCAAGTTTTTTAGTTTAGCCATGATCGGCCTTATGAGGCTATGAGTATGATTAATTTTCTTACCTTAGAAACTATTATAATGAAAAATAATAATAAGTTCATTGAAGAATGGGGCCTTTTTGAAGAAGACTTTCATGTAGATTTCTAATTTTCTACATGTATTCCTATTCATTTTGGTGTTATTTCATGTGCATTTGTTTTTATAAAAATGTTTTGGTGGTGGGTTTGTGTTTGTAATTATGGTAAAAATGCATATGAATTATTGGTGGTGCAAATTTCAACATTCAACCCCAATAAGCCACTTACATTTTCTTATTTTTTGCAATAGTCCAACGGTATGGCATGATTCTAAGGAACCTTGATGGTTTTCAAACAAGTTGGGCAATGTAGGGTCAATTTTGTTGTGTTTCATTTTTTGCTTTATGTTTTCTATTGAAGTCATTTGCATTATGTTGTCCAAGTCTTGTCGTTTTCAAGTTATTTATTGATTTTGCTACTTCTAATTTAATGATGTGTAGGTCATTTAATGGTAGCTATGTGTGTTCTACATGTCATGAACATTGGTCGAAGCAAGTGTGTTATTATGTCATACGCATGCAAGTTTGAATTTTTAAAATTTTATTTATTTTTATTTTACCATTCCCCATAAGCTTGAGAATTTTTTGTCTACTACAAGTTAATTGTCAATTTTTTCCATTTCTATCTATTCTATCCATTTTTTCCATTTCTATTTATTTTGTCCATTATCTATTCTATCTATTCTACCTATTTTTTATTATATCTATTTTATACATGTTGTCTACTATAATCAACTATCAAATCTTTTTATTATGATTATTACAAGTCATTTCTTTGTGATTTTTATGAATCTTGAATACATGTTTTGGGGTTATGCCCACAATAAAATGAGCCAAACCCAACTCCTTTGTCCTTTTTAAAAAGGTAAGGACTTGAAATTGGAAATTGAGATGGTATGCAACCATTGCAAAAACTTTATAGTTTAATCGCATATTTGACTTGTACAATATATTTTTATAATAAAATTTAGTTTTCTCGAATTTTACAACTTATCTTTATATTTATCCAAGAGTTATTGGAAAGAAAATTGCAAATTTTTAAATTTATAATTTATTTATATATCAATTCCAATGATGATCCAAAACCGTGTAAAGTCTAATTATTATTCGATCTATATGAATATGAAAATTTTCCAAAAAAATCTAGATCAATTTTGATAATTCTTATGTGACTTACTCAAGACCTTTAGACTAGTTACAAGTGCTTAATTAGTCCTTTTTCACCCTCAAATGTTGATATAATTGACCCATATTTTTAGATGTCATTTTTTAACGTATATTACATCACATTATGTAGATTACATGAAAAACATTCAATCCTAAGTGAAGTTAAAACTTGACAAGTGTGTTATTCAATAATGGTTACATTTGTAGTGGCTTATTATATTGTAGACTTACCCTTGGTTGTTTTTGGTTGTTTATGTGAATACATTGTCTATTTGTGGTCCATTGTGCCTAAAAGCCCTTTTTGAGGAAATATTTTGCAAAATTAAAGGTGGATTTGACGACAACCTTGAACAAAAAGTCACATTTAAGGATGATCATAAAATGTTAAAACTTTGAGCTTATAGATCAAAGCTTCTATATCATTTTTTGGTTACAAACATAATATACATTATACATATATGTAATATGTACTTTAATGTTTTTTATAAGATTTGTGACAGTGTGTGATGTGTGAGAAAGCTAAATGATGGAATCCATGCAAATTTGAATCAAATGAAAACTTTTGAATTCATAACCTTAAATCTTCACCATAATTAGAATCACATTCACATCAACAACTTGAAACCCTATACCTAATAATTGTTGTGAGTTGGAAAAAGTAAATTGAACCATACCCAAAGGTTTTGAAATACTTTTTTGTAATTTTGAAAACTTACCTAGAAAGGTAATCAAAGTTATAAAATATATAATATTTGGGATCGTATATTCTCTTAAAAATCAATACCCACACAACATTGTAACTACCTATAGAAATGGGCAAGCATCATAAGAAACTAGAATGTAACATATAATCTAGGTGGATATATTTCACCTATTGAATGGGGCACTAGTAGATTTTTTTAAATCCATAAAAAATGTTTTTTCTAAGAATTTTTGTTTGTAACCAAGGTAGTGATTAGCCCTACAAAGATCTAACCCTAGCAAAATGTAGCCCACTTTGGCTATAAACCATATATGAAATATAATTATTTAATCATCGTTTTATATTTTTGACTACACTATGAAAACAGAATATAGAAATATGATGATTTTTACTAATTTTTTCTTCACTTTTGGCAATTAAAACCCTCCAAAATCCCTTCATTTTTTAGTTTTGAATTTGAATTTATCTTTTTTGCAAAATCTTATGAATAAAAACAAGGTTGGCCATCACTAGTTCAACATAATGTAATATTGTTAAGAAAAGGTTGACCATTTATGTCTTGATAAGGTGCATGAATTTGTGTACTTGGGCATCATGAATTAGACTACCTATGTTCATTAGGAGACTAGGTGAATGTCAATGGATATAAATTTTGGATCCACCTAGTTAGTTGTGGGAATTGCAAGCCCCAAGATCTTGAAGTTTGAATGATGATAACTTTGGTTGTTTTGTTGATAACTAGATGCCAAAGAAGTGTTCTATTGTAAGTATTGGACTTGCACATGTACCCCATTAGAATCTTACAAAAATGAGTTGACAATAGAAAAAATATTTTGCCAATCAATCATGGTTAGCAATCTTTTAATCACGAATAAAATATGGAACTTGTTTTGATTTTACATTGGTAAATCAAGTGTGACTAATGACCTATTCAAGACAAGCACTCAAATGTAACAATTAATTAAATATTTCACTAATCTTTCATAAGAAAATTGTTCAATTTGAAATATTTTTTCAAAAGAATTTATTATACCCAATAAATATTTTAATTAAGTATTG
>Ga0116229_10013421_pt1 | contig 11584 bp, 12 predicted proteins | sample S1TSphgellanicum_3_FD_87313 | JGI IMG/M metagenome (GOLD analysis project Ga0116229, IMG submission 87313) | Host-associated microbial communities from peat moss isolated from Minnesota, USA - S1T2_Fc - Sphagnum magellanicum MG | ecosystem: Host-associated > Plants > Peat moss > Unclassified... | reverse complement strand
CGTGATGATCTGCCACAGGCCACCCTCGCGCAGCGGCGCCAGCGCCAGCCCGTAGCTGATGTCCGGCGGCGCAATGCTGATGCGCCACGGATTCCAGGTGTCCCCCATCGAGGCACCGTAGAAGATGAGCAGCGTGCCCAGGATGGAGAAGAACGCCGCCGTCACGCCGAAGAACCCGATGAAAAACGGTCCGATCCAGAAATCGAACAGATCCCCGCCCACCAGGGTTCCACCACGTACCCGGTACTTCCTTTCAAAGCTCAGCATCGACATCGCCGCACCCTCGGTTGACCTTGCGCTTGACCTTGCGCGATTTGGCTGGCACACCGCGCCGGCGCTCATGCACCGGGCGCTCCCGGGTGCGCTGTGCGCCCCCGGTGCCACCTTTTTTCCTTACTGCTTGCAACAAACTGCCGGATCCCGCACCAGGGCGAGTTCCGTTCCAGGTGCGCTCGGCTGCGCCTGGAGGGTGAATCGGGGCGCGGGCACCCCGGGACGGTTCCCGGGCGAGCCCACGACGCCCGAACCCACCGTTACTTCAGTGCCGGCGGAACCGGGGCAACATCGAGTTGCACCGCTTTGGTCTTGCCGTGCGGTCCATCGATCCAGTTGAAGCGGTTGCTGCTCAACAGGATGAAATGGATCAACAAGGCGAGCACGCCCAGGAAAACGAACAAACCGATCAACGCACGGCGCGGATCGAATAGAAGCCAAATACGCCACATGGGGAAATTCCTCCTAAGGTAAGTAAGACATGAAGCTGTAGACCGCCGCCGTCACCGACCCCGTCAGCGAACCGCGACTTTCCGCCCCGGGCAACCACGATCGCCAGTTCAAGCCAAGTCCGGCACCGGCGATCGCCGGGACCAGCAGGATGGAAAAAGCGGCGACAAAAGTTGCCAGGAACAACCAGGAACGGTCAGCGTGCGACGCGTCGATGAGATCGGTATGGGAAACAGTCATGTAAGCCTCCTTTGCGACGCCTTAGAACCAGGGGCGCCAGCTCCAGACGAGAGCGTGTGCAATGATTGCTATGACCGTGAAGCCGAGGAAGCTCGCCACGAAAATTCTGTGGAACTCCTGCGCCTCCCCCTCTGAAAGGCCCGAAAGCGAGCCTTTACCACCACTTGCCAGATCTGCCATGATTCGAAATCCTCCTTCAGGGCCTTTCGGCGGGCACCGCGTAAACCACGCGGCCGGGTACTGCCTCGGCCGTGAGGCCGCATAGACCGGTAACCCACCCGAAGGTGAAATCCGCCAGTCGATTCGAATTCGAGTGCACCATTGCCGTGGTCATCGGGCTCATGCCGGCTGCGTGTCGCGCTTGCCGGCGCCGGGCAGGCGGTCGGCCGTGACGCGCGTCGCGCCCGCGGCCCGCGCCGCACGCTCGGTGGCATCGCGCAACTGCTTGGCCGCGGAGATGCGCAGCAGCACCGGATAGGCCTCCAGCGCGGCGTCCAGCGCCTGCTGGGCATCGGCATCCCAGGGCAACTCCTCGTGCGTGCGTGCCGGCGTGGCCTCGACGCGGTCGAGGTCGGTACCCAGCGGGATGATGTTGAACAGCGCGTCGAACATCGCGTTGCAGATCTCCTGCACGAGGTAGGTCGCGCCGGCGTAGCCCATGAACGGCGTGCCGGTGTGGCGGCGGATGATCGCGCCCGGGAACGATGCCGGGATGTACACCGCGCGGCCGCCGATCTCGGCCAGGTACATGCGCTCGTTGTAGCTGCCGAACAGCACCAGCGGCGTGCGCTCCTTGATGGCCTTGCGTATCGCGTCGTTGTCGGGCTTGACCCCGGCACGGCGCTCGAAATGGAAATTGCACGGCAGGCCCAGTTCGTCCTGCAGGAAGTGGCGGATGCCGCGCGAGTGGGTCTCGCTGGCGGCGATGCCGAAGCTCGCCGTGCCGAAGAAGTCCTGGGTCACCGAGCGCCACAGGTCCCAGATCGGCTTGATGGTCGAGTGCTTCTCGCGCTCGATGAACGGCTCCGGGTCGAGCCCGAGCAGTTCGCCCAGGGACCGCAGGAAGCGCGTGGTCGAATCGAGCCCGATCGGCGCCTGCAGGTAGGGCCGGTTCAGGGCCTCGGCCAGCAGGCGGCCGTACTCGCGGTACATCACGACATTGACCTCGGCGTCGGCCAGGCGCTCGACGTCCTGCAGATGCGTGCCCAGCGGAAACACCAGGTTCACCTCAGCGCCGATGCCTTCGATCAGGCGGCGGATCTCCGCCAGGTCGGACCAGGTGTTGAAGTAGCCGTACATCGGGCCCAGGATGTTCACGCGCGGGCGCTCGCCGGCGGCGCGCGGCTTGCAGTCGGGAACCTGGCGCAGCCCGTACTCGGTCCAGAGCCAGAGCATGGCGCGGTTGGCGCATTGCCACTGGTCCTCGTCGATCGTGCGCGGCAGGAAGCGCTTGAGGCCGCTGCCCTCGGGGGCCACGCCGCCGCCGATCATCTCGGCGATCGAACCGGTGACCACCACGGCCGGCAGTTCGGGGTCGAGCGTGCGGTGCGCGCGGCTCATCGCCTGCTCCGTGCCCTTCTGGCCGAGTTCGTCCTCGGAAAGGCCGGTGACGACGATCGGCAGCTCGTGCGGCGGCAGCCCATCGGTGTAATGGAGCACCGAGGTCACGGGCAGGTTCTCGCAGCCGACCGGACCGTCGATGACCACCTGCAGGCCCTTGACGGAGGTGAACGCGTAGACCGCACCCCAGTAACCGCCCGCGCGGTCGTGATCGAGCACCAGCATCAGATCATCTCCTCGGCCTTGCGGCGCCGTGCCTGCTTCTCGAGCTGGCGCCGGTGCATCTCGCGGAACTGGGGCTTGGCCTGCGGCACGTCTTCCCAGATGCCGGCGCTGTCGCCAGTGCCCACGCCCTCGAAGAACGCGCGCATGCGCTCGAACCGGTCCTTGGAGGCCATGGCGGCATTGACCACCGTGGCGAGCGAACCGGCACCGGCCGGGCCCATCAGCGGGCGGGCGGAGATCAGGTTCGTGAAGTAGAGCGCCGGGATCGCGCGCTGCTTGGCGGCCTGGACCACGGGCGTGGTGCCGATCGCCAGGTCGGGTGCGTATTCGTCCATCGCGGCCAGGTCCTGCTCGAGCGAGGCGCGGTACTGCACGCGCACGCCATGGGCCTCGAGCCAGGCGCAATCGCCCTGCGACCAGGCCGTGCGCGGGCAGGCCGTGCCCACGTATTTGAGGTCGGCGCCGCTCTCGACGAGCAGGCGCCCCACCAGCAACTCGGAGCCCTCGTAGCCCGACAGCGTGATGCGGCCGCGGACCGGTGCCGCGGCGAGCGCCCCGCGGATGGCCGGCAGGAAGCGGTTCTTGGCCTCGCCCACGCGTTGGGATGCGACGCCGAAGGCCTCGCCGATCGCATCGAGCCAGGCAGCGGTACCGTCGACGCCCACCGGGGCCGAACCGACGATGCCCCGGCCGGCCAGATCGAACTCGCGCAGCACGGCCGTGTAGAACGGATGGATCGCCGCGACCACGTCGCAGTCCAGCGCACCGTAGAGTTCGCGCCATTCGCGCACCGGCACCACCGGCCCGACGTCGATGCCCAGCGGCTGCAGCAGCGCGCCGATGCCGACCGGATCGGCCGGGAAGACCTCGCCCACCAGCGCGACGGACGGGCGCTTCTTGGGTCCGCTGCGCGGCGCCGGCACCGGGCCGGCCTCGACCTCGTTGCGGGCGTAGTTGAGCATGGCCCCGGCGAGCACGTCCTTGGCCTCCGCGTGCGTGGGCACGCCGAAGCCGGGTACGTCGATGCAGACGATGCGCACGCCGTTGATCTGCCGGGGCAGCAGGCGCAGCGGCACGCCCGAGGCCGAGGGCACGCACAGGTTGGTGACGATGATGGCGTCGTAGTGCTCCGGATCGGCGATCTGGTGCACGGCGTCGCGGATGTCCTCGAACAGCTTGCCGGTGACCAGGGTCTCGGAGTTGAACGGGACGTAGCCCACGCTGCGGCGCGCGCCGTAGAAGTGGGAGGTGAAGGTCAGCCCATAGACGCAGCAGGCCGAACCGGACAGGATGGTCGCGGTGCGGCGCATGCGCAGGCCCACGCGCAGCGAGCCGAAGGCCGGACACATGCTCTGGGGCTGGTCGTGCGGACCGACGGGATAATCGGCGGCATAGCGCTCGAGCATCTCGGCCCCGCCGGCGGCGGCCGCGGCGGCACGCACCGCGCGCTTGTCGCCACTGCAGCCGGCCGCCGCCTCCGCGGCCGCGGCGGTGGCCACCAGGGGTATCACGCGCTGGGCGGCGCCGGCGCTGGAGGGGGACGTGGGCTCCATCGGATCCTCAGACGGCGTCGTAGACGACTTCGAGCGACTTCTTCTCGATCGTGGCGCGACCGCGCATGTCCTGGTCGCTGGCCGGATCGAGCACGACGCCGCGACCGACCGCATCGCCGGAAAACAGTCCGAGCAACTCGTCCTGAGAGAGGGGCTTGGGCCGCAGGGGTGGAGCTTCTGCCACCTGCACGGCGAGTTGCTCGAACAAGGAAGCCCAGGGGCTGCCGGGTTTACCGACGATTTCGTAGCTGGCGCTCTTGCGCCGGATGTCGTCGTCGGCCGGAATGGACGCCAGCACCGGTATGCCGGCGCGGGCCGCGAAGGCCTGTGCCTCGCCGGTGCCGTCGTCCTTGTTGATCACGAGGCCGGCCACGCCGACGTTGCCGCCCAGGCGGCGGAAGTATTCCACCGCCGAGCAGACGTTGTTGGCCACGTACAGCGATTGCAGGTCGTTGCTGCCGACCACCATCACCTTCTGGCACATGTCGCGGGCGATGGGCAGGCCGAAGCCGCCGCAGACCACGTCGCCCAGGAAGTCGAGCAGCACGTAGTCGAAACCCCAGTCGTGGAAGCCCAGCTTCTCGAGCGTCTCGAAACCGTGGATGATGCCGCGCCCGCCGCAGCCGCGGCCGACCTCGGGTCCGCCCAGCTCCATCGCGAAGACGCCGTCGCGCTTGAAGCAGACATCCGAAATGGACACCGGCTCGCCGGCGAGCTTCTTGCGCGAGGAGGTTTCGAGGATCGTCGGGCAGGCCCGGCCGCCGAAGAGCAGCGAGGTGGTGTCGCTCTTGGGGTCGCAGCCGATCAGCAGCACGCGCTTGCCCAGCTGGGCCATCATGTACGACAGGTTGGCCAGCGCGAAGCTCTTGCCGATGCCGCCCTTGCCGTAGATCGCGATGATCTGGGTCTTCTTGGTCACCTGACCGCCGATCACGGGATCCGGTTCGATCGACGCTTCCGCGCGCAGGGACTGCTTCATCTGTTCGAGCGGAAGCGAGGCGATGTGGATCGGTGCATTCATGTGATTGATCTCCAGTCCAATACCATCTTGAGGCACGCGGGGTCGGCAAAGGCGGTCCGGTACGCGGCGGTCGCGTCCAGGGCCGGTTGCCGGTGCGTGATGAGTCCGTCGAGGGACAGTCGCCCGCTGGTGATGAGCGCCATCACCGCGGCGAGGTCCTCCGGCCGCCATTCGGCCGCCACCAAGAGGCGAATCTCGCGCATGAAGGCGGGGGCGAAGGTGAAGCGCAGCGGTTCGCTGTAGAAGCCGGCGAGCACGATCTCCCCGCCCTTGGCCAGGCGCATGACCAGCGTATCGAGCAGCGAAGGATCGCCGCTGGCATCGAGGATCGAGCGGTAGTCGCGGCGCGTGTCCTGCTGCGCATCGGTGACGCGGTAGCCCTGCGCGCCCTGGGCGCGCGTCGCGTTGCGCTCCCACACGACGATGGGCTGCGGCGCATCGATGGCCGCGATGCGCGCCAGCAGGCGGCCCAGCACGCCGTGGCCGATGATCAGTTCCGGGCGCTGCGCGCCGGGCAGGTTTAAGGCGTGATACGCGGTCGCCGCCAGCGCGAGCAGGACGGCCTGCTCGCCCATCGCCTCGGGCACGGGGATGGCGCGCGCTGCCGGCACCACGAGCCGGGCCGCGGCACCGCCGAACAGGCCACGGACCGCGCCAAAGCACTTGGCACCGCCGACGAAGACGCGCTGCCCGACCGCGAACCGGCCGACCGCCTCGGCGCCGACCGCACTCACGCGGCCCACGGCCTCGTAGCCCGGCACGAGCGGATAGCCCATGCCCGGGAACGGGGGCATGCGGCCCTCGTACAGCAGGCGCTCGGTGCCGGTGCTGATGGCCGTCCACTCGGTGGCGATCGCCAGGTCGGCCGGGCCCGGATCATCGATCTCCAGGGCGGTGACCGTGAGCTGCTCGGGCTGCTCCAGCACGACCGCAAGCGCCTTCGCGCGCGTCTGCTGCTGCACGCCCGCTTCCGGCGCTTCTGTCAGTGTGTTTGAAACCATGGGTGTCAATCTACTCGGACTATTACTATTGTCAAGCGAAACTAACACTTTTACCGTCAGGCACCGCGCGGCTGGGCGGTGACGATGGTCGCCAGCAGCGGATTGCGCGTGCGCCGCCGCTGCACCGAGCCAAAGCCGGCGCCCTGCAGCAGCGCCTGGAGCTCGGCCACGCTGCGGGCGCGCCCGCTGCCCATCGCCATCAAATAGAAGCCGAAATACCCGTCGGCCATCGGCGCATTGCCGATCTCGCCCGCCATGGGTTCGGCGATCAGCAGCACCGCGCCGGGCTTCATCGAGCGGCGCACATTGGCCAGCAGCACCCGCACCTGGTCGTCGTCGTGGTCGTGGACGACCCGAACCAGGCTCACGAGATCGGCGCCGCCGGGAATCGGATCGCTGAAGAAGCTGCCGCCGTGCACCGCCGCGCGATCGCCCAGGCCGGCCGCCTGGAAGCGGCTGCGCGCCTGCGCGGCAACGCCCGGCAGGTCGAACAGCGCCACGTGCAATCTGGGCAGCGCGCGCGCTGCCGCCAGCGCGAAGCTGCCGTCGCCGCCACCGACGTCGAGCAGGCGCTGGTGCCGGGCGAACGGATAGGCCGCCAGCACGATGTCGGCGACGAACTGCTGGGACTCGGACATCAGGCGGGTGTAGGGGGCCGTCGCCTCCGCCGAGAGCGCGGCCGGATCGCTGCTGCCGGCGTAGCCCCAGAAGGAGGAGAGGCCGGCGACCGCCGGCGTGCCGCGCAGCAGGGCCACCGGGTCGGCCAGGTCGGCGTAGAGCAGCGCGTGGTGGCGGATCATGGCCTCGACGCCCGGATTGCCCAGCAGCGCGGCGCCCAGCACGCCCAGGCCGATGCGGCCGCCGCCGCGCCGCTCGACCAGGCCCAGCGCCTGCGCCGCCGCCAGCAGGCGCTGCAGCCGCTCCTGGGGCAGACCCAGCGCGCGGGCCAGCTCGGCCGGCGCCTGCGGCTGCTCGAGCAGGCGGCGCAGCAGGCCCAGCGTGACGCAGGCATAGAGCACCTGCGAATAGACGAAGCCGGCGCACAGGTCGAACAGATCGCGCGAGCGGGCGCGCGCGATCGGACGTGTCAAGGTGAAGGCGGTGGCGAAACGCTGGAAGCGCGCATCGGCGAGCAGGCGGTCACGGCGGCGGCGCAGCGCGTCGAGAAAGGATTCGCGCCCGGGGGCCGGCGCGGCCGCGCCATCGGCCTGCGTCATCGCATCGGTCGCCAGGGCGCCGCCGTGCGCCGCCGGCCGCAAGGAGGTGGCGGCCGTCGCGGATTTCACGCCGCGCGCTCGAGGTATTCCTCGGGCACCAGGCGCAGGGCCTCGGCGCGGATCAATTGCTGCAGGCGCTGGCGGCCGGCGCAGGCGGGGATGGAGGCCAGCGCCTGTTCGACCAGCGCCTCGAAGCGCGCCACCGCGCGCGCCATGCCCATGGCCTCGACGGCGTTGGGCCGCCCCAGGGCCGCGTCGCGACCGACGGGCTTGCCGATTTCCTCCTCGCGCGCGGCCACGTCGCGGATGTCGTCGGCGATCTGGTAGGCCTCGCCCAGGCGCTCGCCGAGCGTGCCCCAGCCCTGCGGATCGGCGCCGGCGGCGATGGCGCCAGCACGCGCGGCGGCGACGAACATCGCCCCGGTCTTGGACCGCTGGTACGCCGACAGTTCGATCGCGGGCTCGCACTCCCAGGCCTGGCCGGCGATGATGCCGTTGGGCGGCGCCAGCGCATCGGCCAGGCAGCGCACCAGCGCGACCGTGCGCTGCGGGTGGGCCCGCGCACTGCGCGCGACGACATCGAAGGCCATGGCGATCAGCGCGTCGCCGGCCAGCACGGCCTCGCGCTCGCCGAACGCGCGGTGCAGCGAGGGCTTGTTGCGCCGGATCAGCGCGTCGTCGAAGCACGGCAGGTCGTCGTGCACGAGCGAAGCGCAATGGACCATTTCCAGCGCCGCGGCGATCGCATCGGCACCGGCAGGGTCATCGTCCCCGCAGGCCAGGGCGACGGTAAGGCACAGCCGCGGCCGCACGCGCGCGCCGGCGGGGAATATGGCGTACCGGAGCGCCTGCGCGAGGCGCGGCGGGGCGCCAGGGCTGTCGGACGTCGCGAGTGCCGCGACGAGTGCGTCCTCAATACGGGCAGACAAGTCCATTGCGCATCCTCCGCGCGGCCACCGCGCATGTTGTTGTGTCATTCTGGCATTACAACGTAAAATGTCAAGGACAAATGACTATCGTTCCAACCAACCACCACACCACTCTCGCTGGCAGGCCGCCGGCGGGCCCCTGGCGCCTGCCCCGAGCACCGGCGCCGGTGCACCCACGCGCGCCCACCCGGGCGCCCGGCGCCGGCCCGATGCCCCGGCGCCCGGCCGGGCCGGTCGCGGCCGGCTGACGGGGCCAGGGGCCCGGCGATGCGCCGTCTCGCGCTTTCGGACCAGCAGCCGGTGGTCGTCATCGGCGCCGGGATAGCCGGCCTGGTGGCAGCGTTCGAGCTGTCCTGCCGCGGGGTCCCCGTGCTCGTGACGGAGACGGCCGACCGGCCCGGCGGCAAGATGCGGCGCACGCTGCTCGATACGGCGCAGCAGCAGCGATCGTTCGATGCCGGCCCGACCGTGCTCACCATGCGCTGGGTCTTCGAGGCGCTGTTCGCCGATGCCGGGCTGTCGTTCGCCGAGCACGTGCCGACCCGGCCCGCCAGCATCCTGGCGCGCCACGCCTGGCCCGATGGCGCCCGGCTGGACCTGCACGCCGACGCAGCCCGGAGCGCCGAGGCGATCGCGCGCCTGGCCGGCCCCGAGGAAGGCCGCCGCTTCCTGCGCTTCTGCGCCGAGGCGCGCGCCACCTACGAGGCGCTCGAGCACGACTTCATCCGCGCCCAGCGCCCCTCGATGGTCGGCATGGTGCGGCGCATCGGCGCGCGCCGGCCGGCCGACCTGCTGGCGATCCGCCCGTTCGAGACGCTGTGGCATGCGCTGGGCCGCCACTTCACCGATCCGCGCCTGCGCCAGCTATTTGGCCGGTATGCCACCTATTGCGGCTCCTCGCCCTTCTCGGCGCCGGCCACGCTGATGCTGGTCGCGCACGTGGAGCAGGACGGCGTATGGATGGTGGACCAGGGCATGTTCCGCATCGCCGAGGTCCTGGAGGAACTGGCACGCGCCCGCGGCGCACGGTTTCGCTACGGCAGCCAGGCCGTCGGCATCGGCACCGACGCGCACGGCGTGTGCAGCGTCGAACTGGCCGGCGGCGAGACGCTGCGCGCCGGCGCGGTGATCGCCAACGCCGATGCGCGCGCGCTGGAACAGGGCCGGCTGGGACCGGCCGGCGCGCGCGCCGCGGCCGGCGCCGGGCGCCTGGAGCGCTCGCTCTCGGCCGTCACGTGGATCGTCGACGCCCGCACCGATGGTTTCCCGCTGGTGCGCCACAACGTCTTCTTTTCGGCCGACTACCGGGCCGAGTTCGACGCGATCTTCGGCCGCCGGCGCCTGCCCGCCGATCCGACCATCTACGTGTGCGCGCAGGACCGCGAGGCGCCGGCGCCGGGCCATGCGCCGGGCGATGCACCGGGCCATGCGCCGACAGCCGCGAGCGCCGATGCACGCGAGCGCCTGCTGTGCCTGATCAACGCCCCCGCCGATGGCGACCAGCCCGCGGCCGACGCCGGCGCGGCGGTCGACGAGTCGCGCATCTTCGGCCTGCTGGCGCGCTTCGGCCTGCAGATCGAGCGCCAGGGCGCGACGCTGCGCCAGACCACGCCGGCGCAGTTCGAGCGCCTGTATCCGGGCAGCGGTGGCGCGCTCTACGGCGGCGCCTCGCACGGCTGGCGCGCCTCGTTTCAACGTCCGGGCGCCGCCAGCGTGGTGCCCGGCCTGTATCTTGCCGGCGGCAGCGTGCACCCCGGCCCCGGCGTACCGATGGCGGCCCTGTCCGGCCGCCTTGCCGCACAGCGCCTGCTGGAGGACCGATGAGCGCCACCCTGAACGCGGCACCCCACTTCGACCGCCCGGTAGCCCCGGACGGCTATGCCTGGTGGTACCTGGACGCACTCGACAGCGACGGCCGCTTCGGCCTGGCCATCATCGGCTTCGTCGGCAGCGTCTTCTCGCCCTACTACGCGATGGCGCGCCGCCGCGGCGACGCCGATCCGCTCAACTACTGCGCGATCAACGTGGGCCTGTACCTTCCCGACCGCACGGTCTGGACCATGACCGAACGGCCGCGCGCCAGCGTCGCGCGCTCGGCCTCCGAGCTGGTGGTCGGGCCCAGCGCGCTGCAATGGGACGGCGATCGCCTGCGCATCGACATCGACGAGATCAGCGCGCCGCTGCCCTCGCGGGTGCGCGGGACGATCCTCGTGCGCCCGAGCTTCGTCTGCGAGCGCGACTTCCCGCTCGAACCGGACGGCGTGCATCGCTGGCGCCCGATCATGCCGCTGGCCGACGTCGAGGTCAGCTTCGAGCAACCGTCGCTGCGCTGGCGCGGCACGGGCTACCTGGACACCAACTTCGGCGACGCGCCGATCGAGCGCGCGTTCTCGAGCTGGCAGTGGACGCGCGCGCACCTGCCCGGCGGCATCACCGCGGTCGACTACCACGCCTATCCGCGCGCGGGACCCGAGACCATGCTCAACGTGCGCCTGCAGCGCGATTCGGTCGTCCTGTCCGACGAGGTGCGGCCGCGCAGCGCCCTGGCGACCACCGCCTGGGGCATGCACCGGGAGGTGGCCGCCGACCCGGGCACGCTGTCGCGGGTCCAGCGCACGGTGGAGAGCGGTCCGTTCTACGCACGCTCGCTGCTGGGCATCACGCTGGACGGCAACGCGGTGCACGCGATGCACGAAACCCTGTCGCTGGACCGCTTCGCCTCCCGCTGGGTGCAGGCGATGCTGCCCTTCCGCATGCCACGAGCCCTGCACGCGGCCCCGCCGCGCACGATGGGGCGGGAGACGGCATAGGCGATACGAAGCCGTGGGGATCTGAATCCCCCGCTCTCCCCACGGGCAGTCACCGGACCAGGGAGCGTTGCGCCAGACCGCGCACGTCAAGCCACCCCAACGCCGTCCCCACGCGGTGGGCAAGGCGAAAAAGGCGGGCAGCGTCTACGACAGCGCCGCAGCCCCGAAGCCGGCGCTGCGACTGCGATCGCGGCGCTCCAGGCGCTCGAAGATCTCCAGCACCGTGTGGATCGACGAGGACGGCGCCGGTGCCGGCGGGGCGGCGGCGCCCGGGGCGTCGAGCAGGAACTCGATCTCGCTCGGCG
>Ga0116229_10013420_pt1 | contig 11584 bp, 9 predicted proteins | sample S1TSphgellanicum_3_FD_87313 | JGI IMG/M metagenome (GOLD analysis project Ga0116229, IMG submission 87313) | Host-associated microbial communities from peat moss isolated from Minnesota, USA - S1T2_Fc - Sphagnum magellanicum MG | ecosystem: Host-associated > Plants > Peat moss > Unclassified... | reverse complement strand
TCGCTCATCCGGCTGGCGGGCGCAGCCGTCGGCGCAGCGCCGGGGATGGCGTGACCGCCTTGTGGCCCGCGAACGTCTGGGCTGCGCGGGGGCTGGCTTTGGTCGTCCGGCATCTGGCGAGGTCCTTAAAGCTTCTGGGCGCGCGGTTATCGGGCGGCTAGGCGCGTGTCGTCGGCGAACCCGCCGCCCAACGCTCGCACCAAGGCGACATCAAGGGAAAGAGATTGAGCTTGCAAGTCCGCCACGCTGCGGCGGGCGGCGAGCAAGGAATTTTCCGCCGTCAAAACGTTCAAATAGGGCGATAGACCGCCCTTATAACGCAAGGTGGCGATTCTATAGGCGTCTTCGGATGAGGCGAGACTGGCGCGGGCGTCGGCGAGCTGGGTTTGCAGCGCCCGCTGATTGACCACAACGTCGGCGACATCGCGCAGTGCGTTGGTCAAGCTCTGATCGTAGGTCGCCACGGCGGCGTCATAGTCCGCCCGGGCGCCGCGATAGGCGCCTTCGAGCTGGCCGCCGGAGAAGATCGGCAGATGCACCGCAGGCCCGATGGCGCCTGCAATAGAGCCCTTCTCCAGCAGATAACTCAGACCCAAGGATTGGACGCCGTAAGAGGCTTCCAGATCAATGTTGGGATAGAAGTCGGCCCGCGCGACCTTGATACGCTTAGCCGCCGACTCCGCCCGCAGACGCGCGGCCACGATATCAGGGCGACGGCCGATCAGATCGACCTTCAGGTTCGCCGGCAGGCCGAAATCGCGCAACAGGGGCGCGACAGGCCGGGCGATCTGGAGCCCGCGATCCGGGCCCGCGCCGAGGAGCGCGGCGATCTGGTTGCGCGTGGCCGAAATCTGGCGGTCGATGACGACGAGATCGCCCTTGGCGCTCGGCACGAACTCCGCCTCTTGGGCGACGGTCCCCTGGGTATCCAGGCCGTTGCGGAAGCGTTGCCGGATCAGATCCAGGGTGTTTTGGCGCACCTGGATCGCATTCACCGCCGCGTCGCGATCCGCATAGAGCCTTAAAAGGTCGGCGTAGGCGCTGGCGACGGCGGTGGCCAGTTGCAGCCGGGCGGCCGCCTCATCGGCCCGCGCCGCCTGGGCCGCCGAGGTCGCCGCGGCCAGAGCCGCGCGGTTGCGACCAAAGAAGTCGAGCTGGTAATCGAGCGAGGCGGCGATCTTGGTTTGGGTATGATAGCCGAACGGCAGCAGCGGCTTGAACTCGTCCGGAAAGCCTTCGTTGATGCTGCTCTTGACCGTCTGAATGCTGCCGTCGGCCGACACAGACGGAAGCGCCGCGGCGCCTGTCGCTTCGAGCTGGGCTTGCGCCAGACGGACGCGCGCCTGGGCGGCTTTCAAGTCTGGCGAATTGCGCAGCGCTTCGTCGATCAGGGCGTCGAGCTGAGGGTCGGCGTAGGCCTTCCACCAGCTGTCGCGCGGCCAATCTACGGCGGGCGCGTCAAAGCTCTTGGTCGTCTCGTAGTCGCCAGGGGCCTTGAGCGTCGCCATGGGGGCGAGCCGCGGGGCGCAGGCGCAGACGATGGCCGACAGCGCCACAGCGACCGTCATGACGCGGCCGCAGCTACGCTTGAACGGATGCGCCGCAGAGGCGTTTTGCGCGATCATCCGACTGCGCGTCTCGCGGTTGAGGTTCGACATGGGCCTCGACACAAACAAAAGATGACCGTACAGTACGGTCAGAATTCTACGCTTGACGGTATTTGACGATGCTGATGCGGCTTGTCAAGATAACCGTACGGTACGGTCACACGTCATGGATAAGAGCAGCGCCAAGGTCACAGGTCGCGACGCGCGGCGGCAAGGCATTTTGGATATCGCGCGGGACGTCTTCCTGAAGGAGGGCTTCGCCGCCGCCTCCATGTCGTCCATCGCCGCCCGCGTCGGCGGCTCGAAAGCGACGCTGTACAACTACTTCGCCTCGAAAGAGGAGCTGTTTGTCGCCATGATCCAGGATCAGTGCGACCGCAATCACGCCCTGCTGTTCGATTTCGACGCCGGCGACGGCGATTTCGTCGAGGCGCTGCGGCGGCTCGGCGAACGCTTCGTCCGCCTGATGCTGTCTGACGACATCTTGGACATGCACCGTCTGGTGATCGCCGAGGCCAGCCGCTTTCCCGAAATCGGTCAGGCGCTCTATGAGGCCGGCCCCAAACGCGGCCACGCGCGGCTCAGCGCCTTCCTGCGGGAGGAGATGCATCACAATGGTCTGCGGACCGACAATGTCGATCAAGCCGCGGCGCAGCTCATGGACCTGTGCCTGACCGATCTGTATCGCCAGCGCCTATGGAATGTGCGCGGCGCACCTACGGCGGAGGAGGTTCGCACCAATGTGGACAATGCGCTCAAAACGTTTCTCGCCGCCTACGGCGCGACTGTGGAGGCATAAGGTCTAATTCAATATCTGAAATTAAATAGGCCTTAATTCAAATCGGCAATGTTTGACGCAAGTCAGAAATTCACCGGGCCTTCCCAATCCGATGCAAAACATTCCTGTTATTGGAAAGTTTCTAGTAATCGTGGCAATTTTTGCAATTTTTGCCATCGGCTGCATAATCCACACGACAAGCCAGATGAGCTTGATTCAGAAGGGCTATGAAGCCGAAGAGAATGGCCCATCCGCCTATGCCATGGCTGGACTTCGCAGCAACGGCTCAGCCTCCACCATGCGCGCGTCAATCCTGGCCCTCGTGGTAGCGACGACGGATGATGAACGGAAGGAAGCCTTTAAGCGCTTCGTCGCGTCCCGAAAGCGGTTTGACACGTATGGCCAGCAAACCCTGGCCTTTGCTGGCGACGATGCGCCGCGAGCCCATGAGCTCGTAGACCGTATCGTCAATACTGTTGACACCGCATGCGCCCATACAATCGCGCTCGGCAAGGCCGCTAAATCAAGCGCCGACGCGCTTGCGGCGCAAGACGCGTTCAACAAAGAATGCCTGCCGCCCTTCGAGCCGATCGCGGACGCCTATATCAAGCGAAACACCGACGCCGTGGCCAAGGCCCAAGCTCTAAAACAGCAGCTTAAGGCCCAAACCAGCGCAACGATCTTTATGACCTATGCGCTGATGCTGACCGGTCTGGGGATCGTCGTTGGCGTCGGTGTGTTCGCGATCCGCGCCGGCCTCGTGAAGCCTCTGGACGGCCTCTTGGACGTGATGAAACGCCTCGCCAAAGGCGACTATAAAGCCACAATTGATGGGATGGAGCGGCGCGACGAGATCGGCGAGATAGCGCGCGCACTGGAGGTTCTGAAAGCGGCGGGGCTCGATAAGGCGCGTCTCGAAGCAGAAACAGCGGCCGAGCGCAGTGTGACTGATCAGGAGCGTCGCCAAAACGAACAGACCCGCGCCCAAGCGGCCAAAGCCCAAGCGGAGGTTGTCAACGCTGTCGGGGCCGGTCTGGAGCAGTTGGCGAAGGGAAACCTGACCTTCCGCCTGCAGGAGGCCTTCACGGCCGAATACGAAAAGCTTCGCGCGGACTTCAATACGGCGATGTCCCAACTGCAAGACACCATGAAAATGGTGGTCGGACGGACCTCGGGTCTGCATTCGGGCGGTGTCGAGATCGCCCAGGCTTCGGAAGGCCTGTCCAAGCGCACCGAACAGCAGGCCGCGAGCCTCGAAGAAACCGCCGCCGCCCTGGACCAGATCACGGCGACCGTAAAAAAGACCGCTGAAGGGGCGCTTCATGCACGCAAGGTGGTGTCCGACGCCACGGCGGAAACTGAAAAGTCAGGCCAAGTCGTCAAGGACGCCGTGGGGGCCATGAACGGCATTGAGGAAAGCGCCCGCCACATCAGCCAGATCATCGGCGTGATTGATGAGATCGCTTTCCAAACCAACCTCTTAGCACTGAACGCAGGTGTAGAAGCCGCACGCGCGGGCGATGCCGGCAAGGGCTTCGCCGTGGTGGCCTCCGAAGTCCGCGCCCTGGCGCAGCGGTCCGCCGAAGCCGCCAAGGAGATCAAGACGCTGATCTCCACCTCGACGGATCAGGTCGCTCACGGCGTGGCTCGGGTCGATGAAACCGGCCAAGCGCTTGAGCGCATCGCCACCTATGTGGCCCAGATCAACAGCGTCGTCGCCGAGATCGCCGGCTCGGCTCAGGAACAGGCGACGGGCCTGCACGAGGTCAACACGGCCGTCAATCAGATGGACCAGATGACCCAGCAGAACGCCGCCATGGTCGAGCAGGCGACGGCCGCCAGCCATAGCCTGCGCGAAGAAGCGGAAGGGTTAGCCAGTCTGATGGATCAGTTCCGCATCGACGCGACAGAGGTTCGAGCCCTTCAGCCCGCACGGGCGCCGGCGCCGGCTATACGTCGCCCCAATCCCGTCCCGGCGGTCCAGAAAAAGGTCGCAGCTGTCGGCGGTAGACGTGCAGACGTCAGCGCCGACTCGGGCTGGGAAGAATTCTAACCCAGCCCGGTAGCGCAGCCGGGCCGTAGAGGGTGACAGGCGGCAGTGGATACCGGTTCCGCCGCCCGTCACCCTCTAAACTTTTGATTTAGAGCCTTTTTTGTCCGGATCAGATGATTCCATCTGATCCGGAAAGGCTCTAAGCCTGCATCGTCCACCCCTCCACGCCCATGGCCGCCTGACGCAGCGCTTCGGAACGGGTGGGATGGGGGTGGCAGGTGCGGGCGACGTCTTCCGATGCGCCGCCAAATTCCATGGCCACGCAGTACTCGCCGATCATCTCGCCGACCTGCGGCCCGATCATGTGGACGCCCAGGATCCGGTCGGTCTTGGCGTCAGCCAGCACCTTCACAAAGCCTTCGGCCTCGTGATTGACCTTGGCGCGGGAGTTGGCGGCGAAGGGGAACTTGCCGGACTTGTAGGCGACGCCGGCGGCCTTCAGCTCCTCCTCGGTCTTACCCACCCAGGCCACTTCGGGCGCGGTGTAGATCACGCCGGGAATGACGTCGTAGTTCACGTGGCCCGCCTTGCCGGCGATCAGCTCGATACAGGCCACAGCCTCGTCCTCGGCCTTGTGGGCCAGCATGGGACCGTGGGTGACGTCGCCGATGGCCCAGACGCCGGGGACTGTGGTCTTGTAGTGATCGGTGTCGATGAAGCCGCGCGCATCGGGCGTGATCCCGATCTTGTCCAGCCCCAAGCCGGCGGTCACAGGACGGCGGCCGACGGCCACCAGCACCACATCGGCTTCGAGCGTCTCGGCTGAGCCGCCGGCCTTGGGCTCGACGGTCAGCTTCACGTCCTTATCGTTGGCGACCGCGCCGGTGACCTTCACGCCCAGCCGGAACTTGAAGCCCTGTTTGGTCAGGGCGCGCTGGAAGGCGGTCGCGACCTCGGCGTCGGCGCCGGGCACGATCCGGTCCAGATACTCCACCACCTCGACCTCGGCCCCCAGACGGCGCCAGACCGACCCCAGCTCCAGCCCAATGATGCCGGCGCCGATGACGATCAGCTTCTTAGGGACAGCCGGGATCGCCAGCGCGCCCGTCGAATCGACAATGCGCTTCTGATCGACCTCCACGCCTGGCACCCGCGAGGGCTCCGAACCAGTGGCGATAACGATGTTCTTGGCCTCCAGGATCTGCTCGGAACCATCCTCGGCCTTGACCAGCACCTTCCCCGGGCCGGCGAACGAGCCGAACCCCTTGATCCAATCGGCCTTGTTCTTCTTGAACAGGAACTCGATCCCCTTGGTGAGGCCAGACACGCTATCGGCCTTCTGCTTATGCATCTGGGGCAGGTCGAGCACGGGATCGACCTTGATGCCAAGGCTGGCGAACCCCGTCTTGGCCTCGTTGAACATCTCGGACGCATGCAGCAGCGCCTTGGACGGAATGCAGCCGACGTTCAGACACGTCCCGCCCAAGGTCCCGCGCGACTCCACGCAGGCGACCTTCATGCCCAGCTGGCCGGCCCGGATCGCAGCGTTGTAGCCGCCGGGGCCTCCGCCGATGATGACGACGTCGTACTGGGTCATTTCTTCGCTTTCATAAGTTCAAGGATTAATTCTGCACGCTCTTCGGCGGAGAGGACCCCTTCACCACGCCGCCAGTCTATGATCGGTAGGTTGGGCATGGAGAGGAAGTGGCGCAGGTTGCTCGTCACCATCGTCCAACCCCGCGCCAGCGCCTGCCCGCCGATCAGTTCGTCATAAGCGCCCACTGGTCCGCCGTGAACCGCCAGATGGGCTCTCAAGCGACCAGCCTCAAGCGCGTCAGCCGCCTGGAAGGGTTCAATCCGCACCCGACGGAGGAAAATCTCTAGTTCCTTCAGCTTGGCTTCGGGACGTCCGCTCCGCCACGCGCCATAGGCGAGCTCATGCAAGACCAAGGACGACACGACTAAATCCTCACCACGCCCCACGGCCGCGGCGAAACGGGACCGGACGTCGCCATGCCCGCGAAGTACATCGACGACGGCGGTAGAGTCTAGGCTGCACGTCACCAGTCGAAGCCCGGCTCGCCGCCCATTGGCTGCGGCTCGGGATAGGGAAAAGGCTCGTCGGCATTGAGCGCGTCGATCTCAGCCCAAAACTCGTCCCAGGTTTGCGTCGTCTTCACAGGCTCCAGGATCACCGCGTCGCCCTCCTTGCGGACGGAGACCTCCTTACCCTCGAAACGGAACGCCTTTGGCAAACGCACCGCCTGACTGCCGCCGTGGGTGAAAAGCTTCGCCTTAGCGGACATCGGAGCGCCTCCGTAGCTACGGCGTGTAGATATGACCGCGAGACTGGTGTGTCAATCCGGTGGGAGCGATGAGCAGCAGTGATGAAGCCGCGAACCTCAACCGCTGAGCACATTCGCGCTGTTGCTATCGCAAACTTTGTACTCAAGCCACTCGCGTTATGAAGGTCAGAAAAACCCGCAAACTCCGCTCTTTCTGAGTGTTGCGAATACCGTGGGCCACGCCAAGCGGGGTATGCACGTGATCGCCCCCCGTAACAGGCACGATCTCCCCATCGACCTCCATCTCACCTTCCCCCTCGATGATGTAATAGTACTCGTCATAGGACCCCAGCACTGGATCGCCGAGCTGGTGGGTATGCACGCCCTCGCTCGATCCCGGCGGCATATCGTAGACGACGAAGTTGGCGGGCGCGGGCGAATTATCGAAGCGGAAATAGCGAAGGCTGATCGTCCCATCTCCCTCGTGGACATGGGCGTGCGGCTCGGCCATGTCGACTTCAGCGAGCTTGGTAAAGGGGCCGCCGTGGGCGAAAAGGGAGGCGCTCATCGACCATCAATCCACTTGCCGAGAGTCACGACCTGTTGGCGCTCGAAACCAAGTCGCTCATAGAAATCAAGCGCGTCGGCGTTGGTATCACGCACCATCAATTGCAGCTTCGGCGCATTGCGGTCACGGAGCCATTGCTCGGCGGCGCTTATCAAGGCGCGCCCATAGCCTCGACGTTGGCGCGAAGGCTCAACGGCCAAGTAGTAGACCCATCCACGGTGGCCGTCGTAACCGACCATCGCCGAGCCGACTAAGCTATCGTCTTCGTAGCCGAGAATGACCGCAGCGTCGGCCGCCGCCTGCGCCTTGAGGAAGTCTTGGCGGGGATCGTTCCAAGGCCGTGTCAAGCCGCAGCGCTCCCACAGAGCGACCACGGCGTCGATGTCATGCTCGGAGCTCTCGATGAGGCGCATGGCGACATTGGAGTCAGACGGGGGCGCCGCAAGCTGCGCCATCCCCCGTTCACCCAATCACAGGTCCAGCAACAGCCGCTGGGGATCCTCAATGGCGTTCTTCACCGAGACCAGGAAGGTCACTGCGCCCTTGCCGTCCACCACGCGGTGATCATAGCTGAGCGCGAGGTACATCATCGGGCGGATCAGCACCTGGCCGTTCACCGCCATGGGGCGCTGGACGATATTGTGCATCCCGAGCACGCCGGATTGGGGCGCGTTCAGGATCGGGGTGGACATCAGCGAGCCATAGACCCCCCCGTTGGTGATGGTGAAGGTGCCGCCCTGCATGTCCTCAATGGCGAGCTTGCCGTCACGGGCCTTCTTGCCGAGCGCGCCGATGGCCTTTTCGATCTCGGCCAGAGACATGGCGTCGGCGTCGCGCACCACCGGCACGACCAGGCCCTTGTCGGTGCCTACGGCCACGCCGATGTCGTAGTGGTTCTTGTAGATGATGTCGCCGCCGTCGATCTCGGCGTTCACGTCGGGAACTTCTTTCAGAGCCGCGATACAGGCGCGGGTGAAGAAGCTCATGAAGCCGAGCTTCACGCCATGCTTCTTCTCAAACACGTCCTTGTACTGGTTGCGCAGCGCCATGACGTTGGTCATGTCGACCTCGTTGAAGGTCGTCAGCATGGCGGCGGTGTTCTGCGCATCCTTCAGCCGCTTGGCGATCGTTTGGCGCAGGCGGGTCATCTTCACCCGTTCCTCGCGCTCCTGCGGGGGACGAGGCGCAGACGGCGCGACAGGGGCGGCGGCTGGGGCCGAGGCCCGGTTCTCGACAGCGGCGAGCGCATCGCCCTTGGTGATGCGGCCATCCTTGCCGCTGCCGGCGATACCTGACGTGTCGATACCGGTCTCGGCTGCGATCCGCTGAACGGAGGGCGACAGCGGGATCGAAGACGGCGACGCCGCCTTTGGGGCTGCGGCCGGCGCAGGGACCGCCGGCTGTGGCGCCGCTGCGGCGCCGGCGCCGCCGGAGACCCGCGCGATCACTTGACCGGGCTTCACCGAGCCGCCGTTCTCGACCAGAATTTCACTCAACGTCCCATCGACCGGCGAGGAGACCTCGACCGCCACCTTGTCGGTTTCGATCTCGACCAGCACCTCGTCCTTGGCGACCTTATCGCCGACCTTCTTGGCCCAGATGGCGATCGTACCTTCGGAGACGGACTCGCCCATCGTGGGCGTCTTAACGTCTATCGCGGCGCTAGACGTCACGGCCGCGGGGGCTGCTGGCGCAGACGCCGGTGCGGCGGCTGGTTTGGCGGCGCCTTTAGGGGCGGGCTTCGCCGCTCCATTCTCAACCACATCGCCAAGCTTCTGGCCTGCGACGACCGTGTCGCCTTCCGCCGCAGCGATTTCGCCAAGGACGCCATCCGATGGAGCGGAGACCTCAAGACTCACCTTGTCGGTTTCCAGTTCGACGAGAACCTCGTCCTTTTTGACCGCCTCCCCCGGCTTCTTGGTCCAGCGGGCGACCGTGGCCTCGCTGACGGACTCACCCAAGGTGGGGGCTAGAATATCACTCATAAAATCGGCTCCGGCAGCGCAGCTGCGCTTGAGGTTTAGGCGCGAGGAGATTGAGGCGCGAGGGGGTTAGGCGAACGCCTCGTTCAGGAAGGTTTCGAGTTCTTTCAGGTGCCGCGTCATCAGGCCCGCGGCGGTGGAAGCCGAAGCCGGCCGACCGACGTAGCGACCACGCTTGCAGGTGTTGTCTGTGCGCGCGAGGGTCAGCTCAAGCCAGGGGTCGACGAAAGTCCAGCCCCCCATATTCTTGGGCTCTTCCTGGCACCAGACGATCTCCGCGCCCTTGAAGCGCCCCAGCTCCTTGCGCAGGGACTGGACCGGCCAGGGGTAGAACTGTTCCAGACGCAAGAGGTAGACGTCGTCGACCCCCTTCTTCTCGCGGGCGTCCAGAAGGTCGTAATAGACCTTGCCCGAGCACAGCACGACGCGGCGGATCTTGTCGTCGCTCTTCAGCTTCACGCCGGCTGTCGCCTCATCGTACTGGGCGATGTCGTGCAGCACGCGGTGGAAGCTTGAGCCTTCCGCCATATCGGCGAGCGTGGAGACCGCCTTCTTGTGCCGCAGCAGCGACTTGGGCGTCATCAGCACCAAGGGCTTGCGGAACGGCCGGCGGATCTGGCGGCGCAGGATGTGGAAATAGTTGGCCGGCGTAGAGCAGTTGGCGACCTGCATATTGTCTTCGGCGCAGAGCTGGAGGTAGCGCTCCAGACGGGCGGAGGAGTGCTCTGGCCCCTGCCCCTCATAGCCATGGGGCAGCAGCATGGTCAGGCCCGACATACGCAGCCACTTGCGTTCACCCGACGAGATGAACTGGTCCATCACCACCTGGGCGCCGTTGGCGAAGTCGCCAAACTGGGCCTCCCACATTACAAGCGTGCCGGGATCGGTCAGGCTGTAGCCGTATTCGAAGCCGAGCACCGCCTCCTCCGACAGGACGGAGTCGATGACTTCATAGTAGCCCTGGCCGGGACGGATGTTGTTGAGCGGGATGTAGCGCTCTTCGGTAGTCTGATCGATGATGGCGGAATGGCGCTGACTAAAGGTGCCGCGCACGCTGTCCTGGCCGGACAATCGTACCGGGTTACCCTCGTCCAATAGGGCGGCGAAGGCCAGATGCTCAGCCAGCGCCCAATCGACGTTCTCGCCGGTTTCGACCGCCTGGCGGCGCGTTTCGAGGACGCGGCGGAGAGTCTTGTGCACGTCCAGCCGTTCCGGCGCGGTCGTGATCTTGATCCCGAGGTCTTTCAGCTTCTGCAGCGGCACAGCGGTTTCGCCCCGCGACAGCTCGACGCCCGGCTCGTGCTTCATGCCGGACCACTTGCCGTCCAGCCAGTCGGCCCGGTTGGCGTGATAGCTCTTACCCGCCGTGAACTCGGCGTCGAGGAAGGCGTCGAACTCGGCGATCAGGCCATCGACCTCGGCTTGGGTCACCACCCCTTCGCCGACGAGGCGCTGGGTGTAGATTTCCCGCGTCGTGGGCTGATCCTTGATCTTGGCGTACATCAAGGGCTGGGTGAACGTCGGATCGTCGCCCTCGTTATGGCCGAAGCGGCGATAGCAGAACATATCGATCACCGCGTCCTTCTCGAACTTTTGGCGGTATTCGGTGGCGATCTTGGCGGCGAAGGTGACCGCTTCGGGATCGTCGCCGTTGACGTGGAAGATCGGGGCCTGGACCATCAGCGCCGTATCCGACGGATAGGGGGAGGATCGCGAATTTTTCGGGCTGGTGGTGAAGCCGATCTGGTTATTGACGATGAAGTGGATCGTGCCGCCGGTCTTATAGCCCTTCAGCCCCATCAGGGCGAAGCATTCGGCCACAACGCCCTGGCCCGCAAAGGCGGCGTCGCCATGCAGGATCAGGCCCAGCACCTTGCCGCGGCCAGCGGTCGCGTCCTCACGGAAGTCGAACGTCTGTTTGGCGCGCACCTTCCCCAAAACGACCGGATTGACGATCTCCAGGTGCGACGGGTTGGCGGTCAGCGACAGGTGAACGCTGTTGCCATCGAACGCCCGATCCGAAGAAGCCCCCAGGTGGTACTTGACGTCGCCCGATCCCTCGATGTCGGACGGCAGAGACGACCCGCCCTGGAATTCGTGGAAGATCACCTGGTAGGGCTTGCCCATCACGGCGGCGAGCACGTTCAGCCGGCCGCGGTGAGGCATGCCGATGACGATCTCGTCCACGCCCAGCGCGCCGCCGCGCTTGATGATCTGCTCCAGCGCCGGAACCATGGCCTCTGCGCCATCGATGCCGAACCGCTTGGTGCCGGGGAAGCGCTTGTGGAGGAAGCGCTCAAACCCTTCGGTTTCGATCAGCTTCTTCAGGATCGCCTTCTTGCCCTCGGCGGTGAAGACGATCTCCTTATCC
>Ga0116229_10013419_pt1 | contig 11585 bp, 10 predicted proteins | sample S1TSphgellanicum_3_FD_87313 | JGI IMG/M metagenome (GOLD analysis project Ga0116229, IMG submission 87313) | Host-associated microbial communities from peat moss isolated from Minnesota, USA - S1T2_Fc - Sphagnum magellanicum MG | ecosystem: Host-associated > Plants > Peat moss > Unclassified... | reverse complement strand
GAACACTTCACGGTGGATGGCACGCTTATTGAAGCCTGGGCCAGTGCGAAGAGTTTTCGGCCCAAGGACGAAGCGCAGCCTCCGCCCGACGGCGGCTTCCACGGCCAGCAACGCCGCAACGATACCCACCAGAGCACCACCGATCCCGACGCGCGGCTCATGCGCAAAGGCAACGGCAAGGAAGCGCGCCTGAGCTTCGGCGCTCACGCCCTGATGGATGGCCGCCACGGATTATGCGCCGACTTGAGCGTGACGCTGGCCACCGAGAGCGAACCGCAGGCGGCCGTGGGGATGCTCGAACGTCAGCGACGAGCACGGCACAAACCGCAAGCCCTGGCCGCCGACAAAGGCGATCACTGTCGCGGCGTGGTCGACTGGTGCCGAGCGCATCTGGTCCGTCCGCACGTGGCCACCCTGAGCAACCGCCAGGTTCCCGGACTCGATGGCCGCACGCTGCGCACCAAAGCTTATCGACGCAGCCAGCACATCCGGCGCGGGGTCGAGCGCATCTTTGGCTGGTGCAAAGGCGTGGGCGGCTTGCGCAAGACCCGCTACCGAGGATTACCCCGCGTCACCCTTCACGCCCAACTCGTCGCCACCGCCTATAATCTGATGCGGATCGCCAATCTGATGCCGGTTCCCGCCTGAAAAAGCGGGCCGCACGTCATGAACCTGCTCACGAATCGAGCGGGTTCCCTTCGATATCGAACCGACAAGACTGACGGTTTAACCCTCCATCTCTTCTTTTAAATCCGATATCCCCAACCTTGCCCCCTTTTTCAGCAAGCTCCTAGCTGATTTAGTGTGTCCGAAAGAGCCTCTCAGAAATCCAAGCTGCGCTGCACTCACTTACTCTTGAGGAGAGAGCGTCATCCCATCTACCCAAAGATTCGTAAAATAAATGTGGGACCTCACAAGATTTTCTACCGAGAAGAACAAGACTGCATCCTACTTCATCGTATTTGGGACGGGCGACGCGGCAGCCAGCCGAACCTCTTTTAACGTTCCCTTCGCCTATTCCTCTTGCGTCTTGCCCTCTTGCGTCTTGCCGGATCGCTTGACTCGCTGCCGGTGAAATTTGCCGCGGCGAATGCGGATCACGTAAAGGACGATAAAAACGATTATCGCCGGAACAAGAAGCACAGCTATCAGGATAAGCAGCGATCCAACGTCGAGATCCATCGTGGGGAGTTTACGGACAACGACTGATAAACCAAAGCAATTTCCAGATATCCAGAATGGGAGGGCAACATCACCCCTGCGTGGCGGCCAAACTCGGCTGTTCGAAATCGACGAGGTCCGGCCCGTTTTCGAGCGAAGCCAACTGCAGATGCCGTTCGTCGAGGCCAAAGCGGTGATCGCGGTAGAGCGTGATCGAGACATCGCGGTTCACGCGGATGCAATGCTTGATCGCCTCGGCTTCCTTTTCGCAATAGAGGAGCGTCTTCCACGAGTGGATGTGCTTCGGTTTGTGGAAATCGCTATTGGCGATAAAGGGCAGTTTTTTCAGGCCCACGGGATTGAAGATATCGTCGCGATTGGCGACTTCCCACGCATCGATCAGCGGCGCGTATTCGTCGACGTGCTCCCACAAATAAAGCGTGTTCTTGCCCCATTCGCTCTTCATTTCATGCGGGTGCGAGGCGACGGCGAGGCCGCCCTGCGCGTGGATCTCCGCGATGAGCTGCTTGATGTCGAGCGAGGGATCGATGGGCTGCTTCAAATCGACGCCGAGCAGATGCGTGGAGGTCTTCGGCGTGTAGCCGTCCTTGTTGAACTCGACGCCGGCCATCAGCATCAAATCGTATTTGGCCCAAGCGCGTTTTTTCTCGCGCTCGATCGCCTCGAAGTAGGCCTCCACTTCGCCCGGCGGAATCACCATGCCGGTGAGGTTCACCAATTTGCCGAGCAACCGTTTCGGATCGCAAAGATGGTCGGTGATGCAGAGGCAGTCGAAACCGCGCTGCCCGTAAAAGTCGACCATTTCGGGCACGTTCAGCTTGCCGTCGGACCAGGTCGTGTGGGTGTGGAGATCGCAGAGCAAAAGCTTCTTCGGCAGGTGCCGGAGTTTGACCGTCTTGGAAATTTTCGATGCGCTTGCCTCCCCGGCTTCAGGCGCGGGCAAGGCGTGCAATTTCGGCACCGGCACCGCAACCGGCTTGGCCTGTTCGAGGGCAAAACGGGCGAGATTAAGCGCGGCATCGGGCTTGCCCAGCGGCTCGAGGTTTTTCCGCCAGAGCGAAAGCAGGCGCCCCTCGTCGCGGAAGGCGCGCTCCAGCCAGTCGATGACTTCTTTCGGCTTTTCGGCGAGCACGCCCGCATTGGCCTGGCGCAGCAGCGAGAAATTTCCCTCTTCCTGCCCCGATCCAAGCTTGTTGACGATGAGCGGACATCGCGCCGCAATCGCCTCGGACACGATGCCGGACTCCGCCTTGCTGATGAGGACGTGATGTTCTCTCAGTAATTGCGGCATGCGCGGGGCATGCACGATGACTTCCATGCGGTGCGGCGCGGTGGCGGCCTTGGCGCGCGCCATTTCTTCGAGATCGGTTTCGCGCCCGACGCAAACGGTCACGTCCCATTCGGGATGTTCCAGCAGGCGGTCGAGCAGCTTCGGCGCTTTCTTCCAGCCGCTATTGATCATGTACAGAATGCGCGGACGGCCCTTGGCGGCAAGGTCGGGCCGGGCGAGTTCCTTTTCCGCCCGCTCCGATGTGCGAAATTGGACCGGGAAGCCGAAGACCTGAATTTTCTTTTCCGGCACGCCCGCCGCAGCCAGCACGCCGCCGGCGGATTCATTGGCCACCGCAAAAAAATCACAAGCCGAGCGCGCCCAGGGCGAATCGCGCACCACGGCATCGGTAATGAGCGAGATCAGCGTGAAGTCGCGCGTGCGGCCATCGCGATAAATCTCCTCGATCAGGAAGCCGTAGATCGGGCAGGTCGAAACGACGACGTCGGGCTCCATGGAGCGCAGGACGTCGCGCAGGGAATTACGCAGCCGGGTCAGCCCGTCGATCTGGCCCTCGACGAACTGGGATTGCCCGAGCAATTGGTAAAAGCCGTGCCAAAGCCGGGGCGCGCGGTTGATGGCGGCCTGGTAAGTGTGGCGCATCAAATCGTGAAAGCGCCCGTAGCAGGAGTCGAGCAGGTCGAGCACTTCGACTTTGGCGGTGTCGGCGGCGAGGTGCTCGATGGCGTCCCGGAGATTCCACGCAGCGACGTCTTCCCCCTCGCCGAATCCGGCCGTGAGGATAAGAATTTTGTTCAAAATCCGGGGCGGTTTTATTCACCGCTACTCTTGTGAATAACTTGTGAATAAGTATTGCGCAAGCACGAAAATGTTACGTTCTGATGACTGGATCGCCATAACGTAACATCCTGTTAACAAGTCGACTTAACTAATTCTTACAAAAAAAGCGGAATTAGGTGAATCGCAACACGAGCAACTTGAGAAGACATGAAGCGAGAAGTTGGCGAAAAGCCGTCGAATCGAAGGCTGGCGCCTCCCCCTTTTCTCTGCTACTCCTAGTCGGGGTTAAGCTACAATTCCTGAGATGACGCCTATCAACATCCAATTATCCTCATCTTCGGGATCGGGGGACTGGCTTGTTCCCGCGCTGCTAATTTGGGGTGTGATCTGGCTCTTTGCCCTGGCAACGGTCCTGTACCGCAGCGATTTCGATCCGGTTACCAAATTGACCTGGGTCGTCGTTGTGATCTTCGTTCCCTTTTTCGGGGTGTTACTTTATTGGGCTGTCGGACCGAACAATCCTCAAAACTCTCCGAGAGAATTTTCAAAAAGCAGCGATTCAACCAATCAGCTTTCCGGCACGCCTTGGGAAAATGATCCCGGTTATACCGAGCGGCGCCAGCAAATGCGCCAGCGCCGTTCTAATACCTAGAACATGGACAAGCATTCTTCTCATCGTGAAGAAGTCTTGCGACGCGAGTTGAACGAGATTCTGCTGACTGCCACCCGCCGGGACCGGGAGGCCATGAATCAACCGCCCGCTAAAAGCGTGGTCACGCTGAAAGAGATGCTGGACAGGTATATGTTTGTTCTCGGCTACGAAAATGCGCACCTGTTGGAGGTTTTGATCGCCCTCATGACCCGGGGAAAGATTTGCGTCGAATTTCGAGCCTATACGGAACGGCTGGAACTGAACGATCCCGCACGAATGATGAATCAGCCCGGGACGATTCAGCTTTTCAACGATTATCTGGCGAGCGTGAAGGCCAATAAAAAAGTCGGCCTGGCGAACAGGCGGACCCAGCGGATCACGGTGCAAATGCCCAAGTTCATGGGGCCACCGGCAGGCCAGCCGCGTGAACCTGATGAGTGAGTTCTAGTTGATCCACCCCTCCTGCCTGAGCGCGTCGAGCAAATCGGGACTGTCGGTCGAGAGCGCGGGCAGCCACAAGCCGAGGCGGTCGCGGGTCCAGTAAACGTGATCGGGATTGCCCGGCTTGGCGAAGTGATAGTTATAAAGAACCGCGCGGATATAACGCGGCGGACGATCGGGAAACGGATTGCCCGCGAACAAGCTCAACGTTCCGGGATCGTTGTGCAGCATCTTCCAGACGAGATTCAGCGTCCACGGATACTCGCGATAATCGGCCATGGCCGCGAACCAAAGCTGCCAATCGAGATGGGGCTGATATGGCGCGATGAAAGGCTCCCGCAGCTTGGGGTCCCACGGCGAAGCGACATAGGGATATTCCTTCCAATCGGTCGCGGTGTCGGGATCGGAGCTGTCACTCCCCTCGAAAATAATCACGGGCCGCTCGCGCCCCACCGTGCCGAACGCGCCGTAGGTGTTGACGAGATGCATCGGGTCGTAGGAGGTGTTCATCGCCTGGTTGGGCGAGAGAAGATTGAGCGCGGGCTGGATGCTCAGAAATCCGATGAGGACTACCACCACCCAGGCGAGTCCGTCCATCGACCGGCTCGGCCTCGCGGCGAGGCGCGCCTCCATGGCGTAGCTGCTGAGAAAAGTCGGCAGGATCGCGCGCCAGCAGCGGTCGTCGAAGCAGGCCAGCGCGGGCAGGATGGTCAGCCAGTTGAAGAACGAGAGATTGCCGGAGACGATGAGCGTGAGTTGAAACGAAATGATGATCGACCCCGCGATGATGCGGCAGATGCGCGGCCAGAAGCAAAACCACGGTGAGATCAGCTCGACGATAAAAGTCCAGACAACGCCCGCCTGCAAAACCGTGCGCGGCAGAAAGTGGAAGTAAGGGCTGATCGGATTCGGGATCGGCTGGGTCTCGAAGTGATAATAGAGCGCCGTGAGATCGCGCCAGCACGAATCGCCGCGCAGCTTGATCAGGGCCGAGCCGAGCATGATGCGGACGATGAGCCAGCGAAAAAGGATGATGATGCCGAACGGGGGCGGACGCAGCGAAAAAGGGCGCCAGTCGAGCAGCGGGCAGAGGAAAATGCAGAGAAACCCGGTCTCGCACATCTGGATTTCCCAGCCGTAGCCGTACCAATCCTGCCCGACGGAAACGATGGAGAGATAGAAAATCCAGAGCACGGTCATCATGATCGCGTTGGTGTAACCGGCCAGCACGAAGCAGGAGAGCGCGACGCCGATCCACGGGATCACGCGCAGCATCGTGTCGGAGCAATCGAGCCAGAAGATCGAGGGCAGCGCGAGAAAGCCGCCGAACGAATCGCCGTATTCGGGACTCGCCACGACGCGCTGGAAAAAGAGTTTCGCGGGCGTGAGGCCGTCCGCGCCGACCAGCGGCACGAGTTGCCTGGCGGCGACGTAGAACGCGACGAAATAAACAAATCCCATCCAGCGCAGGATGACGAAACGCGTCAGCCAATAGGTGTCGGCTTCTTTGGCGGGACGCGCGGGTGGAGATGCCGGTTCCATAATTTTCGGAATGAACGCAACTTTTTAACAGGAAGACATGAAATCAGGAAATACATGAAGAAGACCGTTTAACGCCTTTTTCGATCGGCCTCACCTCTTCATGTATTTCATGCCTTCATGTCAAAATCCTTCCCCCTCCCATTTGGTTAATCTGGAAAATTTGGAAATTGGGTCCTGCTTCCCCGATTTCGTACACCTTGTCAAAATTTATTGCGAAGCGGAATAAGTGCCAAAGGTCTCGCCCTTGCCGATAACGTGACCTTTTATCTCGGCCAGGATCGCGTCACGATCCGAATCCGTTCGGAACTTTGGAAAGAAAGGTTCGTCGAGCGCATAGATGCGGAAAAAATAACGATGCGTGCCGCTGGGCGGCGCGGGACCGTCGTAACGGTCGTGGCCGAAACTGTTTTTTCCTTCGCGCGCGTCCGGTGGCAGCTTGCCTTCGGGAATGGTAGTAGTGGTTGGCGATAAATTCCAAACCAGCCAGTGGGTCCATAAACCGGACGGAGAATCGGGATCGTCGACAATCAGGACGAGCGATTTCGCGTTGGCGGGGACGTTACCGATGTGCAGCTCCGGCGAAACATTATCGCCCTTGTAGGCGCAGTGGGAAGGCAGGTGCGCGCCTTGCGCAAAGGCGGGCGATGAAACGCTGATGGTCTGATCAGCGAAACAAAGCAGGCCCGAGAGCAAAAATGCGCAGCAACCGAGACCCCAGACGCGGTGCAAATGCATAACGAAAAATTATCGAGAAAGCTGGAGGGAGTAAAGCGGTAGCGCAGTCTGTAGCGGCGGTCTATGACCGCCGGGTAGCCGTCGCACTCCGTGCGACGGGTCGCGTTAGCGACTCCTCAAACTCTGTCATCCCGAGCTTGTCGAGGGATCTCTAACTATTCCGCTAGTTGTGCTCCGATCGAACAGAATAGTTAGAGGTCCTTCGACGGCGCCGAGACAAGCTCGGCTTGCTCAGGATGACAATCTTTTTGTAGTCGCTTACGCGACGAAGATCATCGGCAGTTCTACGGCCGCCTGTATTCATCATTTAATCCCTTGCCATCGAGAATTTGCGGCACACATTTTTCAACCCTCAACTCCCGGGTTTTCGATTGTTTCGGCGCAGAAAAATAAATGAAGTAGGCCCTTTGTCGTCCTGGCGTTAAGGCCTTGAAAGCGGTTTTCAAGGAGGGCATTTCACCAAACTTTTTTTGAAGTTCTTCAGGAATCTTGAATTCCGTGATCTTTTTGTAAGTTACTTCCAGACCGGCTTTCTCCACTTCAATGGCGTTATGAAGGTAGGCCTTCAAGACGGCTTCCTTCTCAACTATTTCCTGAAGACTGGTGAACCGAATCTGGCGCGCCGCCTGCGTATTCTCCCCGGCTTTGACGAGAATGCCCTTGGGATCCTTTAACAACGCGCCTTTGGCAAACAGCAGCGCGCAGTAATTCTTTAACGGAAGTATGATGGCGACATTATGCTGCTCAAACATGTAGCAAGGCTTGCCCCACTTCAATTCTTCGGTCAGCTCACAGCCAAGAAGAATCCCTCTCAATTTCTTCAACTCTGCCTGCCACTTTTTGGCTTTGCTTATAAAGGCATCAACCTTGGGGTTCATTTTTTGTCTTTTTCTAAACTCTGACTATTTCTTAGTGCGATATTTTTCTCTGCCCTATGTTGTTATCGCAAACTATGGCGTCCATGTTTGGTTAGGGTTTGATACCCAGCGGAAAAAGGATTTTCCATAAATGAAAGTACTATACTAGGAATCACCTTATCAACTCCTAGTCCACAGCTAAGCAGATTTAAAATCGCAAGAAATAGGGCAATAAATAGAAACATCGACGTAGCAACATAGCTCTCGTATTCTTTATGAGCATAAGCACTTCGTAGAGCAATATATAATATAACGATTCCTAGCAAGGGTATTAGCATTAAGGCACGGGCAATTCGCACCCTAGAGGGAGTGGGATCAAAAATGCCTTTCCACTGAAAACAGACATAGCGACGATTTTGGTAGGCAATAATTAAAACGGTAGTAATCAGCATATTTATCGCAGACGCTACAACGTCTAAAGCAATCAAGCCAGTCGTATCGATTCCAGCCAAAGCGGCGCCCAATATAATTAGTATATATAAGGAAGAGCAGCCCGAAATAATCAGCATAGCGACTACTATTATTTTGATCGCAGATTGCATCTTTTACATTGAGCAAAACAGATTATGGCATCATTGAGAAATAAAACAGTGTGTTCATTTCAAAGCTCAATCCCCTCACCGGGCGCAGGGATGATGACTTTCATGCCGGGCGCCTGGGCGGCGAGTTCCTGCTGAAACCAAGCCAGCGCGTTCGGGTCGCCATGGACGAGGACGCAGGCGCGCGGATTCACGTCGAGAATATAGCTGAGCAAATCCTCGCGCTGGGCATGCGCGGTGAAATCGAAATGCTCGACGCGGCACCGCACCGGCTGCGCACCATAGGCCGCATTGAGCGTCACGGAATCGCCCCGCTTCGTCGCGCGCAACTTGCCCGCCGGCGATTCCGGATCGCAATAACCGACGAAGAAAATGCTGTGCCGGTCGTGCGCGAGAAATTCCTGGGCAAAGATATTCGACAGCGTGTTCTCGGTCATCATGCCGGAGGAGATCAAATAAATGTGGCCCTTCTTCGGCTGAAAATCGCGCGCGCGGCGGCCATCCATCACTTGGGGCCGGATGTCGCCGAGCAAATCGAGCTTCGGATATTTGCGGCGCGACCGGCCCGCGAGCCGGTCGTAAATTTCGCAGAACGTGCGGCCCAATCCCCCAATATAAATCGGCGTCTCGGGCAAACGGCGGCTCTTCTGGAAAAAGTGCAACTGCGCGAGCAGCTCCTGCGTCTTGCCCATGGCGAAGACCGGCATCAGCGCCGCGCCGCCCTTCGCGAAAGTCTCCTCCAGCGCGATCGCCAGCCGCTCGACCACGTCCTCGCGGGAAAATCCCTCCGGCCTCGGCTGCGCGCCGCGCGTCGTTTCGGTGATGAGCACGTCGATGTCATGCCGCGGAAATTCCGCCCCGCGCGAAATCGTCTGGTCGGTGAAATTGACATCGCCCGTATAGAAAATCGTCCGCCCGCGATGCCGGATCGCCGTGCCGGTGGAACCGAGGATGTGCCCGGCATCGTGGAAATCGAAAGTGAGCGGTTCGTTGTCGGGATCGGGGTAGCCGTTCGGCGACCAGGGCCGATTGAGACCGCACGCCTGCCAGACTTTTACCAGCTCATCCAGCTCGCGATGCGTGAAGAGCGGATACTCCGCGATGCCCTTTTCCGCCTTTTGCTTGAGCATCACCTGCACGGAATTGTGGAGCAGCGGCTCGACCATGTAGTAGGTCGCTTCGCTCATGTAGACGCGCGCGCCGGGGTGGTCGCGCATCAGCAACGGCAGCGAGCCGGTGTGGTCATGATGCGCATGGCTGACCAGGATTGTGTCGACCGAATCGAACTTCATGTTTTCCAAGCGCGGCAGACCTTGAATCCCCTCGGCGCGCGGATGCATCCCGGCATCGAGCACGAAGCGGCCGTCCGACCCGAAATCGAGCAGATAAGAATTCGCGCCGATTTCGTTGGAGCGGGTCAGGTTCGTAAATAACATTGCAAATGACATTCCCAAAACGGCCGACAATGGCTATAAACAAATTGTCGTTAGACGCAAAATATGAAATCAGGCCGCCTGCTCGTTTTTAAACCGCTCTTTTTCTTCGCCGCGATTTTCTGCCTCCTTTCCGCCGCCACCCCGAACGCGCGCGCCTCGGCGGAGGATCAAATCGACAACGCCCTCGTCGTATCCAAGGCGTGGGTGGCGCAGATCGACGCGGGGCAATACGACGACAGCTACTCTTTTGGCTGCGGCGACATGCATGATAAAATTGCGCAGGATAAGTGGGATAAAATTCTGGCCGCGCTTCGTGCGCCGTGGGGCTCGGTGGTCGACCGCCACCAGATCAGTCACGTTTACAAGCCCGACGGCTTCGAAGGCGCCGAGGGCGAATTTCTGGTCATCACCTATAATACGACATTCCAGAAGTTGCCCTCCGCGACGGAAGTCGTCGTGCTCAAGTGGGAGGATGGCCGGTGGCGCGGCGCCGGTTACAATGCCGTAGCCAACCGATCCGCCGACACCGCCGATGACTACGGGCCGACCAGCACCACGGAAGTCCATACGGAAAATAACGTCCAGCCGCCGCAGCAAAAGCCGTCTAATTGAGCAAATCAACGCTGACTTCGTAGCGAAGGAACGGCGTGATGAGATAAACTCCGCCGAACGCCTCGAGCGCGACATCGCGGACTTCACGCGCAACCTCGAGGCCGATCCGCGTCGCAGCCTTGTCGTCGGCGCAAAGGCGCAACTGCTCGCGCAGCGGCTCGGCGATCTTGATGCCGGGCACTTCGTTGTGAAGAAACTCCGCATTGCGCGAGCTGAGCAGCGGCATCACGCCGAGAAAAACAGGCACACCCAGCGGCTTGAGTCGCGTCACCGTGCGGCGCGCCAGTTCGAGATCGAAGACGGGCTGGGTCATCACATATTGCGCCCCGGCGGCCAGCTTGCTCTCGAGCTTCTTCACCTGCGATTCGAAATTGAGCGCATTGGGATTAAAGGCGCAACCGATGATGAATTTCGTCTGGCCGTTTAGCGGCCGCCCGACATGATTCACCCCGCGATTCATTCCGGCCAGCAGCTTGATCAGCCCGACTGAGTTCAAGTCGTAAACGGAAGTCGCGCCGGGGTGATCGCCCACTTTTGCGGGGTCGCCGGTCAACGCCAGCACATGGCGAAAGCCGAGCGTGCCGAGCCCCATGATCTCCGATTGCAGCCCGAGCAAGTTGCGATCGCGGCAGGCCAGATGGATCAGCGAAGTGAGTCCGACATCCTCCCTCACGCGAATGGCCGCCGCGAAATTGCTCACGCGCAAAATGGCCAGCGAATTATCGGCCAGCGTGATCGCCGCCGCGCCCGCGTCCTTCAGCGCCTTGGCGCCGGCGAGAAACTTGTCCATGGAAAGGCCCTTCGGCGAATCAAGTTCGACGATGGAGACCGGCTTTTGCTTCATCAGGTCGAGAATGGAAACTTCCTCCGCTCGGGCAGAAGAAATGCTCGCAGTCTCCGCGCCATCAATGCGCGTGCGCGCGGTCACCGCCGCAATTTTCTTCACGCGCACCGGCTTCAGTTCCCGCGCCACCACCGCCATCGCCGCGATGTGCTCCGGACGCGTGCCGTAATCGCCGCCGATGAGCCGCGCGCCTTCCTCGACCCAGCGCGGCAGCGTGTCGGCGAAGTATTCCGGGCTGGCCGCGTAATTAAAACGGCCCTCGTAAAATTCGGGCTTGCCCGCGCTCGGATACACGGAGAGCAAATCGCCCCCCTGCACCGCCAGTTTCGAGAGCAGATGCAGGCAGGCCTGCGGACCGGCCGTGCCGTTGAGGCCGACGATGGTCGCACCCGCCGCGCGCAGGACTTTCACCGCCTCGGGAAAAGTTTCGCCCGAGACAAGACGGCCTTCCTCGCTCACCGCGAGCGAAGTCACCACGGGAAGTTTGCACAAATCCTTGAACACGCTCAGCGCCAGCAGCAGTTCGTCGAGCGCCGTGAAAGTTTCCAGGAAAATCAAATGACAGCCGCCGTCGAGCAGCGCGCTGATTTGTTCGCGGAAAAGCGTCTTGCGGT
>Ga0116229_10013418_pt1 | contig 11586 bp, 9 predicted proteins | sample S1TSphgellanicum_3_FD_87313 | JGI IMG/M metagenome (GOLD analysis project Ga0116229, IMG submission 87313) | Host-associated microbial communities from peat moss isolated from Minnesota, USA - S1T2_Fc - Sphagnum magellanicum MG | ecosystem: Host-associated > Plants > Peat moss > Unclassified... | reverse complement strand
TTGGGTTCAGGGCGCGCGACAAGGCCGGACGTCGCCGCGCCATGAGCCGGTCACGGTCGCGGGCATGCCTAGGCAGGAACAAGCGACCTTCCGAGGATCATGTCCGCGGCTTTTTCCGCAATCATGATGGTCGGGGCGTTGGTGTTGCCGGAGACGAGCCGCGGCATGATCGAGGCGTCGACGACCCGAAGGCCCTCGACGCCGTAAACCCGAAGCTCAGGGTCGACGACCGCCTGGGGTCCGCGGCCCATCTGGCAGGTGCCTACGGGATGGTAGATGGTCCCGCCAGCCGCTTTGGCGTAGGCCAAAAGCATAGCATCGCTCTTAAAGTTCACTCCTGGCGCCATCTCATGGTCGATGTAGGGGGCGAGGGCCGGCTGCTCGGCGATCTTTCGGCCCCACTTCAGGCCCGCGACCGCCACCTCCTGGTCAAGGGGGTCGGAGAGATAGTTGGGGGTTATGGCTGGGTGGACCAATGGATCTGAAGACTTGATCCTTATCGTCCCCCGGCTCTCGGGCCGCACCTGGCAGGGGGCTATGGTCAGCCCGGGCTCATCCTCCAGCACCGTCTTCTGTTGGGTGGTCAGCTTCTGCATGTCCATCGTGGCCGGCAGAATGTGAAACTGAATGTCCGGGCCGGACAGGTCGGGTCTCGACTTGCAGAAAGCCGCGATATGCGCGGCCGAGAGCGTTAGGAGCCCCTTGCGCTGGATGAGGTATTTGACGGTTTCGCCGAGCATGCGCATGCCCTTGGAGAGTTCGTTCACAGAAACGATCCCGGCCTTCAGGCGATAGAGCATGCCGATGACATAGTGATCCTGGAGATTGGCGCCGACGCCCGGCAGATCGCTGACCACCGGGACGCCGTGCGCCGTGAGCAGCTCGCCGGGACCGACGCCCGACAGCTGAAGCAGTTGAGGCGAGTTGATCGCACCACCGGCGAGGATCACTTCCCGCGACGCTCTGACCACGCGCGTTCGGCCGTTTTGAGTGAACTCCACGCCCACGGCCCTTTTGCCTTCGAACATGACCCGTGAAGCCAGGGCTTTGGTTTCTACGGTTAGGGTTTTTCGCCCCATGGCAGGGTGCAGATAGGCGACGGCTGCCGAGCAGCGCTGGCCGTTCTTCACGGTCAGCTGATAGTAGGCGACCCCTTCCTGGTCGGCGCCGTTGATATCCCGCTCCGTCAGTCCGGCCTCGACGCAGGCCTTCACCACCGCGTCGGAGACCGGGTGGCCCTCGGTGACGTCGGAGACGTTCAGCGGGCCTCCGGTGGCGTGCCATTCGCTGGCGCCGCGTTCTTGATGTTCGGAGCGCTTGAAATAGGGCCAGACATCATCCCAGCCCCAGCCCTCGCAGCCAAGCTGGCGCCAGCCCTCATAATCGGCGTGCTGGCCGCGGACGTAGAGCAAGCCATTGATCGAGGACGATCCGCCCAACACCTTGCCGCGCGGCCAGGTATGGCTTCGCCCCGCCGCGTCCGGCTCGGTCTGAAACAGCCAGTTGACCTTGGGGTCCTTCAGCGTCGACGCATAGCCCACCGGGATATGGATCATCATGTTGGACGCGAACTGGCTGAGATTTCGCGTGGGCCGGTCGTCTCCGCCGGCTTCCAGCAGCACAACCCGGTTGCGTCCGTCGGCGCTGAGGCGGTTGGCGAGCACGCAGCCCGCAGACCCGGCGCCGACAATCACGTACTCCGCTTCCATGCGACCGCCGGCTATCGTTTTGACTATCCAAGGGCTCTAGCACATCTGGCCATGGGGCCAAGCGCCCCGTGGAGCAGGCCCCGCACAGACCCATTTTAGCACACCGGCGAACATGCTGGCTGGCGTCGCCGGTCTCGGGTTATGCTGGGCGCAACACGAAAGCCGGGAGCCGCCCCGGCGCCCAGGAAACGCGCCATGTCCTCAAAGATCGCCCAGGATCCCCGGATCGACCCCCGCATCAAGGCGATCTTCGGCGCCATGCCGGACACACCGTCCCGCGGCGATGTCGCCAGCCGCGAGGTTCAGCTTGAAGAGGAAAACAACCCGGAGACAAAGGCGCAGGTTGCGGCGCAAACGGCGATGTTCGCCGCCATCGACAACGATGCCGTGGCCCCGTCCACCGGCCTCAGTGTGCGCACGGAGACGTTTATCTCAACGCCGGATGGCAACAGCATCAAGCTTCAATTCATCCGGCCGGAAGGCAGCGAACGCCTCCCGTGCATCTACTATATTCACGGCGGCGGAATGGCGTTCATGTCTTGCTTCGACGGGATGTACAGGGCGTGGGGCCGGATCATCGCCGCCCAAGGCGTGGCCGTGGCGATGGTGGACTTTCGCAACGCCTTGCGCGCGTCCTCGGCTCCGGAAGTCGCGCCTTATCCCGCGGGCCTTAACGATTGTGTCTCGGGCCTGAAGTGGGTGGCCGCCCACGCCGAGGCCCTCAATATCGACCCGGCTAGGATCATCGTCGCGGGCGAGAGCGGCGGGGGCAACCTCGCCATCGCAACCGTGATGAAGCTAAAGCGCAAGGGAGCGCTCGGCCTCGTCAAAGGGCTCTATGCGCTTTGTCCCTATATCGCTGGCCAATGGCCGCAGGCGCAATACCCGTCCTCGGTCGAAAACAACGGGCTGCTTCTTGACCTTCACGACAACAGAGGCGCGATGGCCTACGGGATCCAAGCCCTCGAGGCGCGCGATCCTTTGGCGTGGCCGGGCTTTGCGGTCGAGGCGGATGTCTCGGGTTTTCCGCCGACGGTGATCAGTGTCAATGAGTGCGATCCGCTCCGCGACGAGGGCCTTGAGTTTTATCGCCTGTTGATGCGTGCGGGCGTGCCCGCGCGAGCCCGGCAGGTCATGGGCACGATCCACGGGACCGAAATCTTCGCCATCTGCTGCCCGGACATCAGCCGAGACACCGCCAGCCACATCGCCAAGTTCGCCCGGGAGTGAGGCGAGGCCCCGTGGAGGCGGCATGACGGGGATCCTTATGACCTCGAGCGTTTCGTGAAGGCCCAAGCCGACACCATAGACGTGGCGCTCGCCGAGATCGCGCGAGGGCGCAAATCCAGCCATTGGATGTGGTTCATCTTCCCTCAGCTGAAGGGGCTCGCGGCGTCGCCGACGTCCACCTACTTGGGATGTCCTGTTTGGCTGAGGCCAAGGCCTATCTGGACCATAGCGTCCTCGGGCCCCGGCTCCTCGCCGCCGTCGCCTGCGTGCAGGCCAGCCCGGCGACGTCCGTCAAGGCTCTGTTTGGCTCACCCGACGATCAGAAGTTCCGCTCGTCGATGACCCTATTTGCGGCGGCGGCGCCCGATGGACCCTACCAGGCTGCGCTCGAACCTTGGCGCCTCGACGGGCTCGACCCGCGCACCCTTCGGCTGCTCGCACAGTAAATTGTGAAGACGCCGTCCCCGAGGTCGGCCGGTCCCCGGCGATGGTTCATCTTGCGTTAAGCAACGCACACCCTCATAGATGCGTCAGCGCCTGGAATGGACATGCCATGCGAATGCATTCGATAATGCCTTTGCCCCAGATCCTTCTCCCGACTGTGAAAAAGCCGGAGACGAGCCGCAAATCTTCCGCCGCTGAGAAGGCCGCCAAGGCGAGGGCCGACGTTTTTCGGATCCCATCGTCTGAAGACGAGTTCGGCGAGCCGCCCGCGTCCGGCGGAACTGTGGATATCCTGGTTTAGATCCCGTCCCGTTTGCGCGCGAAGGATGCGAAGCCGAGTTCAGCTTCGTTCACCGCATGAGACGCGCATGCCTTGATCCATTGACCGGATCGGCGCCTCCAACGCGGCGGAAGGCAGGTATAATAGGGGCGCAGACCCCGGGACGAGCGCCGTCGCGGGACCCACGTGCGCGGCGAGGCCTAACCTAATCCGATGAAGCGCCCCACGCCTGCGAGCCTGAAGAAGGTCACCGCCGAGAACCTCGCCCGCCTCGGCGTCGAGCGCCTTGCCGAGATCCTGGTCTCCGCCGCCGAAATCCGACCGGAGTTGAAGCGCCGCCTGCGCATGGAGCTGGCCGCCGACCAGGGCGCCGACCACCTCGTGGGGGAGATCGACCGAAGGCTCAACACCCTCAGCGCAAGCCGCTCACGCGTATCCTGGCGCCAGCGCCCGACGTTTGTCCGCGATCTCGATGGGCTGCGCTCCTTGATCGCCGAGCGCCTCGCCGCCCTAGACAGCGCAGCCGCCCTCGAACGCATGTGGTCATTTATGGACCTTTACCGGCGTTTGGCAGGCCGAGTGAAGGACCGCGACGGCGAGCTTGCCGCCGTGTTTCGCCGCGCGGCCGCCGACATCGGCACGCTGATCACGGGGGCAAGCGACGTCGGGCTGGCAGAGGTCCTGGTCGAGGCGATGGTCACGTCTCCCTCCGTCTGGGCCGATTGGTTGCCCTTTCTGCTGGGCGCAGCGCCCCGCGCGTTCGCTGCATCAGCCCTCCGGCGTTTTTCTGAGCGCCCTGGCGGCGTCACGGGCTGGATCCGGTTGATCCGTCAGCTGGCGGACGCTGCGGAGGATGTCGACGCCTACCGCGCCACCGTGCCTGCCGAGGCCTTGATGAGGAAGGGCGGCGCAGCGGAGCTCGCGCGCCGCCTTCTCGGCGCCGGGCGTCTTAAAGAGGCGCGTGCGGTTTTGGAGGGCGCGCAAACGGCCGGCGAAGATGCGCCGATTGAGGGCGACGACGCGGACGATGCTGAGTATCAGTGGGAGAGCCTGTGGATTGAGGTTCTTGAACACTCAGGGGATCCCGGCGCGGCGCAGGCCGCCCGCTGGACCTCGTTCGAGCGAAGTCTTTCGGTGGAGCGCGCACGGGCCTTCATGCGCCGCCTCCCTGATTTCGAGGACGTCGCCGCGGAGGAAAGAGCCTTCGCCTACGCGGCCGACCATAGGCAGGCTGAGCGCGGTCTCAGGTTTCTGATGGATTGGCCGGCCTTGGCGGCGGCGGCGCGCATGATCGATAGTCGCGCCGACGACATAGCAGCGGCGCCTGAGGAGATCGAACTCTGGGCCGCCAAGCTCCGCCCACGCTACCCCAGGGCCGCCGAGCGCCTGCTCCGCAAAGCTGCGGCCGCAGCGTTCGGGCGGCGCGACTTCAAAGCCTGCGATCGCCTAACCCAGGACGCTGATGCGATCGGCGGCTAGGGTTGGGCGGTCCGGCCGCGTCTTGCGAACCCTCCGCCCGCACCGGGCGCGCGCCTATAGCGCTGGCCTATCGATCGGCAGGGCGTAGGCGGCGGAAGCGATTTCGCCGAGGGCCTGGCCTGCAAGCTCGCTGACCGCGCGCTCATCGCGAAGTTCCACATGGTTCACATAGATCGCGAAGGCGTAGCGCTGGCCCGAAGGGGTCGTGGTGTAGCCTGCCAGGCCCTTGCCGACCAGCATCGGTCGGGAATTCAAGAGATCCATCGCGACGAAGGTTCCGGTCTTCGCGAACACGTGACCCGCGCCGGGCGCGGTCTTTTGGATGCTGACCAGGGTGCCGTCGCGCCCGAGGATCGGCAGCGCTCGCTTGAAGGTCGCGAACTCCGGTTGGCTCGCCATGAAGGCGAGATAGTGGACCATGAAGTCAGGCGAGTAGAATGCCGCCTCAGCGCCGCCTGCGCCGTCCGATTGGGACGCGCCCGCAAGGTCGAGCCCGGCCTTGGTCAGAAACTCATGTTCGAGGGAAAATCCCTTGGCGTCGATGTCTGTCGTGGCCTTTCCGAGCTGAGCCCCGAGGATGAACGGGGTCATGCTGGCGTGGAGGTTATGACTGACCTTGAGGGTGACCTTTACCTCTTCTGCCAGGGGGGCGGAGAGGTGTTCGGCGATCCGATACTGCGGCTGGCGCCATGGGGCGCTGGCCGAGGCGTCCTTAAGATCACCGGCCTTAAGGGCGCCGGGGGCGCCGTCTACCTTAACGCCAAGGGTGTTCAGCGCCAGGGTCAAGGCCGCCGCCGCGTAGCGCGAAGGGCTCGAGACCGGGTAACCGTAAATGGCCGGGCCACTCGAGAGGCCGATTGATCCGGCCAGGACCACGGTCTGCGAGCCGTCGGAATTATCTGCGGTTTGCCCGCCGCCGAACGTCAGCGCCGATCCTTCGGCGGTCTTTATCCGGTTCTCGAAGCGGATATAGGGGAGCTCAGGCGAGATGGTGATCTCAGCCGGCGCGCCGACGCTCGCCCCCGGCTTAACGGTGATGTCGATGACGTTGTCGTTGACAGCGATCGGCGAGATCACGACCCCTGTGCCGAGCTCGCGCGCGCCTTCTGGAAATAGCCCGACATCGACCAGCACCCGGCCCGCGACATGCTTTACGCCTGCAGCCGCAATCTGTTTGGCGAGGGCGCGGATCACAACCAGCGGATCGCCTGGCACCAGGCGCGACTCCACGCCGCCATAGGTGTGATCTTCGTCCGCGAAGGCCAGGGTCCCATCCGGCTGCTCGCGGTTTGAAAGGTTGGGATCGCCGCTCGCCACCAAGACGAGATCGCCGGAGAGGACGCCGTCTGGTCCGATCTCCCCGGTACGATAGACCGGGGTTCGAAACCGGTAGTCCGGTCCCAAGAGTTTCAGGGCGGTCCCCTCCGTCAGCAGTTTTGTCGTCGAGCCCGGGGTAAAGAGGGCGTCGGGGTTCAGCGCGAACACGGGCGTTTGGGTATCCAGCGAATAGATTTCAACACCGAACGAGGCGTGGCGGAACTCAGGGCGGGACATCACCGCCCTCAAGGCTTCAGAAAAGGTCTTGGGGGGCGGGGGCGAGGCGGGCGCGACTTGCGCGAACGCTGCAGGGGCTGCAGCGCCTGCAAGGCAAAGACACAGAAGGCGCGCCAACGTTTTCAATCGAGGTCTCCTTGACGGATGAAGATGCATTGAATGCATGGGTCGTGCTTAAGCGCCAGGGGCGCGGACAGGGTTGTGGCATACGCCCAAGGCGTCCGCTCAACAAATGAGCCGCTGCGCTCGCCTGACGGACCTGGCTCTGCGGCCAGCTCGACAGGGCGCCCCGTGCGACCTAGCGTCGACCATGCCTTAAGCCTCGGGAGCATTGTCGCCATGAGACCATCGCCCCTCAGTATTTTTTCCCTGGCCTTGGCCTTATCGATGTGGGCGCCTGAAGCCGTGGCGTCGCCGATGGATGTGGCAGGCCTGATCAATCCGCAGCGGGAGGCCGCGGCGCCAGGCTGCGTCGCCGGCGCGTTTCGCCGGGGCGAGGTGATCGCCGAAGGGGCCAGCGGCGCTGCGGACCTTTCAAAGGGCGAGGCCCTGACCCCGGAAACCAGGCTTTACGCAGGGTCGGTCTCCAAGCAGTTCACGGCGCTCGCCCTCGCCAAGCTGGTCGAGGCCGGCCGGGTCTCCCTCGACGATGAGGTGCAGACCTACGTGCCTGAGGTCCCGCCCTACGCATCTAAGGTCACATTGCGGATGCTGCTGCATCATGTGTCGGGGGTCCGAGATTCCCTCGATCTTCTCGCCCTCGCCGGGGTTGAGACCAGCCGAACCCCCATGCAGGACGCCCTGCGCCTGCTTTACCTGCAGAGCCGGTCCAACTTCACCCCAGGAACCCACTATAGCTACTCTAACGGGGGCTACCTTTTGCTTGCAGAGGTGATCGAGCGTGTTTCCGGCATGCCGTTCCAGGATTTCATGCGCCAGACGGTCCTTGATCCCCTTGGGATGACTCGCAGCTTTTTTCTGGCGACCCTGCCTGCGCCCGGGCTGATGGCCCACGGCTATGTCCCGAGCCCGTCGGGGTTTGTCGTCAGGGACACCTATCCGGATTTCGGCGGTTCGGGCGGCCTAGTCACGACCCTTGACGACATGGCGAAATATGACCGCGACGTCGTCGTCCAAAAAAAGGTGTTCACACCGGCTGTCGAAAAGATCCTTACAGAGCCTGGACGGTACAACGACGGGACCATCGTGACGCCGCCGGGAACGGAGGAGGCCTACGCGGGGGGCGTCATGATCGGTCTGCACCGCGGTCTTAACGTCATCGAACATGGCGGCGCCGCCGAAGGCTTTCTGGCGCACTATATCCGCGTTCCCGAAAGAGGCCTTGAGGTGGTTGTCCTCTGCAACCGCGGCGATGTTCGCCCCGCCGTCATCGCGGACCGCCTGATCGAGGCCGCGGAAGGCAAGGTCCTGGAGCCGATCGTTTCAAAGGTTCCTGTCCGGCGGGAGGCCCCGCCCAGCGGTTCGCTTCTTGCGGGCCGCTATGTTTCGGCCGAACTTGCCGCAACATGGGATATTGAGGTTCGCGACGGAGCGATCACAGCCGCCGTCACTTCGGACTGGCCCACCCAAAAGCGTCCTGCGGCGAGATTTATCTTCACGCGCACGCCCAGCGGCGGCTACTCCGCCCAAGGCATAGCGCTTGTGGCCGACGCCGACGCGCGGGGCTTTACCCTCGACACGGGGCGCAGCTCGGGCCTTGCGTTCAGACGCGCGCCCTAACCCCCTCTCCGGTCGTTTAGGGGCTAACCGAACGCCAGGATGGCGCAGCCTCGTGCAACCGCGTTAGGCAGCGCCTCCAAGGACGCCTATCGATCCAGCGTATAGAAGAGGAGATAGACGAGCCGGCAATTTTGAAGGCTGTCGCCGAAGCTTGGACCTGCGTTGTGCCAGAGCCAGGGCTTGAACAGGATTAGGCGATTGAAGCGCATGGGCGCGGTCATGACCTCCTCCCAGCGTTCGGGACGGTTGGTGTCAGGGCGGATCAGATTATCCCAAAGCTCTTCGTTGGATCCGAGGCCAGCCGCCTTCAGTTCGTCTTGAGTGATCGGCGCCCGTTCGGTGCGCGTCGCCCTGTGGCGAAAAAAGCTGGTTCCCCCGCGGCAATCCTCCGGACGGCTCAAGTAGAGGACACCGGACCAGTCGCACCTGTCCACGTGCACGCCGCCGCGGCCCTGATCACCGGCCATGGCGATGCGGAAGCGCCCGTGGGCATTGCCCAAGGCGGGCCTCAGCCGTTCTCCGAGGATCCGGGACGCCTCAACATCCACCGCGTCGATGACCACACGGTTGGCGGAGTTGCGTCCAGGGTAATAGGTTTCTGCAGGAGGCGGGACGGGGTAGGTTAAGCTCAGCGCCAGTTCGCGAAGCTCGATCGCATTCTCGAGAAAATCGTCGATCATGACGAAGGACAAAGACAAGCTCTACTCCAGGCGCCGCGCAAAGGGGTTAGGCTAACGCACCCTCTTGGCTTAAACGATGTGCATCAGAGTCCTCCATATCCGGGTCGGATTTGGCGTGAAAGGCCCTGAAAGCCTCTAGGCTTTGGCCTCGCGGACAGCTGGCCTTTAGGGCCAGGGACGCCTAGGAGCAGCCGATGCGTCCAACAGAACTCCCCCCGCCCCTGGCGCAGGCCCTCGCTGAGCGCGGCTATAGCCTACTCACAGCGGTCCAGATCGCGGTGACCGAGGACGGATTGGCCGGTTGCGACCTCTTGGTTTCCTCGAAGACCGGGTCGGGCAAGACCGTCGCCTATGGCCTCGCCATCGCCGGGGACCTTCTCGGCCGAGAGCCAAGGCTGGCGCCGGCAGGCCCACCCCTCGCGCTGATCATCGCCCCGACGCGGGAGCTCGCCCTGCAGGTCCAGCGCGAGATCGAATGGCTTTACGCCGCCGCCGGGGCCCGGGTCGCGGCCTGTGTCGGCGGGATGGACCCGCGCCGCGAACAGCGCATCCTGGCGGCGGGCGCTCATATCGTGGTCGGCACGCCGGGGCGGCTGCGCGATCACCTCGAGCGGGGCCAACTCGATCTGGCCGAGCTGAAGGTCGTTGTGCTCGACGAGGCGGACGAGATGCTCGACCTCGGCTTTCGCGAGGAGCTGGAGGCTTTGCTGGACGCTGCCCCGACCCCGCGGCGCACGCTGCTGTTCTCGGCCACCCTGCCCAAGCCCATCGTCGCCCTGGCCCGCCGATATCAGCGCGACGCGCGAAGCCTCACCATCGGCGCGCGGGACCAGGGCCATGGCGATATCGACTATCGGGCGATCGCCATAGCGCCGCATGATGTGGAGCACGCGACTGTCAATCTGCTGCGTTTCTTCGAGCCCTCCTCGGCGTTGGTGTTCTGCGCGACGCGCGAGGCGGTCAGGCGGCTGCACACCAACCTCGCCGAGCGCGGCTTTTCGGCGGTGGCCCTGTCTGGAGAGCTCACCCAGACCGAACGCACCAACGCCTTGCAGGCGCTTCGCGACCGGCGCGCCCGGGTCTGTATCGCCACCGATGTCGCAGCGCGGGGGATCGATATTCCCGACCTTGATCTTGTGATCCATGCTGAGCTGCCGCATGACGGCCAGGCGCTGCAGCACAGGTCAGGCCGAACGGGCCGGGCGGGCCGCAAGGGCGTCTCGGCCATCCTGGTTCCCTATCCCCGCCGGCGGCGCGCTGAGGCGATGTTGCGCGCCGCCGGCATCCTCGCCCAATGGCAACCCGCGCCCACTGCGGACGAGATCCGGGCCAAGGACCAGGAACGGCTGATCGCCGAACTTCGCCCGAACGGGGACATGGCCGAGGACGATCTGGCCGTCGCGCGCGTGCTCTTGTCGGGGGAGAACCCGGAGGTGGTGGTTGCGGCCTTGATCCGCGCCCAGCGCGCCAGCTTGCCGGCGCCTGAGGACCTGGCCGAGACCCTGCCCGAACCGGCTCGCGACCACGGCTTTGAACCCGGCCGAGGGATCGCCGGCAAGGCCCGGCCGGGCTTTGAGGACAGCGCATGGTATTCTATGGACGTCGGCCGTAACCGTAATGCGGAGGCGCGCTGGATCCTGCCCCTGATCTGCCGCCGCGGCCACATCACCAAGCTCGAGATCGGCGCGATCCGGATCTTCGATACCGAGACTCGGTTCGAGATCATGCGCAGCGCCGCCGAACGGTTTGACGCCGCCCTTGCGGCGAGCGAGGACGACGGGGTTCGCATCCGGCCCTTGGCGGACCCAGAGACGCCCGTGAAGCGCGACCGCCGCGGCGTCGCCGGCGCCAAGCGCGGCGCCAACGATGGGCGGGACGTCCCCGGCCTTCAGTCCACGCCCCATAAATCCCGGCCCAAACCCTTCCGCAACACGAGAAAACATCCCGGCTGAGTTCCTTGACGTCGAGCGTGAGCGGCCCCGCCCAGCCGACCCTGGCGCGGCTGATGATCGGGCGCCTTGTCCAGCCGGCGGCGCCAACCCAGGGCAGATCAGACCGGAAACGTCACGCGCAACAAACTCCGGACACTGCACGCGCTAGAGACACACCCGGCGACCCGTGCAATTTGCTGAACTTGACGGACACAACTAGGAACGAGAGACTCCCAGTTCCGACCCACAAGGGCAACTCACGATGCGCCGCCTGAATGGCCTGGTCTTGGCTGCCATAATAGCTATGGCCGCATCCAACGCATTGGCCGCGACAGACCCGCTGGAGGCGAACAAGGCGGTGGTGCGAGCCGCCCTTCAGGCCCTCGAACAGGGCGATGTTGCGGCGATCAACCAGATCTTCGACCCCAAGGGACCGATACATACGCAGAAGGGTGGGGTGCTGCAGGGCGGCCCGGCCACGACGCTGAAGGAAGCTTGCCCCATGTGCGCCCGGCTCAGCGAGCGACAGATCAAGATCG
>Ga0116229_10013417_pt1 | contig 11586 bp, 7 predicted proteins | sample S1TSphgellanicum_3_FD_87313 | JGI IMG/M metagenome (GOLD analysis project Ga0116229, IMG submission 87313) | Host-associated microbial communities from peat moss isolated from Minnesota, USA - S1T2_Fc - Sphagnum magellanicum MG | ecosystem: Host-associated > Plants > Peat moss > Unclassified... | reverse complement strand
CAGAACATTTAACACACAACAGACTCTTTTTTGTATAAAAAAAAAGTAACATCTCAAAATATAAATAATTTTTTTTTTTTTTTTTTTTTTTTTTTTCCTCATCCATGCAAAGTGCAAAATGAAGCATTATGAAATTTTCATCCACAAAACAAAGGCTAATGAAATCGTTGGGCCTATGAGTAGTTGAGGGTGGTACCTTGTGCTAATTAGTAGGTCACTTTTCATCCCTTACCCAAAAACACCCAAGTTTTTTTATTATGAAAAATCTCAAAAACTCAACATTTTGAAAAGTTGGAACCTGCAGTTATTAACAAAATCAAAGAAGCTCCCAACACTTGTATGTAGCAAGTACATTAGGTAAGGCTGTGACATGGAATTAGGGCTGAAGTGTGTGGATCATCCACATCGGCTGCACCATTTGAGTTTGCAGACTTTTTTGGTTTTCATCATTCATGTTTGAGGATGTGGAGATGTGTGATCATTTTGAATGATGATTGCTGCTATTCCTTTTTTCTTTTTTCTTTTTGTGTTTGGTCTTTTTGTTGTAGGTTGTTTGTATGTTTTCCATGGTGCTCAGCTCTGGAAGCTTGGAGGGACATTTTTCATTGCACAATTGAAATGGGCACCATTTGATTGCTTTACTTTGTGACACTCAGTGGAGGTGATGCTATTTGAAGAGGCACTTGACGTTGGGAAGTTAAGTTCTCATGCAATTTTCTTTTATGCAAAGGTTTTGAGAGTTGTCGAATGTAGTTAGCAAAATAGTTAGAGCTTTGGTTTTTGGTGTAATGTGGGATGGAGATATATAGTTTGGATGTGGCACAAACTCTTTGTTGTGCTTGTGTTCCATTCTAGATAAAACATATTAGGAATGCATTTAGGGGTCAATTATGGGGGAAGTAATGAAAGGCTCTAGGGATTTCGAGAGTGGTCTAATAACTTTGTGGTTGTGATGTTGTTTGGGTGTTCTTGTTATCATGTTTGTTAATTATGAGGAAGGGAAAAAATACCTACATACTTGGGAACTCCAAATGAAAAATTGCACGAGGAAAAGTTCACACATTGAAGTTGAAATCCATTTGTTAAGCTTGTTGCATTTTTTTGTCCTTTATCAATTCCCTCCTTATCAGTTCATACAATAATATGTAGCCTATGGTGTGTGTGTGTGTAGAAACAAACAATGCATTGATTATGGGTCTATAGTGGTGTCACATGTTTGAAAACTTGACATGTTATTGTTTGGGTTTTTATAACAATTGGGTTTTTTATTTCTATGTTTGGGATCATCGGGGATATGTTGGCAATTGAATTATATTATGTTAGGAATCGCCATCATAAGACTAGTTGGCTTATGGGAATGAAGTCATAGTGAACTGAGCCTCAAAGACCCATAAATTTACACATTTTAAATAGATATGAAGATGTAGGATTTCATTAAGTAGATCATGCATGTTCATGTTGTGATTGTTGATTTGATTAGTGACTGACTACCTTGTTGTTGCTCCATGTTTTTTTGGTGTTACAAGGCCAACCATAGAAAACTAATAGCCATCATTAGCACATCATCCATTGGAAGGGTCAAAACATGTAACTAAAAGCCAAAAAAGGAATGTTAGACATAAAGTCAAAATCAAATATTTATTTTTTTATTACCATTTAAAACCATAGTAATCATGGCAAGTTAGTATTTTTTCCCTCATATGAATTTCAAAGAATTTAGAGTAAAAATTCATTTGATCCAATTTTAAATTTTGGTTTTAATTTAGGACATTTGAAAATGTACACCTACTATGTCAAATGTTGTCAATTTTGCAAAGGACAATAAAAAGTGTTCATATAATTTTTAAAATTCATTGAAAATATAAATGATAAAACAATATTAGTCACACTAAAAAAACACTCATATTTTTAAAAATGTGGAATTTTAAAACTTTAAAAATTCAAAAAATGTTTCAAATTGCTTTAAAATTTCAGAGCTTCAAGAGTCTTTTACCACATATAAATGGGCTATTATGTATATGATGTATGAAAAAAGTTATAACTTAAAGTATAATAAAAGTAAAGAATGTGAAATTTTTATTTTTGGTGATTACTTTAAATTTTGATCATTTTTCAAGATGAAACATTGAATTTGTAAGGAATTTACACATTTTTTAAAACTCATATTTATTCAATAACAACTAAAAATAATAATATGATGCATTGGGGAACATTTTAAAAATTCATTTGCATGTAAAAGTTTTTTTTGGGAAAAAAAACTTGAAGTCCTTTTCTAAAGTAATCCTTTTGGCTCCTGGTTATACGTTTTGACCTAGAAGCTTATTATGTGTATAGTAAAGCTCATAGTGTGGGGCTTTACTAGAATAAAGGCCCCCAAGGTGGGAGCTAAGAGGAGCCAAAATTTTGGTAAAGCTTCACCCCAAAGGTTTTAATTAACATAAAAATAGCTTTTTTTTTGTTAACTTCCTATGATACCCAATGGCTACCTAGTGGGTATTACAAAATATAAAATTAAAAAGCCAATGGGTTTTATGTAAAATGTACGTGCATTTTTGTAAAGCTTACCAGTTGTTAAAGGTCAAATTACATTAGATTAAGGTACCTACACATACATTGCAAAAAAACAAGCCAATTTTTACAACTTTGTTATGAATGCACTATGAGAAATTGTGTCCACAAAGACCACACTCCCTTGTAGATAGAACTCAAAAACCTCTCAAATATAATTGTGTTGCAATTAGGTCCTCCAAAGTGTAACTCTTATGCAACAACACTTTATAAATACGGTAATTTAATAAATAAAATTCCACGTTAGAAAATAAGCTAGTTGTTTGGTAGTTGCATCGTAGTTCTAAATGTGTTTCGTATACAATAACCTATACACACCATATTTACATTTGTAGTCAATTATATTTGATTTTTTGAAGAGTTGCATTGTGGTTATAACGTGCAACTAATTTACAACTGTTAAAAATTGACTACATATTGAACAACTTTTTTGCAACTAATGTACAACTTTTGTATGTGTGATTATGCCATGTGTCTGCATTCTTACTGTCCATGAGGTACAAGTTTTTTAATTGGTTTTCAACTATGAAATCTATTTGTGCAATTGGTTGGCCACTATGTTGGCACTAAATGGTCACTATTGCACTATTGTGCCACTATTATGGCACTAGTTGTGGCACCCACAAGGGTTATATCTTGTGGCACATTTAATATATAATATTTAAAAATAATTACTACATATTAAATATTAATTTATGAATAATTTATTTAATTACTATGAATTAAAAATAGATTAAATAATTATCACTTAGAATAAATTAATTAACATAATTAATTAATTAATTATCTAAATATTTGAAATTTAAATAATGTAGTAAATATTATAATCCTATTTTTTGTGATTGATGTTCAATTGTTGTGTTAATAATATCTCACTACATTGGAATTCACAATATTATGTTGGTATACATACATATCAAACCATAGAATTTCATGAAAGGTGAAAGTCTATTTTTGAATTCAAATTAAAAGAAATGTGTATATTTTATTAAACATTCAATAAGGGTGTACATATGAATATGTATTTATATACCTTAATGTCTTTTACTCAAATTCATGTTTATTATTAATATTTCAGAATGAATTATTTGTTATTAAATTTTTAATTAGTAATTATTATGTAATATATTTAATTACTATGAATTAATTAAGTAGTCTAAATAATAAACTATTCCTATGAATTCATTAATCATAATTAATTCAAATAATTCAAATAATTTTAGATAATAAACATTGTTAATGTTGGTGAGTAATTATTGAATTTTATTTGAATTCAGATCATCAATTATCAACATAATTAAATATCTAATAGTTATTTAAATAATTAATCATCTAATATATATTTTGATAATTAATTGTGATGTATTTAATTCAAATAATTATGTTAGATGATTAGTTATAAATTTCAAATTAATTACAAAATTAAAATCAAACAGAAAGCATGCGGGAAATTGTTTTTTGTAGTTACAACTCAATTGCAATTAAGGTGCAACTAAAAGATTTAACCCATATGTTTTGTTTATAATATCTCATTTCACAAACTACATAAAAGAAGTCTCCTCTTGCATTCTCACACTAAAATATATGTGCCATGTTAGGATGAACTCATAAAAATTTAACCCTAAAGGCAAAACACATAACAAATTTAAAAACTTATGTGCCTACTCTTTAATTCACCTACTCTTCTAGTATTCTACCTTTTTATCTACCTATTTGCTTACCTAAGTATTTAGGTCCTACTTTTCTACCTACTTAGATAGTAAGTAAGTAGTTAGGTAAGTTGGTAGGTAAGTAGGTAGGTTGGAGCTATATTGAAAATATCACCTTGCATAGTTTTCTAATATTTGAAGATAATCAGAAAGCTTTGGCATCATTCATAGACCTTGGCATCACAATGAAAACATCAAGAAATCATTTCATGTGGTCAACAATTGTTTATAGTTGCATACTATATGCTTTGAATTTGAAGGAATAGTAATCTATAACAAAACATGATTTTTTGGCTTTTAAAGTTGAATATGAACCACATCAATGGTCCCTCCAATCCTTGGCAAGGTTGACAACTCTTTAAATCCTTCCATGAAGTGTAGCAGACTTTCAATTTTAAACCATCAAATTTGATTCTTGAAAACCTTATCCATCACATGTACAAAATCACATAAGATTAAATGAACTATCATTTTCCCAATAACAAACAACTCGCTACATTGCAAGTATTTAGGTGCATGTGTTAATTATGTATGAACATGTTACCTTAATGTTCATCAACACTATGCACATGTACTTTGTATCCATTTTCTCCATTTTTTGTTTCAAGCTATTTGTTAATTGCTTCACAAAAGACCTACTGACCTAAATAACGACAAATCTTGTGTTTGGATCAAAAGATACAAAAATTACGTAAAAAGAAAAACTGGTTTCATAATGTTGAATTAAAACAAATGACATTATTCATAAATTGATCCTACAATCACAACTATAACTTAGTCTTTTTAAATGAAGATATTGATGAAAGAAATTTACAACAAATTCTTTTTTTGGGGCTTCTACACACTCAATCTATAGTGGCTTCTTCATGATGTTGAACAAAGATCCCACAATCATAACTACAAATCAATCGCACACACAAAAACTGCAAACAATGAAATTGATGAAAAAAATTTATAACATAAAAAAGAAGTTGGAGCTTTTACACATAACATAGGAAGAAGTAGATTAATCTATAATGATGTTGAACCCAAAAAAAAAATTGGATCATAAAAAGATCTTACAATTCATAATAATAATAATAATAATAATAATAATAAATTCAAAAAATCAAAATAGTATAAATAATGAAACTGATGATAAAAACTTATAGCAAAAAGAAGATGCAAATAGAGATGGAAATAGATTGAACTCAAGGGAATGTTTTAAAATTGTGTTATTGTTTGTGAAACACAATGACATGATTATTAATAATTCAACTTATTCAAAGTAAACGAAAACCTATAAAACACAAACCTACAATCTTTTGCTCTTCACCTTGGAAAGTAAACCAAAAAACCATTGTGCATATGACTTAACCATAAAACACTTACCAAAAATATTCCCTTAAAGTTCTTTTGAGCTTATTCCTTCCTCTTTTCATTGGCTTTGTTTTGATGAAACAACATAAAACCTACCAATTTAAATGACATTGGTTTACTTGTAAAAAGTATTGGTCTTCGAGAAGGAATTGAGCCAATTTGTTTTTTTTTCCCTATTTTTAAAATGGGAGTGTTATTCAAGTTTAACATGAATTTCAAAAATTAAATTGTTATAATCATGTTTTTTTACACTATTTATAAGTACTTGAATTGGACCTAAAATTTTTGGTAATTTGAAAAATAAAGTTCAATGAAAGTAGGTGAAATTTTTTTGCAAGTATTCAATTTTTTTTCATGCACCTCAATATTGATGTGGTGAAGATTCCAATACAATGGTTTTAGTTATTGGAGTTTTCTTCATAATTAAAATCATCCCCAACCCTTAAAAAATGACAAAATTATTGAAGATATTTTTGGGGTACTTTTTTAAGTAGAAAACAAGGTAGCAAGTATATACAAAATATCTTGCTTGTACCCTTGAGCAAGAGGAAGAAGAAAGGTCGGCATCAACAAACTTCATTAAAAATGTTAACAAATATAGTTTATAATTCAAATCATGGGTATAACAGAACCAACTACTTCATCACTCTACACATTATCGTCATCATTTATAATGCCTCTAAGTTTTCTCTTCACCAATATTGTAATCATCCATCTTTTTTCCTAGTTCTCTTTGTTATTTCTTCCATCTTTTTATTGTTAGTTTCCTTTGTCTTTTATTACCATCATCATTATCATAATCTTTTTTTTTAATTATTGATTGAAAGCCTCTAGATTTTCTCCTCACCAATTGCACTTGTATAGTTTTTTTTCACTAGTTCTCTTTGTCTTCTCATCATCATAAAAAAATAACCACAATAATTCTTTTATAGCCTTTCAATAGATAACATTGGTCACATTTGATGTCAATGCCTAAATTGTGGTTGAGTTAAAAAATAATGTATCCAAAAATAATGTTATTCTCCTCATAAAATGATCTACTTGCTAATTCTTTTATATAAAAACCCCAATATTTTATTGCTTACATTATTTTTTATGTATACTTTGCCATGCTTTCACCCTTAAATTGTTGTTGCTTTTTAATGCCACCACCAATGTTAATGCACACATAACAACAATGTATTTCCAACATTTAAAAACATAATGTTAAAATATTATTGGCTAACAAGTTTTAAAAGATCTTGAACACAACAAGTTTTACATTTTGAACAATCTACAACACAAATTATACTTGCCATTGATAAGCTCATTTCATATTTCTTTCACCTAACAATTCAAAATGTATGTCTAAATCAAACACATAAATAACTTGCATGGGGAGACCATAATAAAAGTGCCATTCAAATGGGAGGAAATCCTTGGAAAAACTTGTTGTGGCAATGGAGATGAGCCTACCTAATCATGAAAAAATAAATTCCCAAAACAAAAAGTTTGACTCCTAATTCATAGTTGTTTGAAAAAAAAAGAACAAAACTACAAGCTACAATGGTGTTGAAGAAAGAGCTCAAGGTTCTAACAAACTAGATCAAGACAATTGGGACACTATTGATGTTTTTTGAAAAAATAGATGACGCTACAACTTTTGCATGGGTTTGAAACTTGACAACCTATCCACACACTTTGACAAAAGGTCCAACAATCTAAATGAGGTGCACATTGATTTGGTGACACTAGCAATTGTAAGGTTCTTGATCAAATTAATGACAAACACCACAATCGTGTTGCCTATATCAAACAAAATTTCCTATTGAGAAATAAATAAGTAACCCATTGGGCCTGAATTGATGGAACACTTGACTCATGAAATTTTCAAACACAATCCAATAGACCCAAAAAAACATTGAAACTCTAGCGCCCTTGACAGGATTAGAAATTGTGTTACAATAGAAAGAAAATAAATGACAACATCATAATCTTGGCATCTAAAGAGAAAAAATCTCATAGTATGCTTATCAGAAAATAAAAAATCATGAATGGGAGTAGCCCACCTTCCTTGCATCTACTACTAGGTGACATAATTACCTAGATGTGTGAACAACACTTAGAAATTGTAGGTAGGTATATGATGGATAGTGTGAATGTAATCCCAGTAGAGTGATCATTTTGCATTAAATCATGTGATCAGGTCCAAGACCACCCCTGGTTATGAAGAATATTCCCCCAAACCTCAGGCTATCTCACCTTTGGTAATGGAATATGCAATATTTCTATCACCAGGGTCCAAAGAGCCTCCCTCCGTATGAGATATTCCAGACCCATGGTTAATGAATGGCCAGTGGTAATAGCTAGCCTTTTTGCTTAAGGTGCATTCATTTAAGTCAGTGTTAAGTGAAAATCTAGGTGGCATCATAGGTGGCACCCAATGTTAAATAGGTGATTATTTAATATTAAGTGAATGTTAACTTAACATAAAATCTTTGTGGCAAATAGGTTTAGGTTCTAAATGACTAGCTTGGTGTTAGGGGACTTAATACTAGAGTCCTTAACACCAAGTGTGAATGCACCTTTAGTATTGTATTTATTTCTTTGCATTCAATCAAGTTTGCCTGGGGGCTTACATATCCAAATTATTGGTCCAACTGACCAGCACACTGAAGGCTGTTGTTGTTGTTGTTGGTGATGGTGGTGGTGTTGTTACTTATTAGTTGTCCTCTCTCCACATGCAAGTTTCATTGAGCAAAATGTAAGGTAAATCATTCACTTGTGGGGTCATGGGTGCACCTTATAAAACCCATATTTTATGTACCTACCTAATCAAAATCTAGGGTCATATATATGCACCCATCCAAAGGTCAATCAATCTCAACCCACATAGATAGAGGGGTCATAATGGGTGCACCTATTATGTGAACCCAAATATCAATCCCCTCCCCCACCCATGGTTTTTTTTTTAGTCATTCTCAATTTCTCACCATTCTCTAAACTTGCTTTTGTTTTCTATCCTTGTCACCATAGGTAGTCTTGCACAACAAAACATTCCCATTTCTCAAAGATGATTAGAGTGACATTGAGCTATATACATTGTACTACTCATTGGGCACAAAGAGATGAATCATTGTCATTACAATTGTTAGGTGAGTATATATCAGCTGGGTTAAGCTCAAATACCCTTTACCTTTACCTGGCAGATATATGGGTAAAGGTAAAAAGTAAATGACCAACATTTACCATATTCATAACACAAGGATAAGAGTAAATTTTTTATTATGTACATTACATTTATCATGTGGTTATAAATTGATAAATGTGACATAAATTGAAATGTTTTTTATGTTTTTTTTTTTTTTTTACGAGTATGGCACATTAGCATTGGCAAGTGGAGAAGGACAATTTGTTGTACAAGTGGCATTGTAAACATGAACATGTGAAATGTTACTTGCCTTAGGGGAAAATTTAACACCTTTACAGATGGTTTGAAGGAAACCAATCAATACATTTACTAATGGATTCAAGGCAATCTTATCATAACAGAATGGAATTCTAAAGGGGTTCCAGGAGCATATGGTAAAAGTCTTGTCTAAGGTAATTAGTGTAATGAACAAAAAGAAAATGTCAAAAGCACAAATATTTGTATTATTTAGTCACCATAATTTGAACAAATCCATGGTCACCTACCACATGCATTGCAACATATTTTGTAGGGCAATTTTGGCATGTACTCTTTTCTTACGCACCTCAAAACAATCACCCTTTCCTAGGTTATGGTAAACCTCAACCATATATTAGCGTAGGATAAAAACGAGATAAGTTACTATTTAACTATGGACCTATCATAATATCTCATTTCAATATTATAATGGTTGATGACATTTTTATCATTAACTTAAGGCCATCCATCAACCTTAATGCATCAATTGTATTGGCTCATGCACAATGAAGTGAGAACTACGACATCAATTTCCTTAAGCCAAATTTCAATATCCTTAAGTTTCCAATTCCTTTTCCTTAAGAATATAGTCATGGGTTCAGCATGAGGTAGTGGTTGTCCTTCCCCATCACATTACCAACCCAAGAAATTAACCAAAAATTGGATGGGCACAATTTGAGTAGGCAGTTTTTCAATCAAGTAACCTACACCAAAGTCCAATATGTGATATGACCTTGAGTCATCTTTTGTGACAACCCTAAACCAAATAGTGTTATAATAGATCTTTTGAGTTGGTTTTAGGTTAGGATGATGCTCACCTGATAGTTTTTTCTAAAATTGCAAAATGGGTTGGCAAAATGAATCAATGTATAGGGTTGAGAATTGCCATAACAAGCATGCAAATAACAAAACAAAGTTTAGAATACATAAGATTTTTTAATCACAACATATAAGGTTTAGGTTAGGATGATAATCACCCAACTGTTTTTTTTAATTGCAAAATGGGTCAAAAAGAGTCAATATGTAGGGTTCTCATTCCAATACCAAGCATACAACTAACAAGACAAATCCAGGATTTAGAATGTGGAAGTCAGTTACATATGCATTATCATGTTTGGGAGATAACAAACATCTATGTAATCTTACAAGAGTGTGATTTTTGCCGATACAAAAAGTAGTGGACTAGACTATGATCCTATGATGATAGGAACCAAATTGACTAGCCAAGTAACATTAGGAATGAGACTTCTGATATCATAATACCTCATTAAACTTTCATTACATGGGTGTTCAGCCTCAGCTTTTGAGAGGCACTACAAAAAGAAACCGATTAGAGCATTGCAGTGCACTAATGAATCAAGCATCAACTACTATTGTAACTTCACATTATAATTTAGGGGACCTTAACTCCCACTCAAGCTTGAAGGATAAAACCTTAGTATTGCCCTATTTACCCCTTACTTAGGATGAATAATTTATCCTAGGATCAAACCATATTATTTCTACGCATAGTCATTTGTGCAAGAAATTTCATGTCAAGACCCTGATTCAAGAACACCATGAGTGGCATTTTTGAAGCTGTAAAATGAAAACTTCTGAATGAAGAAGCTGCATATCAAGAGGTTTGGGAAGCATGGCTGTCAAGCCAGGCATAAATTTCACCAAATACTTTGTCTACGTTTTCAGGTGGTTCTCCAATGAGCTGATGCCACATACCTGGGTAAATGCGAAGCGTCTTGTCAGTGCTTGCAGCTGTCTCATAAAGGCGCCTACTTCCCTCAGGATCTGTTACAACATCCAACTCTCCATGCACTATAAGGAGAGGTGCAGTGACCTCTGAGCTCCGTGCCTCAATTTCTTTCACTGTTTGTATGCATACAAGAGCAGTACCCATCCTTGGCTTTCCAGTATACCTAAACAGCAGAAGTCATGAGTACAAAGGGTCACTCCTATGGCCACTGAAGTAAGGGCATCTTAATAAGTCTAGGGCAGAGGCAAAATTCACACACACTAGCTTCCAGAAATGACAGAATATGCAGATTCCATTTTAGTGCAAAACTTCAGTTCAAAAGAAAAGGCTTTCTCTATGTTTCAACAGTTGGTGAAAATAACCCATGTTGGAGGTGAACCCAAATTTCTATTTTAGTGTTTTGGCAAGACAGAACTGCAATCAGGTGCATGCTTGATCCATGGATAGGGTGATAATGCAGGCATATTCATGATAGGCCTCTAGAGCCATTTCTGAACACTCTGTCCATCTGTTTTGGTTTCTAAAGCTTCTGGAATGGAGAAGCAATAGAGGATTTACGATCCTGCCGCCTCCATCAACAGAACTTCCAAATAATATTTTTTGACAATTTTGATGGTTCCAAAGAACCCACTTTGTTGCAGGAAGAAGAGAACTCTGAAGAGAGTTTGAGACAATCTTATATATTAAAGCTACATGTCTGTCTGTCTGTCTATCCGGGCAGTTTTCAGGCACTGCCCGGACCTTTTTTTTTTTTTTTTTTGGGTTTTGTTTTT
>Ga0116229_10013408_pt1 | contig 11590 bp, 11 predicted proteins | sample S1TSphgellanicum_3_FD_87313 | JGI IMG/M metagenome (GOLD analysis project Ga0116229, IMG submission 87313) | Host-associated microbial communities from peat moss isolated from Minnesota, USA - S1T2_Fc - Sphagnum magellanicum MG | ecosystem: Host-associated > Plants > Peat moss > Unclassified... | reverse complement strand
GGGCCGGCCGGTTCGATCGCGTCGACGCGGGCGACGATCTCGTCGAGGATGCGCTGGTCGCCGATCGCTTCGAGCGGGCACTCCACGCTCTGCTCCGAGGCGATCGCCGCGGCGCGCGCCTCGATACGCTCGGGTTCGGAGTCGACGAGATACGTCGCGGTCAGCCAGTTCATCCGTCCCGCCCTACGCGCCGTAGCGGCGGAACACCTCGATGACGCACGTCGACGCGCACCTGGTCGTACCGTTTCTCGCGGCGATCGTCGCCGGTGCGCTCAACTCCGCCGCCGGCGGCGGCAGCTTCATTTCGTTCCCCGCGCTCCTGATCGCCGGCTTTCCGCCGATCGCCGCCAACGCGACCAACAACACCGCGATGTGGATCGGTAACATGGGCAGCATCGGCGGCTTCCGCGAGGATCTCGCGCTCGAACGCAAGCAGGTCGGCGCGATCGTCACCAGCGTCGCCGGCTCGCTCGCCGGCAGCATCCTGCTCTTGCGCACGCCGGAGAGCGCGTTCGAGCGGGCCGTGCCGTATCTGCTCGCGTTCGCGACGATCGTCTTCGCCGCGAGCCCGTTGTTACGGCGTGGTTCGACATCGAGCTCGGACCGCTCGCCCGTCGCGACGCTCGGACCGCTGCTGCTGGTCTCGATCTACGGCGGCTACTTCGGCGCCGGCATCGGCATCATGCTGCTCGCACTGTTCGCCGCGACGTCGGCGCTCTCGCTCATCCGCGTGAACGCGCTCAAGAATCTGCTGGTCTTCTTCGTCAACGGCACGGCCGTCATTCCGTTTGCCATCGCGCACGCCATCGTGTGGCCCGCCGCGCTGACGATGGCGGTCGGCGCGGTCGCGGGCGGCTACGGCGGCGCGCGCATCATTCGCCGCTTGCCGCCGCTCGCCGTGCGCGTCATCGTGATCGCGATCGGCGGCGGCATGTCGGCGTACTTCTTCGTGCGCGGGTAACCGCGGAACGCGCCGTCGCGGCTAGCGCACCTCCGATGCGAGCGCCCCCGACGCGACCGGCCGGCCGATGCCGAGCGGAACCGCGTCGATCAAGACGACCACGACGCGCGCCCAGGTCGTCCCGCGGTTACTCCAGCTGTGATTGGTCCCACGCTGCACGACGATGTCGCCCGGATCGAGCGACACGCGAACGCCGTCGTCCACTTCCATGTCGACCTCACCCGCGACGACGATCGCGTAGTCGATCGACTCGGTGCGGTGCAATCCACCCGGACTGCCCGGCGGCAAGTCGAGCACCGATACCCGGCTGCCGCCGGGCGGCGGCTGCGTGCCCAGCCGGCGATTGCCCTTGTCGACGACGTCGACACCGACCGGCACGAGCGCCGGCGTCTCGTCCGTGGACCACACCAGACTCACTTGCGTTTGGTGCGGCGGCTCGGCGCGGCGAATGACGTTGACCGGACCGTCCCACACGACGATCGCGCGACCGCGCTCGTCGTGGCCGGTAACGACGCGGCGTGCCGGCGCCGGCGTCGCGCTCACTTGAGCGCCGTCGCGAAGGCGGTGGGGAACACGTTGTCGCGAACGCTGATCGACTTCTCGATCACGCCGTTCTTCACCGCGAGGTCCACCCAGCGTTGCGTCGCCTCGACGTCGATCGCACCCTCGTGCCATTTGTAATAGTGAAATTCGTTGACGATTCCCGGCACTTTCGATTCCAGCGCCGCGAGATCGATCGGCGTGAATTTGGCCAGGACGGCCGCCTTTTCCGCGGGCGTCGCGCTATTGGCCCAACGCGCACCTTGGCGAATCGCGATGGCAAACCGCCGCGCGACGTCGGGATGGGCGTCGAGATAGCCGGTCGTCGAGAAGAACCCGGCTTGCGTCGTCCCCGGCGGCGTTACGCGCGAGGGATAGCCGAGCGCGATGAAACCGTAATCCTTGATCGCCGCTTCGGTGAACGGATCGCCGTCGACGACCGCGTCGACGTGTTTGTTCTTGAGCGCGGTGCCCATCGCCAGCTGCGGCGTAATCGGCACGTAGGTGGCCGAGTTCGGATCGACGCCGTTCTGTTTCAACCACAGTTTGGTCACGAGCGTGATCAGCGGCGTCGGCAAGACGCCGATCTGCTTGCCGCGCAGATCCGCCGCCGTCTTGATGCCCGAAGCGGGATCGACCAGAATCGTCGACTGACCGCCCGATGCCGCAGCGTCGCCTTCGTTCACGCTCTGAAAGAGCTGGATCTTCAATCCGTTGCCGACCGCCGACGCCCACGCCAGCGTGTCGCCGTAGAACACGTCTTCGGAGCCGCCGATCAACGCGGCGATGTGTGCGGGGGCGCTCGGCAATCGCACCAGGTCCACCGCGATATGCTGTTGCGCGAAGTAGCCGCGATCGATGGCGGCGATCAGCGGAAGCGGGTCGATCGAGTCGCCGACGCGCAGATGCGTCACCTCTCCACCGGCCGGCGCCGTCGCCGTGTCTTGCGCGGATGCGTCGCGCACCCCGCCCGCCGCGATCGACGCAACCATACCCCAAGCCAGCACCGCACGTGCCAGCGTTCTCAACATCACCCCGAACCGAATCCTCTCATGCGCGTTTCGCGCGGAAATATTACTCACTCGCGCTCCGATGCGCGCCGCCGGCATGCCAGGGGATCGCGACGCGTTCGATGGCGAGAAACCCGAAATTCAGCGCGTAGCCGACGACGGCGAGCGTGAAGATGCCGACGTACATGTCGACGACCCGCAGCGCTTCTTCCGCCTGCAACACGTAATAGCCGATGCCGCCGGTCCCGGCGATCATCTCGGCGACGACCTCGACGATCAGCGCGATGGCGAGACTCGTCCGCAGCCCGACGAACATCGCCGGCGCGGCCGCGGGAACGACGATTTCGCGAATCGTCTGCCACCACGTCAAGCGAAACGTCACCGCCGTTGCGCGCAACGTGGGCGGTAACGCGCGCACGCCGGCATACGTGCTCAGCAAGATCGGAAAGAGCGCGCCGATGAACACGACGGCGATTTTGAGCGGCGATTGCACGCCCAAAAACAGAATCAGCAGCGGAATGAACGCCGGGATCGGCACCGGCCGGAGCAGCTCGAGCACCGGCTCCAAGAGCGCCCACACGACGCGCAACCGTCCCATCAAGATGCCGAGCGTGATGCCGACGATCGCCGCCGCACCGTAGCCGATCGCCATGCGTCCGAGCGATTCGCCCAGCGATCCGATCAGATCGCCGCGCGCGACGGCGGGCGCGAAGCGCGCGAGGATCGTCGTCACCGGCGGCAGCAACGCGCTGTCGACCAGGCCCGATACGGCGACGCCTTGCCAGAGCGCGAGCAGCGCGAGCGTGAAGAGCACGCCGAGCCAACGCGAGCGCACGAACCAGCCGAACGAACCGCGCGGCGGCTCCGCCGAACGGGACGCAACGGGTTCGGGCAACGCGACGTCGCGCGCCAGGGCGGACCGGACGTTCGCTTCCATCAGTCCAGCACCAGTCGCAGCAATTCGGCGCGATAGCCGAGGTACGCGTCGGTGGCGCGCGTTTCCAGTTGCGTGCGCGGCCGCGGCAGATCGATGGATACGTCGGCGGCGATGCCGGCGCCGGCCGGGGCCAGTACGATCACGCGATCGGCGAGCAAGATCGCCTCATCGATATCGTGCGTCACGAGGACGATCGTGATGCCGAGCTTCGACCACACGCCGGCGATCATGTCTTGCAAGTGCGCGCGGCTGAGCGCGTCGACCGAACTGAAGGGCTCGTCCATCAACAGGACGGTCGGCCGAGCGGCGAGGGCGCGCGCGATGGCGACGCGTTGCTGCATGCCGCCCGAGAGCTCCCACGGATACCGCAGCTCGACGCCCGTCAGTCCGACGTAGGCGAGGCTCTCGCGCACGGCCGTCGCCGTATCGCCGTGGGCGGGCTCGCCGCTGCCGTGCACGGCGCCGAAGCGCACGTTCTGCTCGACCGTCTGCCAGGGCAGCAGCGATTGCGAATAGTCTTGGAAGACGTAGCGCGTCACGTCGCCGTCGGCGCGCACGACGCCGCTGGTCGGCGCGGTCAAGCCGGCGAAGAGCCGCAGCAGCGTGGACTTCCCGCAGCCCGATCGGCCCACGATCGTGACGAACGATCCCTCGGCAATGGAAAGCGTCAGCGGCGCGAGTGCTTCGACGGCCCCGCTTCGCGACCAAAACGTCTTGCCGGCTCCCGCTGCCGCAAGTGCGGCGGGCCGATCGGCGATCTTCACGCTGACTCCTCGATGGTGGATAGAAAAAAAGAGGCCCGCGGCATCGGCTGCGGGCACTCGTCGTGGCACGGTCACCGGCGGAAACATCCACCGGAGCATCGCGTTTAGCTCATGACGAATCCCGGCCGGCGGGAGCGGCTCCGCGGCAACAGGACGAACACGAGCATCGAACGGACATCGCCCGCATCCTAGCAGAGATCCGCGCGTCTGTCCACCGCATGCGGTTGACAGTGCGAGCGGCAAGATGCTACGGTGGCCGCGATGTTTTGCCTCGCACCCGCATGTTGCGCCTGTTGTACGTCCCCGGCTGACCGCCGCACGGGAAGTTCTTCGGCGTAGCGCTCGTTCGAGCGCCCACGTCGATGAAGACCCCGGACCGCGAGCGGTTCGGGGTCTTCTCTTTTTCTTGCCTCGCTTGCCGATGTTCCGATTTTTTCAAGGAAGGCCCCACGTGTCAGCCCCATTCTTCGACCCGGCCGTCGACGTCGTCGTTGCCGGCGCCGGTCCCACCGGTCTTACGCTCGCGAACCTGCTCGGTCACGCCGGCCTGCGCGTGCTGCTGATCGAGCAGAACGCGGGGCTTTCCGGTATTCCGAAGGCGCTCAACGTCGACGACGAGTTCTTCCGGCTGCTGCAGTCGATCGGTTTGGGCGACGCGCTCCGCGCGCACGGCGTCTACCCGGTCGCCTTCGATTGGTACTCGCCGCTCGGCTTCCGCATCGGCCATAACGAAGGTCGCGATACGCACCACAATTTTCCCAACCGCACCGCCACATTCCAGCCGGCGTTCGAGCGCATACTGCTCGACGGCGCGACGCGCTACCCGTCGGTCGCGGTCCGCTTCGCGACGACGCTCGTCGCGTTCGAACAAACGGACGACGACGTGAACGTTACGCTGCGCACCGCCCGCGGTGGCCATGAGACGATTCGCGCCGGCTATCTGGTCGGCGCGGACGGCTCGCATAGCGTCGTGCGCAAGCAACTGGGCATCCCGTTCGACGAAGTCGTGCGCTTCGCGCAACGCCATCTCGTCATCGACGTCGCCGACGATCCGAATACAAGCAAAACGGCGGCTCTGCGCGTGCGCTGGGATCGCACCGCCTCGAGCCTCCCTGCGCCGGGCGGACGCCGCTACGAGTTCTCGCTGCTCCCGGACGAAGACGCCGACGAGGTCGTCTCCGACGCGAACGTCGCACGCCTGATGCGGCCGTTTCGCGCGTTCGAGGATCTGAAGATCATCCGGCGCGCGGTCTATTCGTTTCACTCGCGCATCGCGCGCCGGTTCGGTGCGGGCCGCGCGTTCATCGCCGGCGACGCGGCGCACGTGATGCCGCCGTTCGGATCGCAGGGCATGAACAGCGGCGCGCGCGATGCCGCCAACCTCGCCTGGAAACTCGCCCTGGTCGTGCGCGGCGCGGCCGATGCGGCCATCCTCGCCACCTATCACGACGAGCGCCACCCGCAGGTCGCCGAGACGATCAAGATCGCCACGGCGCAGGGGAAACTGCGCCACGCCACGTCGATTCCGCTCGCCGCCGCGCGCGATCTGCTGCTGGGCGCGGCGATGCTGGTTCCGGCGCTACGCCGCTACGTCGCCGAGATGCGCTACATTCCCAAGCCCGCATTGCGCACGGGCATCGTCGTCGACGCCGGCGGCGAGGGCAGCGTCGGACGCGTGCTGCCGAACCCGTTCGTTCGGCATGCGGCGGGCCGCCGCCGGCTCGACGACGCCGCCGGCGCCGGCTGGCTGCTGCTCGGCGTGGAGGACGCGTTCGGCGTCGCGCCCGCACCGGCCGACGCATCGGCGATCGACGACCTTGCCGCTCGGCGTTTCACCATCCGGCGCGCGGCGAGCGCGCTCGCGGAGCGCGACGACGCGACAGTGCTGATCGTCGACGACGAGCGCTTCGCGGAGGTCTTCGCGGCGCACGGCGGCGCGTGGCTCGTCGTGCGGCCCGACCGCATCGTCGCTGCCGCCGCGCATCCGGCCGACGTGCCCGCGACGACGGCGCGTCTCGCGGCGTTGCTGCGCGACACGCGCGAACGCATTCCCACCGCGGCCGCATGACGCGGAACCTCGAGAGGAGACGACCCATGTCCAGCACCATCGCATCACCGCTCCCGCAGCACGACGGACGCAGCATCGCCATCGATAACCTGTTGCTGCGTTGCGCCAAGATCGCGCCCGGCCAAGCAGTGCTGTTCGTCAACGAGATCGATTCGCCGAACGTCGACCGCCGGACGGTCGAAGCGATCGAAGCGCGCGCGCGCGACCTCGGCGCCACGGTCACGACGATCTGGGCGCAGCGCGTGCCCGGGCCCGACGACATTCCGGCACAGATCGTCAACGCGATCGCCGCCTCCGACGTCACGATCATCTCGCACAACCTCGGCGGCCTGTTGCGTCTACGGCCGATCCCGGGAAACGGCATCGCGGTTCACAACTACGCGAGCCGCGACGAGATCCTCGATTCGGCCTGGACGCGCGTTCCGTACGCGTTGTGGGAAGTCGTGGGCGGCGTGATCGCCGATGACTTCAAGCAGCGGCGCGCGTGGCATATCACCGATGAGCGCGGCACGGATATCGGCGGCACGGTACCGGCCGACAACCTCGCGCGCGCCTACGCGAACGTCTTCTCGACGCGCACGTTTCCGATCGGCACGCACCAGCCGTTTCTCGCGACGACGGCCAACGGTACGCTCTCGATTCAGTGGCTCGTGAGTTCGGCGAACCACGACATCGGTGACGGCATCCGGCTGGACCACCCCGTGCTCGCCGACGTGCGCGACGGCCGCGTGGTCGAGATCACCGGCCGCGCCGGCGACGTGAGCATCGCGAAGGCCTTCCTCGAAAACGCCGGCCGGCTGACGGGCCAAGACCCGTACCGGCTGAGCTCCTGGCATGCCGGCATCAATCCGCAGGCGTTCACCGCCTGGTCCGACGTCTCGCATCTGGCACGCTGGCAGACGCTCGCGCACAACAATCCGCGCACGCTGCACTTCCACATCGTCGGCGAGCACACGCCCGGCGAAATCTCGTTGCCGTTGATCGACCCCGTCGTCACGCTCGACGGCGAGACGCTGTGGGACCGCGGACGGTTCACCCTCCTCGAACGCGACGACGTGCGCGACGCAATCAAAGCGTACGACGATCGCGGCGACGCATTTCACCTCAATCCGGAGATCGGCATCTGATGCACACCCCATCCCGTTCCACCTTTCTCGCCGGCGTCGCCGCGTCGGCAGCAGCCGTCGCCGCGCCGCGCATCGGCCGCGCCGCCGGCCCGTCGAGCATCGGCATCGACTATGCGTACTACAACCCGCCGAGCCTCGTGCTCAAGCAGAACGGCTGGCTCGAAGCGGACCTCGCCAAACGCGGCGTCACGGTGAATTGGGTGCTCTCCGCCGGCTCGAACAAAGCCAACGAATTTCTGGCGGCGAACGCGATCCAATTCGGCTCGACGGCGGGTAGCGCGGCGCTGCTCGCGCGCGCCAACGGCACGCCGCTCAAGACCGTGTTTCTTTACTCGCGGCCGGAGTGGACCGCACTGGTCGTCGCCAAGGGCGCGCCGTACAAGACCGTGCGCGACTTGGTGGGGAAACGCATCGCGGCGACGCGCGGGACGGATCCGTGGTTCTTCTTGCTGCGCACGTTGGAGGCGAACGGCTTGCGGCCGGCCGACGTGCAACTCGTCGACCTCCAGCATCCCGACGGCCGCGTCGCGCTCGAGCGCGGTCAGGTCGACGCGTGGGCCGGCCTCGACCCGCACATGGCGGCCTCGCAGCTCAATGCGGGATCGCGTTTGCTCTATCGCAACGTGTCGTTTAACACGTGGGGCGCGCTCAACGCGCGCGAGGATTTCCTCGCCGCCAATCCGGACATCACGGCGATCGTGCTGAAGTCCTACGAGCGCGCGCGGCAGTACGCCGCCAACAACATCGCGGAGACCGCGGGCATCCTGGCCGCCGCGGCACAGCTCGATGCGAAGGTCACCGAACTGCAACTGCGCGAGCGCACGACGTATCCGGGCACGGGCACGCCGGGCGGCGACTACCACAGCGCGCTCGCCGGCGTCGTCCCGATCATCCGGGCGGACAAGCTCGCGCGCCCCGACGCCGATCTCGACGGCGCACTCGCGTCGATCGTCGACGCAGCGCCGGCCAAATCCGCCGGTTTGTGATCCGCTTCGTCGTGCCGCTGTTACTCGTCGCCGCCTGGTGGGCATCGACGAGCGGCGGATGGGTGAAGTCGTATCAGCTCGCATCGCCGACCGACGTGCTGCGCGAACTCGGCGACCTCGCGCAGAGCGGCGCGTTGTGGCACGATCTCGGCGCGAGCGTCGCGCGCGTCGCCGTCGGGTTCGGCATCGCGCTGATCGCGGCGCTGCTGCTCGGCGCGTACGTCGGCGGCAGCCGGCGCGGCGAAGCGTTGCTCGACCCGACCCTGCAAGCGATTCGTGCGGTCCCCTCGCTCGCGTGGGTGCCGCTGATCTTGCTCTGGCTCGGCATCGGCGAGGTCGCCAAGATCACGCTGGTGGCCATCGGTGCGTTCTTCCCGATCTACGTCGCGCTGGTGAGCGGGATTCGCGGCGTCGATCGCAAGTTGATCGAGGTCGGCCGCAGCTTCGGCCTCTCACGCGCGGCGTTGATCGCGCGCGTCCTCGTACCCGCGACCTTTCCGCAGTTGCTGGTCGGCGGACGCATCGGGCTCACGCAAGCGTGGCTGTTTCTCGTCGCGGCCGAATTGCTCGCGGCGTCGAGCGGTCTCGGCTTCTTGTTGACCGACGGGCAGCAGACGTCGCGCACCGACGAGATCCTGGTCGCGATTCTGCTCTTCGCCTGCTGCGGCAAGCTCTCCGAGAGCGCGATGCGTTCGACCGAACGCCGGTTGGTCGGCTGGGCCGACACGGCCGCGCCGTGACGCCGGCGACGCGCGTGCGCGGATTGCGCAAGGCGTTCGGCGATCGCCTGATTCTCGACGGATTCGACCTCGACGTCGCGCGCGGGGAGCGGATCGCGATTCTCGGCGCGAGCGGCTGCGGCAAGTCCACCTTGCTGCGCTGCATCGCGGGGCTCGAACGCGCCGACGCGGGCACGATCGCGACGCAGGGCGACGTGGGCATCGTGTTTCAAGAGCCGCGGCTCTTTCCGTGGCTCACGGTCGAGGCCAACGTCGCCTTCGGCGCGCGCACGGCGGAGGAACGCGCGCGCGTGCCGGCCTTACTCGGGCTCGTCGGATTGGCCCACGCCGCGCGACTGTTGCCGAAGGCGCTCTCCGGCGGCATGGCGCAACGCGCCGCGCTGGCGCGCGCGCTCGTGCGCGACCCGAACGTGCTCTTGCTCGACGAGCCGTTCGCCGCGCTCGATGCGCTGCGGCGTATCGAACTGCGCGTCGCCCTCGACGAGATCCTCACGTTCGCGCGCGCTTCGGCGATCCTCGTCACGCACGACGTCGACGATGCGCTGGCCATCGCCGACCGCGCGCTGGTGCTGGCCGGATCGCCGGCCGAGATCGCCTTCGCGGGCACGGTCGGCGCGGAGGCGACGCGCGCGACCATCCTCGCCGCGCTCGGCGTGCCGGCCGAGGGCGAACGGGGCCGACGCCGGCTGCAACACGAACGCGGCTGACATGAGCGACCGGCGATTCGGCTTCCAAACCCGCGCGTTGCATGCGGGCACACCGCCCGATGGGGAATCGGGCGCGCGCGCACTCCCGGTCCACCTCACGACGAGTTTCGTGTTCGACTCCAGCGACGCCGCCGCCGAATTGTTCGCGCTGCGGTCGTACGGCAACATCTACTCGCGCATCGGCAACCCGACCGTGGCCGCGTTCGAAGAAAAGCTCGCCAACCTCGAGGGCGGCCTCGGCGCCGTCGCGACGGCCAGCGGTCTCGCCGCGCAACTCTGCACCGTGCTGAGCTTGGCGCGCGCGGGCGACCACCTCGTCGCCACCTCGAATCTCTACGGCGGCACGGTGACGCAGTTCTCGGTGACGCTTGAGCGCATGGGCATCGCGGCGACGTTCGTGCCCGCCGGCGATCTCGACGCGGTGCGCGCGGCGTTGCGCGAGAACACGCGTCTGCTCTACACCGAGACGATCGGCAATCCGAACGGCGACGTGGCCGACCTCGCCGGCCTCGCGGCGACGGCGCACGATGCGGGCATTCCGCTGGTCGTCGACAACACGTTTGCGACGCCGTACCTGTGCCGGCCGATCGAACACGGCGCCGACATCGTCGTGCATTCGGCGACGAAATTCATCGGCGGACACGGCACGGTGCTCGGCGGCGCCATCGTCGAATCGGGCCGCTTTCCGTGGGGCGCGGGCCGGCATCCGCTGCTCACGTTGCCGAGCCCCGGATACCATGGGCTCAACTTCGTCGAGACGTTCGGCGAGTTCGCGTTTCTCACGCGCGCGCGCGCCGAAGTGCTGCGCGACGTCGGCGCGTCGCTTTCGCCGATGAACGCGTGGCTGCTCGTGCAAGGGCTCGAGACGCTCGCGCTGCGCATGCCGCTCCACGTCGCGAACGCGCAGATCGTCGCCGCGTTCCTCGCCGCACACCCGGCGGTCGCGTGGGTCGCGTACGCGGGGCTGCCGTCGAGCCCGCAGCGGGCCCTCGCGGAGCGCTATCTGCCGCTCGGCGCCGGATCGGTCTTCAGCTTCGGCTTGCACGGCGGGCGCGAGGCCGGTCGTGCGTTGATCGACGCGCTCGAACTCTGGAGTCACGTCGCGAACGTCGGCGACGCCAAGAGCCTGGTGATCCATCCGGCGTCGACCACGCACCAGCAACTCGACGAGGACGCCTTGCGCGCGGCCGGGGTGCGGCCCGAGATGGTACGTCTCTCGGTCGGGTTGGAAGATGCCGACGATCTCGTGTGGGACCTCGAACGCGCGCTCGCCCGCACGCGCGCGACGGCGGACGCATGATCCTCGACACGCTCGCCGCGCGGGGCGCGCTCGTGCGGCGCGCGCGCACGATCGCGGTCGTCGGCGCGTCCGCCAATCCCAACCGGCCGAGTTATTTCGTTTTCTCGTTCTTGCGCACGAGCGGGCGCTACGACGTCGCGCCCATCAACCCGGCGCTGACCGACGGCATCGACGGCGTCCGCGCGTTCCCCTCACTGGCCGCTTATGCGGCCGAACGCGGCGCTCCCGACATCGTCGACGTCTTCCGTAAGCCGGAAGAAGCACCCGGCGTCGCCCGCGACGCGGTGGCCGTGGGCGCGAAGGCCATCTGGTTTCAGTACGGCGTGGTGAACGCGGAGGCGATTCGCATCGCGGTCGACGCAGGGCTCGACGTCGTGATCGATCGCTGCATCAAGGTCGAAGCGGCACGGTTCGGCGGCTCACTCGCACTCGCCGGAATGAACACCGGCC
>Ga0116229_10013407_pt1 | contig 11591 bp, 9 predicted proteins | sample S1TSphgellanicum_3_FD_87313 | JGI IMG/M metagenome (GOLD analysis project Ga0116229, IMG submission 87313) | Host-associated microbial communities from peat moss isolated from Minnesota, USA - S1T2_Fc - Sphagnum magellanicum MG | ecosystem: Host-associated > Plants > Peat moss > Unclassified... | reverse complement strand
TGATTGATCGTATACGTATTGTCGCTTGTAACTAAGATATGACTTTTTTGGTGAACAATGGGAAAAAATAGTGTGTTACCACATGTCCCAACTTTTAATAATTTAAAAAAAAAATTATTTTGAAGTAATCTAAAACGTTTAATTTTTATGTTTTGATGGTTTAGATTGTGACACATGTTGTGATAATTGAATTTTTAAAATTTAAAATTCAATCAATATTTAGGTAAGTTGAATTAAGTACCTACCTACCTATATACCTCCCTACCCATCTAGGATAAATACCTATCTAAATAGGACCTATTTATCTAGCTAGGCCAACTACCTACTTAGGTAGGTAGGTAGGTAAAAAAATAGGTAGGTAATTAAATGTAAGTACATGAATGTTTATATTTTATTTTGAGTTAAGTCGATTTTATTGACTCATCCCGTATGCCATCTTTTTAAATATGAAAATGTAAAAGAAAACACCTTGTTTATATATTTTTCAAGATGAGAATGAAAGCCAAAACATATGGGATAAAAAATTTAGTTGCAAGTCGTTTGCGATTAAACATTTTTAGTTGTGAACTACTTGCAACTAAATTATTTATCCCATATGTTTTGGCCTTCATTCTCGTCTTGAAAAATATATAATTAAATAGGTAAGTGACAACTAACTAACTAATAAACTAATAAAATTACTAATTATTTAGTGAATATAATATTAAAAATAAAATAATCAATTCTCTACATAATTAATCAACAACTGAACTAAAAACTAACTAATTCACTTTATAAATTATCCAAATAACTAATTATTTATAGTAATAATCATCAATATCTTATGATTAATAATTAATTATATTATTAATTATTACTTGATTTATTAGCTAAATAAACAGTAATAATATTATATTTTAAATATATATTAACTGTAATAATTTATCAACCAATTTAATTAACTAGTAATTGGCTAATATTGAAATAATTAGATAATTACTAATCATTAATAAATTATTATTTCGTAACCAAATAAATTAATATAATAATTAAAATATTCAATATTAATAATTATTAAATATTAATTATAAATATTGAGTATTAGTTTTTAAATATTTAATAATATAATTAAAACCTAGTTTTTAATCACATGTAATTAATATTTTATAATAATAATAATAATAATAATAATAATAATAACAATATTTATTTTAAGAAGTATAATAAGATAGTTTGGATAAATTTGTAATGTGGGCACAATATATTTGGGGAATATCTTACATAAAAGTTTAATATATTCAAAATATACATTATTTATTGTATCCATAATATCAAGGCCATTTATGCTAGTAATAATACTTGAATACACATATAGTATGGTTGCTCATATAAATTCAAAATATACATTTATAAATCCTAATACACTCAACTATATTCCTTCAAATTCACAAAATACACCTTTGTATATTCATAGGGTTGCAACTAAATTGGTCACATTTGCAATTAATGGGACATAAATTATTATTTTTGAATGAAAACTAAACTAATTGTTGTTCACATGGAAGGATGAACACCAAAATAATTGCAAACTAGTTGCACTATAATTGCAAATATGACCAACACAAGAAATAGTTGCAAAAATGTCCAAATGTAGTTGCAAATAACTAATAATCGCATGTAATCGCAAATAAAGTGGTTACATTTTGGCCAATTTCTACTAGTGTGTCCTAGGCAAACAAGATAGGTCTTTTTGAAGTTAATTAAACACAACCTTTTTATGGTTGGGCTTTTTCCATCTATCTAAACAATGATGATTAAAAACATTTAAAGAACTTAAAAATAAGGATTTTTTTTCCAAGGTTCAATATTGAGTACTTTTAGGACACCACAAAAGGTGTAAAGGTTCAACATAAAAAACTAGCAACATGTGTCCTTGTATGCCAAGTGATTTCATTAACTTTTGAGTGAATTCACTAGTCTTAGTAAATGGGGACTAGTTGGAAAGTAGTGAATTCATTAATCTAGTGAACAGGGACTAATGAATTGCACCCATGTTTTGTAGTAGTCAAACAAATGTAACAAAATGTGTTTCCAACATTCCCATTGCAATTGTGAATGCCAAACTTTTTTTTAAAAAGGAAGAAGCACAAGCATAGGTGTTGTGCCCATTGTAAGAAAGTTCAAAGTTGAATCTCCCATGCCTTGGCCTCTCCCAATGCAAACTTTAGTGTGTAAGTTAATTGTTACTTTTAAGATCTATATAAAGCACCAAAAGTTTCCCATGTTTGTTAATAGATGAAACCAATGAGAGAGTTATTGTTGGGTAACTTTTGAAACTAGAAAAAAAAAAGGTTAGAGTTATAAAAAAAACCAAAACTAAAATAATTTACAATTTTGAAGGAGGAGTTTAACAATACAAGATTAGAAAAGGAGAAGCTCAAAAGATTAGAAAATGAAAATTATAATGTTCTCCACAAAGTTGCTAAAAGAATTAGAAAAAATAAAAAACTAAAGGATGATAAGTTGAAAGACCATAAATTAAAGTTTGCTTCAAAGTTTCCCCATGAAGAAGAAATGTCCATGAAAACATGAAATTTGTATAAAGTTTGAACTTGAAGGAAAATAACAATCTAGAGCAAAATCCTTATGTTTGTTTACCTATAATCACTAAATTACATCTCACTTTTCATTAAACATTATGCCAAATTCCTCTTTCTTTATTTTTGGAATATTCACATCACTAAATGCTTTAGTCACACTTAGTTGTTCATAAACATTTTTTCACAATTTTAATGTTTGCTACCTTGATCTTCTACATTAATTGGTCACTTACATATATATTTTATTAATAGCTAATTATAATGAAACTTAACTTTGGAGTATTTACAATTAAATCAATTCATGTGAAAGCCATCATCTAATTACCTAAACAACACAATGTTTTTGGCATAGTAATCAAAACTAAAAATTTCTAATGTTTAAGAAGCAAGGATTATTTTTGTGTGGTATCATGCATGTGTGGGTTTGCGATGCAAAATTTTGCCCAATGGATGCTCATGTTTTGAAAGATGTTTCCACTCAACATGAATTTAATGGTGATAGAATGAAGGAAAATCAAGTTCTATCATTATTCATATGATGCAAGTTGGAAGCACATGAAAAACTAATGTTAATTGATGGAATTGAAACCCATGTGTGGACTTCCTAGAATATCATCTTGAAAATGATTCAATTCACTTTTGGTTGTATAGTAACATTGGAAGATAATTATTTCTTTTCAAAATGGCAAGAGCAATCATTACAACAAAAGGTGTCCATGTACACCAAACGATTTCATTACATTTTGAGTGAATTCACTAGTCTTAATAAATGGGGACTAGTTGAAAAGTAGTGAATTCACTAATTTAGTGAACATGGACTAGTGAACTGCACCCACATTTTGTAGTAGTGAATTCACTAAGATTCTTATACACACAAGTGATTTGGAAGTGAAAAGCAATGGCTTTTGCTTAGAAAATTGAAAAACTATATATGGTTCAAGTTTACTCCATTAAGCAAGGATCATGTAGTAGTAAACATTGCCCGGGAGGGGAATGCAAAATAATAGGAGCAAGATCACATGAAAATTCAACAATTGAATATTTGACATGCAATATAATTATAGATAAATATGGTGTTAGTTTGTGCACTAACAACAAGTTTCATATGCAATTGATCAAAGTCCATGAAAATGAATGTTATTTGGTTTTGCATTTGCAATAATGGAAGATGTCATGTCAAAGAAAATTGACCTTGCTAATTTCATCAATCAATGTGGGGGGAATGTATAGGGCGATCGATGAGTAATGGATAGAACATCCCTATCAAGCTAAGTATGGAGGTAATTGGAATGATCAAACAACTTCATATTCATCATGAAAAGGAAAATGAAAACCGATTCATGGTGATGATGAAGATGATCTTTTGCCCTTCACAAAGCAACCACAAAATTGGAACATGAGAACTTCAATAACAACATTTGTAGGTGACCATTTCCCTAGGTATCGTAGGTTCCATTTGGGACGTGCCTACAAATGGGGAACATACACAAACACTAGAATAAATGATACATGATGTAACAACAATTTTGAAACTTGTGTTTGAATTTGACACAAATGGCATCTATGGTAAACAAGTTCACATAATGACAACATCATTTGACATAAATGGAATCAATAGTTCATTTGGATGGTATAAAGATGACATCAAAATTTCTATGATCACCATGCTACATTGGGATTTGTGAGGAAGAGGAAGGAGGCCATTAAGGGCGGCAAAAATGAATTATTGATTTTTAGCACCTTGTTTACATAGTAGCAAACTTACTACAAAGGGTAAATATGGTAAATTTAATGGCTAGTGGTAGGTACAAAGGGGTAAAAGTTATTGGGTGCTATTATGCCCATTGAATCAAACATAAATTAGAGGAAATTTCTACAAACTATCATTATTTTAGAAGGATTTAGTGAAAGTTGCCATGTTTGTGGGTAAGAAGGCGATGTTCAACCCATTTAACAATGGAGTTAGGTAAAAACAACTATAGGAAAAGAAAAAAGAGCTCCTATTTCAAAAGGATTGTCCTCATAAGCATTTAAGGAAGTGTGTTATATTCAAAGGATGAAAAGTAGACCATGTGGAGGAACCATTGTAATTAATATGGAATAGTATAAGGGGTCCAAGCATGATTGGGGTACCCCCTTTGAAAACATAATGATTCATTCCTTAGACTTTCAAATTCACCTTTTTTTTCATTTTTCTTATGACTTGTTTTTAAATTTCCCCTCTTTTCATGTCAAAAAAAAAAAAATGTCAAAAAAATTGTTTAAACATTCCTTATGAGTCCTTGAACCTTTTTTTTTTTTCAATAGACAAAGTTTTAGATTTTTGAAAAACTTGGTAAAAATCCTAGAACTTGTTCAAATTTGATATGTTATGCATATAATAATTGTTTAGTAATGTATCTATCCATGAAAAAAATCAAACTTTCAATATGGGTCAAAACATGGTCGGGGTATCCAAAAGGATTGTCTTACTATATATTCACTAAGCCCCCTCACTTAAACATGTTAAAACTTAATGACACGTTCATGTTGAAATTTTGATTTTATTCATAAATAGATACATTACAAAGGTACTATTCTATGCATAGAATGTCAAATTTAAATAAGTTTAAGGATTCCTACCAAGTCCTTGAAAAAAATTCAAGACTTCGTCTCCTAAGAAAAAAAGTTCAAAGACTCATAAGGAATGTTTTTAAACAACTTTTTTTGGCCCAAGATTTTTGCCACAAACACGTTATGTGTTAATGTGCATAAAATGTATGAATGTGACAAGAACCAACACTATGAAAAATTGTGTCCACAACAACTAGACTACCTTAGAATTAGAGCTTTAAAACAATTAATATATAATTCCATTGTAACTATCCCATGAAAATATGACAAATTAATGAATAAAATGGCACATCAAAAAATCAAGGAGTTATATTGTAATTGCAAATTAATTGCAAGATGTATATTTATATAATACAATGCATGCATTATATATACAATTGTAATCAACCATGTTTGACTTTGTTGATAATTTTAATTTTAATCGCATGTAATAACTACATCAAGACTAGGATAAATTTAGTTAGTAATCAATGATTACTTTGCAACAAATGTAAGGCCTTGAATAACACATATGATCATGTCATGTGTATACATTTGCACCACCCAATATATATGAGATTTCAATTTGTTTGCAACTAATATGCAATTGTATTTCAATTTAAAATTTAAAAATCTAAAATTTGGGTAAGATACCCTTAAGCAAGTGACACATGGCAATATATCAACAAATTTGCCCCAATGCATTAACGACCTTCATATGCTTATGCTTATTGTTAAGAAATTTAAGATGATTTATTTTTAAAATTTTTTTATTCAAACATTTTGTGTATTTCCTAATCTTTTGATGATGCAATTTTCATATCATATGTTATAACTAAAATTATTTTTGTTTGTTTAATTTGGAACTAAAACTAAAAGGTTGTTATAAATTATATTATTTATTTAAATAACTTGGAGATTGAAAGGGTTTTTATTTCTTTTGGAGGCTGAAGGTTCTTATTTTTACTCTTCGAGAGGTTGAAGACTTTTGTTTTTCTTTTGAAGTTTGAAAATTCTTGTTATTACTCTTAGAGAAATTGAAGGGTTTTGTTTTTACTCTTGGAGATTGAAGGTTTTTGTTCTTGTTCTTTAAGAGGTTGAAGGTTCTTGCTCTTGCTCTTGCTTTTAAAGAGATTAAAGGTTCTTGCTTTTGCTCTTACTCTTAAAGAAATTGAAGGTTCTTGTTCTTATTTTTTTTTAAATTGAAGGTTTTTATTTATTTTTTGGAGGTTGAAAGTTTTTATTTTTGCTCTTAGAAAGGTTGAAGGTTTTTGTTTTTGCTTTTGGAAGTTCTTCATATTGACTGTTTTGCATTTTATGATGGGGACTAATCAATCTTGTTTGTTTGCCACAAAATACTATATGCAAACTTGCAAGAGATTCTTAAAACCACTATGTTTTAAAGTGGATTGATAGAGACTCCAATGTAGGTCTTTCTGATGTAATTCAATTTTACCACTTGTATACACCCATTATAACCAAGTCTTGGAAACTTTGTGCCCATGAACATGATAGGGTAAGGCTCCTCATTGAAGATGTTAGGGTTGTAACCCTTTATTGGCCCAGGTGTAATGAGCTAAAAAGTTGGAACCCTTTTTTTTCCCTTTCTTATTTCCTTAGAAAATTTCATTCAACACAAAATATTTCACATAATGTTTTTGATTATCTTCGAAAAATTAACATCAAACATCTTATGCATTGGGTGTGGTTTGGTTGTAGGGCTGAAAAACTAATGGTGGGTAGTTTGGAATGGACTTATCTTAGCCATAACTCTTGACTATGGTTCATCTAGAAAATAACACTTTGCATATAAACATAATAAGGTAACCACTACATTCATATTATTGTTGGGTATCCACACTATTTTATTTCCATTCTCAAATTCAATAATATGGACAGGAACTAATACTCATTTGAAATGCGTTAAGGTTTCCTTCACAAATTTTAAATGTGGCTTACTCCCATGGATTCTCATAGTTGTATTTACAATAACATCCAACAATGGAGTTCATGGATGTGGTGATCCTCTCATGGAATCATTTCTAATTGGTTAAATCAAACACTTCTTGAATTTTATGAGATTAGTAATTTTCAAGGATTGAGTGGTCTATTGTAGATTATATAGTTGTGACAATTGGCCAATAGGAGCAAGCAATTTAGACTAGATGGTAGTCTCAACTTGCAAGTGTTACATTACTTTTGTTCTTTGGCTTTCTAGGGGTCAACAATGCGCCAATGGCAAGTAAGTTTGACTAAAATAAAATACCCTATCACTGCCATGATATAGATGCTGAGTGTTTAGTTCAAGTTGTTACTTGAATTTCAACAAGGCTTTCTTTACATCTGCAATTATCTACCCACCACTCTCACCTAATTTGTTTAATTACTTTTGTGTAATGCAGACATGGTAAATTCACATATTGGTTAAGACCAAATGACATATTTGTGATATAAGACTAATCCAATGTGATGTTGTATTCATGTTTGGATACCTGATCCCTAATGAAAGTCCAACACTTCATGGTTGACCATGATCTCATGTGAAGCTTGCTTGCAAGTTGAAAAAAAGGTTGTACACCTTTGTGGTTGATATGCAAAGAAAGCCTATATTGCTCAAGGGGTTTCAGACATTGTGTATTCTAAGAGGTGGGGTAACCAAGGTGATGTTCACAATTGCTAGGTTAGTATTCTTATTAGAGACTTGATTTAATGTGCAATGCAATTGTATAATAGGACATAAAATGTCGAGCTCACATCTTTACATAGTCATGAATCAAGTCTGAGATACAAGTTTGGGTATGAGGTTAGCTAATATATGACCAAATACACTATACATTAATCAAATTGAGATGGTCTCTTTCCATTGTCAAATGTATGTAAACATTGTTGTGTAGTCTTAAAAGTCATATAAGTACTTAAACTACATGGCCTCTTGCTTTGTGATGCAAGTCATGATGGAATAGATAATTCGAGATCTTGATTAGTTGATTGAACATTGACAAATACATCATCATTTCAAGCTCATGGTGTTATTTCATTAAGCAAATATGCTACACAAAGATGTGGTTTTGAATTAGGGTGTGGTGTTGGCTCAAGCCAGCTTAGGTGTATGAACAAGTTACATATGATTACAAAGCAGTGCTTGCAACACAACCAAATGGGTCAATAGGTTGGAATTCTCTTGGAAACATGCAAGTTTGTTGCATTTTTCATCTTTTTGTGCTAAAAGATGGTTATGGTATTGTCTTCAACTTTCCCCAAAGCAAGAGCCACTTGTTTTAGTTTCATACTATTGAAGATCCACACATGAGTGAAACACAAATATGACCTTCTTGTTTATTCAATTTGGTTTTTTGTCAAAGTACACATGCACTTGTGTGTCTATGAAACTTTTAAATTGTTTTTGTTGTTTCTCTTGTTGTTTTACATTGAGTAGTGCCATGTGCTATTTCTAAGTATCTTGCATAGGAAATCCGAAACAACCAACCAACCCATTGAGAAGCTATGGTACCATGTGGGTACATGTTGCTTACATTGTAGATGTTATTAACTTGGGTCTTAAAATGTCCTTGTCCCCCTTGTAGGCATGGATTGAATCTAGATCTAAATTCAATGGTTCTTCCAAAACGAAGAACCAAGCAACATTGGTTTCAACCTAGACATCTTCCAAAAAACAACTCCTTTAAAAACTATTTTTCAAATTTTTATCTACTTTTAATTAAAGTATCTAATTTTGGATCATTAACAAAGGTTGTAGAATTATTGTAAAAAATATGCACAAATATACAAGGCTTGCTTGAAATGGGCTATGCCTAATGGTGAAAAAATGCCTATGTGCTAATGAGATTGTTAAAATATGAGCTTCAAATTGTTTTTAGGAGTTTGCTTCCAGAAATTGGCACTTAATTGTACTAATAGCCTAAAAGTCTTGTGTCTAGGTGTGAAGAAAAAATTTGATGCCAATGAGATTGTTCAAATTGGTGCCTTCAATTATTTTTAATAGTTGCTTTAGTGAACAAATATGTAAAGGTTGGAAGTTTTGAGACTAATGAGATTGCTCTCAAATTGGTGCCTTGAATTGTTTTCAATGGTTGCCTTGATGAAATAGTACATAAATGTTACCCATGCAAAAAGGCATTATGTAAATTGCAAGGAGCTTTTAAAAACAAATTGGAGCTTTTTAATGCATGTCTCTCTGGTTTTTATAAGCTGTCCACAGACCCTTACATTTTTTAATACAATTTCATCCTTGCAACCTCCTCCTCATACTAACAGATGGAGTTGTAGCACATTGCTTTGTGTTGTTTCTTTAGATTTTTTCATTGTTGAAATAGGTAGTCATTTACTTGTTCCACTTATGGTTCTACCGGTTCCAGTTGTGATGTGAATCAATTGTTCCAAGAGATTGAAAACCCCCAGCAAAAACTAGTTAAAACTTGGATCCAAACTAAAAATGTTTCTAGTGCAAATATGAAAAATCTTGCATTTTTAATTGGAAGATTTTTTTTGTGGGTGACACATGCGTTGCAAAAACATCTCAAGCATTTGGCTTGTTTGTGCTACAATAAGTTAATGAATACAATATATAGTAGATTTCAGTATATAAAAGTTTATTAGAAGTCTTGTCCAATTTGGGTTCAAATTATTAACAGTGTAAAAAAATGTCAGATACAACAAAATATCCATCTGACAAAACATTGAACTTTATGATGTTTCAAAATTCGTAATTGTAATATTAAGAACATGTTAACATAATAGACATCAAGTTTCAAAAACAGATATCCAAAATGGTTGTAAATTGGTTGTTCAAAATAAAATAAAATATTATTGTACATACATTTTGAATAATACCATGGAATCATCTTGAAGTAATAATATGTTATATCTTGAACTACTATCCAATTCCCAAGTTCATATGATTTTAGAAATTGCGATACCTTTGAAGACATTATGGAATACCTTGGAATGTAGTGAGCCAGGTTGGGTGAGCTGTTATTGTTCTATTGAGTGGGTAATGGATTTGAACAGGGCCTATACCAATGCAAAATTGAATGTTACCACCATTGTGGATTCACTTGGCACATACATGTGTTGTTCATCATGATCGATGCTTTTAAAATGGAAACTACTTGTACCAAAAGGTGGAAGCAACACGGAATACCCACTCCCACCTAGGATAACAATTTAAATTGTGCTGGAATAGGAAAATGCAACCAGTTAAAAAACATGAAAAAGTATTGTGCACTGGTGCAAAATGCAGAGTGTTTTTCTCATGGGTTAGTAGTTACTACATAGCTAAGGGATTAGTGCATTGTTAGTAGGTAGGTGATAAAAACAGTGCAAACATCAAGATTTTCAGCTGTATGTTGCTATCTCACGGGTCACAAGCAGTGCAAACATCAAGATTTTTAGTGGCCAGGGTCCCCATGGATACATGTGAAATGTCGTATCTAAAGAGGTTTTGAAAATGTAGTTTGTAATTGTTAATTTTGTAATATGTACTGTCAAATACACACACATGTGCATTAGGCACGGGTTCAAACTAGTATGTGCAGATAGGGAGTCAGGGACAGATCCCTGGAGTCCCTGCTGACTAGGTTTTTGAAACCCAATGCTGCATACATAATGCCTTTTTGGGTAGAGTGTTTTTTATTAGGAACTTTTGTTTGTAGCCAAAGTGGCGATTACGTCTAGGAAGATTTAGCCAAACCTGGTTATAAGCAAGAAATAAATTACACATATTTAATCATCCTACTATATGTTTGGCTACAAAATGAAAACCAAATATATATGGATCTGGGAATTTTTTTCTCTTTTGTTTCTCACTAGTGGCGACTGAAAACCTCCAAAATCACTTCTTTTCCAAATTTTTGATTTTTGGCGAAATTTCACCAGTAAAAAAATGGCTGCTTGGGTTTCGTTCAACTGCCAACACAGATGAGCTTCCTGAATTCCAATTGACTTAATTCCCGTTTTTTGGAAGAAATAGATTGAGATCAGTGTTTTTTTTTCTTTGGTGAATTTTCGCAACCTGGTGAGAAGAAATGTCACTAGTAGAAAAATTGTCTTTTGCAACTTGTCTTATGCAACTAAAAAAAATGTCGCATGCAATTGCACGTGTTGCATGCAACTCCAAAATAATTGCATGTGAGATTTTTTAGTTGCATAAGACAAGTTGCAAAAGACAATTTTTCTACTAGTGTGTGAAAGGTACAAAGGGTTCTGTTATTTTGAAAAAAATTGGGTGCAAGTCCTCACATTATGAGGGGAAAAAAAAAGGGTAAAATATTGATTTCGAAAGTATTTTGCCATAGGAGTCCTGGGAGTGTATCTTTATTTTATTTTCAAATTTGTGTGGTAGGTGAGTTGCCGATCATCCCCGGCCAAGGCCAATTTTGGTTATAGGTAGAGAGGATAGTA
>Ga0116229_10013404_pt1 | contig 11594 bp, 13 predicted proteins | sample S1TSphgellanicum_3_FD_87313 | JGI IMG/M metagenome (GOLD analysis project Ga0116229, IMG submission 87313) | Host-associated microbial communities from peat moss isolated from Minnesota, USA - S1T2_Fc - Sphagnum magellanicum MG | ecosystem: Host-associated > Plants > Peat moss > Unclassified... | reverse complement strand
GTCGAGTTCGGCTGAGGGACTACCCTTACCCCGTGGTGCGATCAGGACCACGGAGGCAAGACCCAGGCGTGCCCGCCCCTTGGTGAAGATGGCAGCGCTCTGAGGCGGTCCCTCCAAGCGGTAGCTGGTCGCAACGAGGATGCCCTCGACACGCCGGAACTGGGATTCGGGCCGGATGCGCTCAATCGCTTCGAGCAAGGCGCAAGGCTCATCGCCCTCGGTCTCGAGTTCCGCCTCGTCTGTCGATGCGAGGCGCACGACGCGCTTGAGCGCAAATCGGCCGCCATCGAAACTCTCCAGATGCAGTGTCTCGGAAAACGCCGGCAGAAGGGGTCCGGCTGCAGGATGCTCGATCGCCTTAAAGACAAGGCGCCGCTCCAGGCGGTTGCTCAAGGCGAGATCGGGATGTCGGCCGGCCCGGGTGAAGGGCGCAACCAGACGCAATATCTCGTGGTGCGTAAGAGGGTGGGCTGGCATCGACTCGCAGAATGCTCCGGCGCTGCAGTCCAAGGTCGGTGGGCGAGTCGTGCGGGCCAGTCGTGCGGGCGATTGCCCTCCGCCCAGCGCGACGGCGCATGGAGGGGCGCCAGACATGCTCCGCGCCGCCAGTGCGGCTCTCAAAGCGCGCCGAATGAGGCGCCGACTAGTGACCCGGGCGGTCCAATGATCCCTTCAAAACCTGGGCAATCTGCAGGGCAGTCGTACTGTCGCGATCAGCGCCCACACCCTGTGCACTAGCCATCTGTTCGTAGAAGACGCGCCCGCCGACCACGACCACGATCTCCGGATTCAGCGAGGCCCGGCGCGCCGCCGCGATGGTCTGCGCCATGCGCGGCAGCCAATGCTCTCGACGGAACGATGCACTCAAGGACAGATCGATCGCGTCGAACCACTTCGCTGCGACCAGTCCATTCAAGGCCTCGTCGCTGGTGGGGAACTCGCATTGAGTATCCCAGCCATCGCGCCAGAGCACTTCCGCATCGAGGACAGCGCCCAGCATATGGACTTCACCCGGTTGCGGTGCGACCAGCACTGCGCGTAATGGTGCACCCGAGCGCGTGCAGACCTGCGAGCCCAGCTCGGCCAGATGGACTCCTGACTGAAGCCGACCGAGTCCGAGCGTGACATCCACCTCCGTACAATCGTCGCTCGCCCATAGTTCGCCCAAGCTGCGTGCCGCCGGCTCGTAGACGGTGGCGCTCGAGACCGCCATCGAGCCGGCTTCGGCCTGCAGGAGATCAATCAACGCGAACGCGTCGGCGGGATCGGATGCGATGAGGAGCTGGGCCAACTCGGCCGCACGCGGATGCGCCAGAGGCAGACGGGGCCGCTTTGCGCCATGCCGTTGGCGCAGCGTCGGGATCACCTCCTGTTCGACCATGCCCTGCAGGACATCGCGTCGAGACAGTTGGTCCTCGGGCTGCGGGCGGACCACCGCCGAGCGCACCGTCGACAGAAGGCTCGAGGTCGGATGGTCGCTGCGATAGAGCGAGCCCAGCAACTCAGGCGAGACCACCACCGGCTGATTTGGTGCAATCCGAAGCTCTGTGCCCTTGGTCGCCAATTTCATGTCCCACTGGCCAAAGAGCCGCGAACCCGATTCGGAGTGATCCAGAACCTCGATATCAGTGTGCCGAGGATCATCGCGAATCACCTTCCATATATTGGACAGACTATCGTTCGGCCCCTCAAGCCACTGAAAGAACCGCCCTTCGTCATAGATCAAGAGTCCTGTGACTGCAGCAGCGCGGTTGCGTGACCGGGCGCTTTCCAGAAGCGATTCCAATTCCGATCCGGAGAACGACGGGACCGCACGACTGCGATAGGCCAGGGTTTCAAGTCGCCCCTTCGATTGCTTTGAGTTCATCGGTTTGCAATTTCCTTCCTCACCGAGTGTTTGATCTCGACTCACCGTTTTTAGCTCCCCGTAATGCTGTCCCACGCGACTCCGAACTGTCAACAGCATGGAGGTTTTTTTTCCCTTGTGCACTGCAGCGAACATACCAATTCGGGGCAGGCGCTCATTACCGCAGTTCAACTCAGGTTCAATTTGGACGAACAAGCACCGTGTTGGAGCCCGAGCACTGAACAGGTAGCGCCTTTCGTGATAGCGCAGCATGCCGATCATTTCCGGAGTTGCGCTGTCTCCCATCCCCATCATCCATCTCTCATCCATTTCTTTACGCGCTGTTGTGGCGGCGCAAGACGGCAACACACGGAGACAACAATAGAGCTTCTCGTTATCAGAATAATTTGCGATGCTTCGCCCTCCTTCCCTTAAGGCGCACGAATGAGAATCCTTGCAGTATCGACAGCGTTAGTCGCACTTGGGCTACTCGCGCTCTGGCTGTGGACGCCAGACCTATCACGCACCACGCTGCTCGCGCAGTACGGAACGAGCACGGACCAGTTTACCGAGCTCGCGGGACTACGCCTGCATTGGCGCGAGACGGGTCCGGACAAGGAGGCGGGGCAAGTACCGACTCTCCTACTTTTGCATGGCTTCGGATCGTCGCTTCAGACTTGGGAGGCCTGGGCCGATGTTCTCTCAAAGGAATATCGGGTGATCCGCATCGACTTACCCGGTGCGGGTCTCACGGGCCCGGATCCGACGGGCGACTACAGTGACGAGCGCGCCCTCCAGATTCTCGATGCCCTACTTGCGCATTGCGCCGTCGAACACGTCGTTGTGATCGGCAATTCGTTGGGCGGCCGGATCGCCTGGGAGTACGCAGCGAGCCGTCCAGAGCGCGTCGACAAACTTGTTCTGATTTCTCCGGATGGCTTTGCAAGTCCAGGATTCGAATATGAAAAGCCGCCCGAGGTGCCAGGCTTCCTCAAGCTCATGCAATTCGTCTTGCCCAAGGCTTTGTTTCGCATGAATCTCGAGCCGGCCTTTGCTCATCCCGAATCGATCTCCGAGGCCTTGGTCCAGCGCTACTACGACATGATGCGCGCTCCAGGAGTGCGCGCGGCACTCATCGCGCGGATGCAGCAGACCCTCCTGCATGATCCGCACGGGCGCCTGGCGCGGATCAAGGCACCCACCCTTCTCCTTTGGGGTGAGAAGGATCAGATGATCCCGCACACGAACGCGAAGGACTACTTGGAGGCGATCCCGCATTCCACCTTGGTCACACTCTTAGACGTCGGGCACGTTCCCCAGGAGGAAGCACCGACGCGCACGCTCGCGCCGCTCGAGGCGTTTCTAAGAGCCCCAGGCGTTGCCTCTTCTTCGTCCTCGGGAACTCTTCGTTGAGGTCGAGCGCTGCCCGACGAATGCCCCTTTGCCCTTATTTGCCCTCATTTGCCCTCATTTGCCCTTAGAATCAAGCGCATAAAGCGGATGGGGAGGGCAGCTCCGCAGGCCCGCTCCTGCACCTCTTTGGGCCAGAATCCATGGAAGATAGAAAGCTCCTCCTTGTGACCTGCACCAACCCGCACGAAAAGGGCTGGCTCGAACTGCGCGCGGCGCTCTGGCCACATTGCAGCCGTGACGAACACCTCGAGGAGATGGCCCGCTTCTGTGCCGAACCCGACCGGTTTGCGCAATTCCTCGCGCGGACACCGGACGGAAACGCCGTGGGCCTCGTCGAGGTCGCGCTGCGCCTGGACTATGTGAACGGGACCAAGGCCTCTCCGGCCGCCTTTCTGGAGGGGATCTACACTCGACCCGAAGCGCGGCGGCGCGGCATCGCGCGGTTCCTGCTGGTGCAGGCCGAAAAGTGGGCGAGTGCGCAGGGCTGCCGCGAATTCGCCTCGGACGCGGCCGTCACGAATTCAGCCAGCCATGCGATGCACAAGGCGCTTGGTTTCGAGGAGACCGAGCGCGTCGTCTTCTTCAGAAAAGCTCTTTCGCGGCCGTAGCGCGCCGCGTGCGCAACCGAGCCCCTTTTAGTGGAGGCGCAGATTGCCGAGGTCAAAGAGTCCGACCAACCCGATCACGATCAGATAGATCGCGACAATGAAGTTCAAAAGCCTGGGCATCGCCAGAATCAGAATACCTGCAATAAGGGAGACGAGGGGACCGATGCTCAGGTGGAGATTCATTGGAGAACTGCCTTTCATTGAAGACTGTGGACCAGATTTCGATAAGATGAGTCAAGGCGCATCTGTTCGGCACGGGCCTCTGGTCGAACTTCACCGTCGGCCACCCCCGCCCCCGCGGCTGCCCCCGCCGTGGCCCGCCGGGATCGACGGAACCCCGCGCCCTGCCGGTGCAGACCGATAAGCGCGCGGGCCGGCGCCCCCGGGGCCGCGACCGCCGCCCCGATCGGGCCCGACTGCATAGCCCGGACCCCAGCCGCCATAGACTACGCCTACAGGCTCATAATAATCTATCCCGACGCCACCCCCGTCGACATAGCCGTTTCCCGGCCCGACCACGCAACCCGAGAACGCGCCGCACAGAGTTCCCGCTGCAGCGACGAGAGCAAGCCGGCCGATCGCCCCGAGGTTCATTGGCTCACCTCCTTGGTTTCCGCAGCCGGCCATTCCATCAATCCGAAAGGAGCCCCCGAGGGGTCCGCGACGACCGCGATGCGACCCCCATGACGATCGACATGCGGCTCCACGACCACCTGTCCGCCCAAGGCGACCACTTTCGCGACTGCACTGAGCGCATCATCGACCCGAACATAATCGAGCCAGTGCGGACGAATCCGTGAATCCTTTGAGGGCAACGAGTTGACGCTTGCGCGGGCGTAGTTGTCGGTCGCGAGAATCAGATGCGTCGCCCCCGCTTCGGCAGGCAACTCATAAACCTCGTAGTCAAAGATCGACTGATAAAAGCCTGCGTCGGCATCCGCATTGCTCGTGATCAAGGAACTCCAAATCCATTCTCCCGGTAGAGCGAGATCGTCCGGCGGATCACCACTCTTGGAGGCCAGCAAGGCGAACACTGCGCCCTGTGGATCGGCCAGGACCGCCTCGCGGCCGCGATCAGGTAGGTTATGCGGCTCTGAAAGCACCTTCGCTCCCGCCCCTGCCGCCGTCCGCTTGGCGCCATCGACATCGCTCACAGCAAAGAAAGTGAGCCAGGCAGGCTGCCGACGCTCACCGCTCCCAAAGGGCTTCTCGTAGAGGCCTGCGACCGGCTGATCGCCCAGAAACGCTGTCGCGTAACGATTCGAGCCGGTCGTGATTTCGCGAAACGTCCAGCCCAGGAGTGCACCGTAGAACTGTTCGGCCTCGGCAAGCTTGGGCGTCACGAGTTCGACGAAGATCACCTTGCCCACGTGGTGCTCGCCACTTTCCGGAGTCTCAAGCGCGGGAACCTGGAGCGGCGCGGCGCCGGCCGGAAGAACCCAGGCGAGCGTCAGCGCTGCGAGCAAGAGTCCCAACGAGGTGCTGATCCGACCCCCGCGACGAAACCATCGATTGGCGTGGCGTACAACCTCTGGCCCAAGGCGCGTGCAGGCCACTTCTTGCATGACGAACCTCTCGACACTTTCCATGGCAAGACAATACGATCGACTGGCAAGGCGCTCTGTGCGCTGGCGAACCATCGCACCTCTTTCTCGGAACTCGAGCGTAAGCCTCGAGCCGGCACTCCCGTGCGCGGCCCAATTAACAGGGGCAGAGCGCCGTGGGACTCGGAATCACTCAGAGCGCAAGTAAACCAAAGTTGAGCCCCGTGGTCGTGAGAACCGGCTACAGTGATTCGATCGGCGCGCTTCCATTGAGTGCCGATCGAAGACGTTCGGCTTACCCAAAAACCGGCGTGTCGCCCATCCCTTAGAAACCAGAGTCAGTCTCCTTATGGTGTCGAATCTCGGTACCGCCATCGTTGGCATGGCGATTGCGATCCATATCGGTGCGGCGGCGCTCGCCTTGCTGTGGAAGGCGATCTTCATCGACGAGTGGGAGCCGCTCGAGACGAAGCAGCGCCACTAGGCAGGCTCGCCCGCCTGTCGAATCTTAGGGCCCGAACTTATGGCCCGTCTGTTCGTCGCGGCGCCCCTCGGAGCCGCGTTGTGCAGCACGCCCACTCAATCGATCAAGACCTCTTCCTCCATGAACGGATAGGGTCCAGGGAATTCACCGATCGCGACCGTATGCGTCACAAGTCCCTGCCCCGGCCGCCACAGATGAAGTTGAAACCCCGGCGGCTCGAGAACGAACCGTGCAGAGGCATCCTCGGCCAGATCGAGCATCACCTGGTGCGCAGGACTCGGACAGGTCGAGGCGATCGTGCCCGCAAAGCGCGTGCTGATCGAGCGATGCAGGTGGCCGCAGATGATGCGCTCGACCTGGGGATGCGCAGCGACGACATCGTGGAGTCGTTCCGTTCCGCTTAGGCCGATCTCGTCCATGTGAACGATCCCGGTCGCAAATGGCGGATGATGCATCATGACGAGCGTGGGCCGGCTGGGTGCCTGGCATAACACCTCTTCGAGCCAGCTCGCAGTCGCGGCGTCGATGGTACCGCCCGCCTCGCCGGAGATGACGGTGTCCAAGGCCACCAAGCGCAGCGGATAGGACTCGACGACGTAGTTCAGCCGACCGCCTTCTCGAGGCAGATAAGCATGCAGCGGAAACGCCCTGCACAACGCGCCGCGCTCATCGTGGTTCCCCGGTAGCAGATAAGTGGGCTGGACAAGCCCGGCCAGGAGTTCTTCGAGCGCGGCATACTCGTCGGCGCGTCCCGTGTCCACCAAATCCCCGGTCACGACCACGATATCAGGCGCCTGAGGCAGGGCCTGGATACTCGCGATGCAGCGCTCGAGCGAAGCAGTCGTGTCCACCACGCGGTAGGACTTCTGACGGCGCGCCTTGATGTGCAGATCGCTGATTTGGCAGATGAGCATGAGTTTCTCCCGGCGCGACCGACGCGCGCTCCTCTCGACCGATCGGGCAACAGAGGACTTCCGAAAGCAGTGCGATGACGCCTCGATCCGAGAGCACCATCAGTTTCGCATCCTCCTTGAGAAAGCGCACGGTACCTTCATGAAGACGTCCGTAAGCCGCGCGGAACCAGGGCCCCTGGGCCAGGAAAGAGCGCGTTTCGCGCTCGAAGAAGTTCAGGTGAGTGGAGATTGATCGGATCAGTGGCTGGTGGTTTCGGATCCGGTGTAGCCCTGGCCGGTCTCGGCCGAGGCCAGAGCACTGGGCGCGGTGCCCCAGGGGTGGGTGTTGTGCGCGAGTGCGGCCCGATCGCGGTGGATGAGGCGCAGATCGCGCAGCATCCGAAGCCATCCGACCTGGACCGGTTGCAGCCCGAAGCAGCCCTCGCTGGCCGAACCGCTCGCCCCCGTGTTGGCAAAACAGGTCTCAAGATCGGTGGGCGAGGCCTGATGGAGGATGCATTCTGCCGCACGCTCGGAGAGTTCGCCATAGCGGCTCGAGCAGCCGGATGCCGCCTGGACGATCGGCAGGATCTCGGGACCTTGCTCATCGGACTGCGCGCGCACTTCCTTGCCGACCAGGAATGGAAACGCGATGCAGCACGACACCAGAAAGCGGACCCACGGTTTCGAATTGTTCATGACCTTCTCCTTCACTCCACTCTTGCGCTAACCCTGTTCTTGGCCGTGCTCTTGGGCACTGCACGAGACACACTATGGTCGCGAGCGATGGCGAAGTCAGGTGAGGAATCCGGCCTGGAAGTGCCAACCATTCACATTCGAATGGGCTGCCGGGGCAAGAAACTGTGAAGAGCCGCTCGCGGCTTCGGCTGCGGCTGCGCCGCAGAATGGGGCAATGCCGCGGAACGCCGCCTTTGCGTTCTGTGCGGGGGCTCATCTCGACAGTCGGGTAAGGATTCGGGTCCTGCGTGTGCGCCGACTCGGGATCGCAAGAAAGGCTGGGACTCGGTTGGCGTGTGAATTTTTCACAATGCCGCCGGGGATTAGTTCCTCGTGGGCGGAAGACCCCCTGGCTATAGTGAAGCCACCTGATCGACGTCTTGTCTGTCAGGCCCTTTCACCTCATAGGAGATCATCATGAAGAACTACCGCGAATCCGATCCGAACCGGATTGACAATGTTCTGTGCGCCTTCATCGTTGTGATGGTTCTGGGCGCAGTCGGCTATGCCGCTCTGGGTCCGATGTTCGGCGCCCTGACTGCCTGAGTCTCATCACTCGGGCGTCGCGAGCATTCGGCGCGAGCGCTTCCGAGCCGGGCGAAGTGAGCTTGGCCCCGTTCGGAAGCGTGTTATTTCCCATTGGCAAGGCGTACCGACCCCCGGACGCCCAGGCCTCAAAAAATCTCCGTACCTCCGATGCGCTCTAAGCCCTGGCTCTTCACCGCGTGGGTGATCTTTCTGCCGGCGGTGGTTCCAAGCTCTGAGCGCGATCTGTATCGACCGCTGCGCGAGGAACCCTTGGCAAGAACTCCAGGGCCGAGGCGATCGATTGGCAATAGCCCGCGGGTAGACGCGCGGGCAGCGCCTTAGGGCCGAATCGGCCAAGGCGCCGATGCTCGGCGCTGATCCGTAAGGGCCCATCGTCCTTCAGGTATCCGACGTAGGCCGAGATCCAGACGAAGCGTCCCGGCACGACCTCGAAGCGGTAGCGATCCAGGTGCGCACCCAAAACCACCTCTGCGCCGAGTTCCTCGGCGATCTCGCGCGCCAAGCAGGTTTGCTCAGACTCGCCAGGCTCGATCCGCCCGCCTGGCAGTTCCCACTCGCCGCGCTCGTTCTCCAGAAGAATCACCTCGCCAAGAGCGGTGAAGAGGACCGCCTTCACAGATACGTCAAGCATGGGCTCTGGCCTTTCACAGCAGATAGGTGAGGCCCCTGGCACAACTCGCACCAGCGGTTCCTCTTTGCGGGGGCGTGGGGAAGGAGCGCATTACTCGCCACAGGACGACCCAATTCTAGCAACCTGACTAGATTTCCCCCTTGGCATCAAACTTGCGTCGTGCTTAGGCGCTTGCAGTCTACTGAAGGAATTCGCGCCCAAAGCGCCACAGGCACGGTGCTGCGCCGCTACCGCACCATCACGAGAAATCCAATCAGGGGGAAAGAACATGAGAGATCTGCGTTCGATCGCGCTTGGCGCGCTGCTTTGTGGGGCACTCGTTGGGCAGGCGCCCGTAGTGGCAGAGGCGGCAGAGCCGCTCAAGATCGCCTTTGTGTATCTGGGCCCGGTCGGTGACGGCGGCTGGACCTATCAGCACGACCAGGGCCGTCAGCTCCTGCAGAAGCACTTCGGCGACAAGATCAAGACCATTTTTGTTGAGAACGTTCCCGAATCAGCCGACTCCGAGCGCGTCTTTCGCCAGCTCGCAGCCGACGGCAACACGCTCATCTTCGCCTGCTCGTTCGGCTATATGGACTCGATCCAGAAAGTGGCCAAGCAGTTTCCGAACGTCCACTTCGAGCATGTCAATGGCTATAAGATTGCTCCGAACGTCGTCACTTACGAGCCGCGTTTCGAAGAGGGGTTCTATCTCTTGGGCGTCGTCGCCGGCAAGATGACCAAGAGCAACACCCTGGGCTTTCTCGGATCGTTTCCGATCCCGGCCGTCGTGCGCGATGCCGATGCCTTCACCTTGGGTGCGCAAAGCGTCAACCCTAAGGTCACCACCAAGGTGATCTGGGCCGACACCTGGTACGACCCCGGCAAGGAGCGCCAGTCTGCCGAAGCGCTGGCCGGCCTGGGCTCGGATGTGATCGCGCAAAACACCGATTCGCCCGCTTCGATCCAACTCGCTCAGGAGAAGGGGATCTATGCCTTTAGCATCGACTCCGACATGACCAAGTACGGACCGAAGTCGCATCTGACGGGAACCACCGAGGACTGGAGCGGCTACTACATCCAGGAGACCCAGAAGGTCCTGGACGGGAGCTGGACGGGCATGCGCCAGGCACGCTGGGGTCTGAAGGAAGGCATGGTCGTCATGGCGCCCTTGAATCCGGCCATTCCCCCCGAGGCCGTCAAGGTGTTCGAGGAGAAGAAGAAGGGATTGATCGATGGCACCCTCAATCCCTTCAAGGGACCCCTTAAGGACAACACCGGGACGATCAAACTGGCTGAGGGCGCGACGATGCCCGTGGGCGAATTCATGTCGATCAACTGGTACGTCCAAGGCATCGATGGTTCCGTGCCGAAGTAGCCGCGCTCGATGGCCATCGGGGATTCGGATGGAGCGAGCGGAGAGCAGTCAGGCGTGATCCTGGACGTTCCTGTCATCGACATCGCCGGCTTCGGTTCTGCCCTGCCGAGCCGGCGAGAAGCGATCGCAGCAGAGGTCGATCGCGCCGCGTCCTCTGTCGGCTTCATGCAGATCAGAGGGCATGGCATCGATCCTTTAATCCTCGCGGGCCTGCAGTCCGCCATCGACGGTTTTTTTGGATTGCCGATGGAGGTGAAGTTGGCCGCGCGTGCGGCTGGAGTGCATCTGAACCGCGGCTACACGCCGCCCCAAAGCGAGCGCCTGTCCTACAGCTTAGGGGTCGATTCGGCCGCCGATCTCTTCGAAGCCTTCAATGTCGGAACGCCCGCCTCCACGTTTCCAGAGCTTGACCTTCCCATCGACATCTACACCGAGAACATCTGGCCCACAGACCCGCCTTTGTTTCGCTCTCAGATCGAAGCCTGGTTTCACGCTGCCGGCCAACTGGCCCGCACAATGACCCGGATTTTCGAGGTGGCACTGGGCCTGCCTGAGTTCTATTTTGCAGCCTATCAGGATCACTCGGTCGATGTCTTGCGCTTGAACCACTATGCGCTCGCCGCTCCCGACATCCGCCTTCTACCCGGACAGATGGGCATGGGAGCCCACACCGACTATGGCACGGTCACCATTCTCTGGGCCGATCCGGTCGTGCCGGGGCTGCAGATCCTGGACTCGTCGGGAACCTGGCACGATGTGGTGCCCAAACCTGGTGCGCTCTTGATCAACCTCGGGGATATGCTCGCGCGCTGGACCAATGACCGCTGGATCTCGACGATGCATCGCGTTCTGCCCTCCATCGATCGGAACGGTCGAGCGCTCCGGCGCCGCTCGGCTGCTTTTTTCCACGACGGCAACTACGATGCGCTCGTCACTTGTCTGCCCGGCTGCGCCGACAATGAACGTCCGGCACGCTATCCGCCAGTCACCGTGGCCGAGCACCTCGCGGCCAAACTCGCCGGTTCCCGCGGCTTGCAGCTCAACTCCGCGGAATCCCCCGAGGCACAGCGCTTAAGAGCGGCTCTTTAGGCACCCGCGAGTTTACGCAAGTGCAGCCGCGATTGACGGATGCGGTCCGCCCACCGATACTCCCGTGCAGAGGGCAAGCGTCTTCGGGAGATGACGGCACAAAGTGGAGCAATACCGCCTCTTTGGCCCCAGACGGTCTTCGCGCTGATCGACACGACGTGATCCGGGAAAACCGATAATAGATCGATAAAGCCGAGCAGTCCCGAAAGGGGGAGTTCATGTCGAGCGATAGCCAGGACGAAAAGGACCGGCGCAGCACAGCCGATCGACGCACTGTTACGGACCGACGCAACGAGGATGAGCGCCGGGCGGATACCGATCGGCGCAATCTGCTTGCGGGCCTTGGCGGCAAACAGGTCGCCGCGCCGCACCCCCGTGAACTCCTACGGACCGATCCGATGGGCACGCCCGGCATGCCGCGCAGCGCGCCGAGCTCATCGTT
>Ga0116229_10013403_pt1 | contig 11594 bp, 12 predicted proteins | sample S1TSphgellanicum_3_FD_87313 | JGI IMG/M metagenome (GOLD analysis project Ga0116229, IMG submission 87313) | Host-associated microbial communities from peat moss isolated from Minnesota, USA - S1T2_Fc - Sphagnum magellanicum MG | ecosystem: Host-associated > Plants > Peat moss > Unclassified... | reverse complement strand
GCGCTTGCCGTCGATCGGCTCGCGACAGGTGCGCAGCGGGAAGACGACGCGCACGAGATTGATGAGCTCGCGCAGGCCGTGCGCGTTCGTATACGGTCCGAAATAGCGCGCGCCGTCGTCGCGCACGACGCGCGTGAATTGCACGCGCGAATACGGTTCGTTCGTCACCTTGAGGTACGGGTAGCGTTTGTCGTCGCGCAACCGAACGTTGAACGGCGGCTGGTGACGCTTGATGAGGTTGGCCTCGAGGATGAGCGCTTCGATCTCGTTGTTCACGACGATCCAGCGCACGTCCGCGACGCGTTCCACCATCTTCACCGTGCGATACGCGTGGGCGGCCGAATCTTGAAAGTACGAGCGCACGCGACCGCGCAGCGACACGGCCTTGCCGATGTAGAGAATCCGCTCGTGCTCGCCCAGCATCAAATACACGCCCGGCGCGTCGGGAAGCTGCGCGAGCGTGTGTTCGAGTTCGCGGGGTGCGGCCGGAGCGCTCACGTCCGTGCGACGACCGGTCGGTAAATCCTAGACGGCACCGCGCGCGGCGCGCCGGGCGCGCAAAACTTGCCACACCACGAGCCCGCCGATGACGAGAACGATGAGGACGATGAACGCGGTCGAGAAGTGATGGATGATGGGCGCGATTTCATCGAAGTGCCGTCCGAACTGACTGCCGAGATAGGCGAGTCCGAAACAGAAAACCGCAGAACCCGCCGCCGTGTATGCAAGGAAGTAGCGCTTCGACATCCGCGACACGCCCGCGGGGAGCGCCGCGATGCCGCGTACGAGCGGCACGAAACGGCACACGAAGACGATGACGGCGCCGTGGCGCTCGTAAAAGCGGTCGAAAGCGGCGAGCTTCTTCCGATCGACCTTGATGTAACGTCCGAACCGGGCGACGAACGGCTCGCCGCCGGCGTATCCGATCGCGTAGAGAATCGACCCGCCCACGACCTCTCCGAGCGTCGCGACGAGGCCCGTGAGCCAGACGCTCGAGAGGTGCCCCGTGGCCGCGAGGGCGCCGGCCGCCGTAACGACGAGTTCGGCGCCGATGGGAACGCCCATGTTTCCGAGCACCATCACGATGAAAAGCCCGGCGTAACCGAGCTTGTCGACGATCCCCAGAAAGAAGTGCGTGACGTGTTCCACGTTTAGCCGCCTACCGGTGCCGAGCTCGAGAAGTTTCCGGCATGTCGCTCCAAGACGTCGGATGCCAGGCCACCCCGCTCTTCGAGGATGGCTGCGAGGATATGGATCGGCTCGACATCTTCACCCGGGCCGACGCTGCCTTCGGCGCGCGCGACGACGCCGCGTACGCGCGGCGTCACGAGGATTCCATCCCAGAGGCGATCGTCGCCCGTTCCGAGCGTGCGACGCACGTCGGCAAGAACGTCCGCGGGCCGCATACCTCGCTCCGCAAAACAAGCCTCCACGCCCGGATCGTGTTCTTCGACGAGTGCGAGTAGCAGATGCCCGACCCCAACGTAATAATGGTTGTGGTTGCGACACGCTTGCTCGGCGGCGCGTATGACGCGCTTTGCCGCGGGACTGAAGCGAGAGAACATGCGGGCCTTTTAACAAATCGGGGCGGCAGGATTTGAACCTGTGACCTCTGCGTCCCGAACGCAGCGCTCTACCAAGCTGAGCTACGCCCCGGTCATGGGGCCGACCCCATCAGGACCACCGACCGTTCTCGGGAGCGACCCCCGCTCCTGCTCTTTTGACGGCGCCAAGGGCCGTCGAGCGGCGCGTACGAAACACCCTATCGGCTCATGAAATACGTCATCGTTGGTTGTGGTCGCGTCGGCGCGACGCTCTCGAAGTTGCTCGCGGTCGAATCGCACGAAGTCACCATCGTCGACGAAAATCCGGCGGCGTTCAAGCGTCTCGGCGCGCATTTCCCCGGACGCGTCGAAGTGGGCACCGGAATCGACTACGACGTGCTGCTGCGCGCCGGTGCCGACACCGCGGACGGCTTCGTCGCCGTCACCGACGGCGACAATCGCAACGTCATGGCGGCGCTCATCGCGCAGCGCATGTTCAAAATCAAGAAGATCGTCGCGCGCATCTACGACCCGCCCCGCGGACAACTGTATCGCGAACTCGGCATCGAGACCGTGTGCCCCACGACGCTCGGCGCGAAGATCGTCCGCGACAAGCTGATGCACATGCCCTACGAGTCGACGCCGTCGTTCGATTACGGCAAGCTCTCGTCGCTCGCGGTCACCCTACGCGACATCGACGCCGGCATGCGCGTCGTCGATATCGAACGGCCCGGGCTCGTCCGCGTCGGCGCGATCCGTCGCGGCGGCTACGTGTTCGTGGCGTCGCCCGAGGACGTGCTTTCGTCGGGCGACGAGATCAATGCGATCGTCGCGCCCGAAGGGCTCTCGGAATTCGTCGCACGCTTCGCCGCAACGCCGGACGACCTCAAGATCAAGCTGACGGCGTAACCCGATGTTCATCATCATCGTCGGCGGCGGCAAGGTCGGCACGTATCTCGCGCGGGCCTTGCTCGCTCAAGATCACGAAGTCGTGGTGATCGAAAAGAATCCGAAGAAGGCGCAGCTGATGGCGAACCTGCTCGAAACCGACGTGACGATGGTCGGCGACGGGTGCGATCCCGTGGTCCTCGATCAAGCGGGGCTCAAGCGCGCCGACGTGATCGTGGCCGACACGGGCGACGACGAAGACAATCTCGTCGTGTGCCTGATCGCGAAGAAAAACTCGAAGGCGCGCTGCATCGCGCGCGTCAACAATCCGAAAAACAAGTTGATCTTCGAATCGATCGACCTCGAAGCTCCGATCGCGCTGATCTCATCGACCGAGGTGATCCTCGACACGATCAACCAGCACGTGAACGCGCACGACTACGCGATCATCACGAAGCTCAAAGACGGCGACCTCGATCTCGTGAAGCTCGCGATACCGAGCGGGTCGCCCGCCGACGGCAAGCGGATCGTCGACGTCGGGATGCCGCGCTCGTCGATCGTCGTCGCGGTCGACCGTAAGGGTGAGGACGTCCTGATTCCCAATGGGGATACGCTGCTCCGCGCGGGAGACAGCGTGATCCTCATGGTGAAGAACGAATCGCGCGAGGACGTTCGCGCGGCGCTCGTGGGGACGAAGCCGAGCTAACCTAAGGCCGCGAGGTCTTCGGGGCTCAATTCGATCGACGCGGATGCGACGTTCTCGTCGAAGTGCGCGATCGACGAGGTGCCCGGGATCGGCACGATGTTCGGCGAGCGGGCGAGGAGCCACGCGAGCGCGATCTGCGTCGGCGTCGCGTGCTTGCGCTCCGCGATGCGCGCGATCTCCGCGTGTTTCGGCGCACCTTTTCCGCCCTTGCCGCCGAGTGGAAACCACGGAAGAAAGGCGATGCCGTCGCGTTCGCACGCTTGCAACACGTCTTCCGCGCTGCGGTCTTGCACGTTGAAGAGGTTTTGCACCGAGACGATCGTCGCCGACTTCTTGCAGCGCTCGTACTCTTCGACCGACGTCTGCGAGACGCCGATGTGCCGGATCTTCCCCTCGCGCTGCAGGTCGGTCAGCGCGCCGAGGGACTCCTCGACCGGAACCTTCGGATCGATGCGGTGCAGCTGGTAGAGATCGATGCGCTCGAGTTTGAGCCGCTTGAGACTGCCCTCGAGGCAGGCACGAAGCCGTTCGGGGCGCGCGTCGATCGGCCATTGATTGGGGCCGGTGCGCGTGAGGCCGGCCTTGGTCGCGATCACGACGCCGTCGCGGTACGGCGCGAGCGCCTCGGCGATGATCTCTTCGCTGACGTCGGGCCCATACGAATCGGCCGTATCGATGAAGTTCACGCCGCTCTCGACGACGTGCCGGATCAGTTTTACGGCGGCGGCCCGATCGGCCGGTGGCCCCCAGATTCCATCGCCCGTGATTTGCATGGCTCCGAAGCCCAGGCGCCGGACCGTCAGATCTCCGCCGATCGTGATGTCGCCGCCCAGCTTCGGGGAGGTTACAGAATTGCTGTTCATATCGATCCTAACCATACCGAACGCCGGGCGTTTCCAATCGCGCGTTTGAATTTTGCCGCGATCTGGGATATGAATATCCTATGGTCGGACGAGAGCGCGAGCGGTGAAACCGCACCGGGGCTTTCGGCGGCGCGTCGTCTCGGCGAGCGGCCGGAGTTTCATCGTGTGCGGCTGCCGGCGCGCGCTTCCCCTCGTGCGGGCGCTCGAAGAGCGCGCAAACGCCGTGAACCTCGCGTGGATCACCGGTGCGACGCTCTGTGCGGTCCTCGTCTTTTCGGTCTACGCCGCGAACCGACCGCCGACCATCCCCGACGACCCGCTCCAGCACGCGCAGATATCGGGCCTCGCCCGCTACACGTTCGCCGACGTCCTAAGCGCCGCCGGAACTAGATAAAGCCGCGCCGGAGCGCGAGGACCGCCGCTTGCGTGCGGTCGGCGACCGCCAACTTTTCCAAAATGTCGCGGATGTGGCCCTTGACGGTTCCGAGCCCGATGAAGAGCGCCTCGGCAATCTCGGCGTTTCCGCGACCCTCGGAGATCATGCGAAGAATTTCCGTTTCGCGGGGCGAGAGCGGCGACTCGTTCTCGTTCGGGCGCGAACCGGCGCCCGACGTGAGGCGCCCGAGCACGACGTGCGCGATACGCGAATCGAAGTACGCGCCGCCATCCGCCGCCGTACGAATCGCCGCGACGATCCGATCCGGCGGCGAGGTCTTGAGCGAATAGGCGTCGGCACCGGCGGCGAGCGCGGCGTGAATTTCCGTCTCCAGATCTTGCACGGTCAGGATCGCGATGCGCGTGCGCGGGGCCACGAGGCGCGCGCGGCGCGTCACCTCGATGCCGTCGAGGCCCGGTAGCCCGAGATCGACCACGGCGACGTCGGGCTGATGTCGCTCGATCGCGGCGAGGCCGCTCGGACCGTCGTCCGCCTCCGCCACCACGCGGAGATCGCCCGCCGCATCGAGCGCGGTCTTCAGCCCGGCGCGCGTGAGCGCGTGGTCTTCCACGAGCACGACCGTCCGCACGCGTGCCTCGCCGCTCATGCGGGAGCCGCGGCGCGGTCGGCGGCCGCGCGCGGAAACGAGAGCGTGAACGTGCTCCCGCCATTCTCGCCCGGCGCATAGGCGACCGTTCCACCATGACTCTCGGCGATGCGCCGAACGAGGTAGAGACCGAGGCCCGAGCCCGCACCTTGCCGGCTCGCGCTTTCGCGCACGCGCTCGAAGAGATGCGCGCGTTCGGCTTCGGGCACGCCGTAGCCGTCGTCTTCGATCGTGACGCGAGCCGTGCGGTCGTCGCCGGACGCGCGCACGACGATTCGCCGGTCCGCCGGCGTCCACGTGATCGCGTTCGCCAAAAGATTCACGATCGCGCGGCGTACCTCGCGCTCGTCGCCGTCGACCGCGAGCATGCCGTCCGTCGCGACGTCGAGCGCGATGCGCTTCCCGCGCCAGAGCGGCTCGAGTTCGCCCGCCACGTCGCGTGCCAACGATCCGACGTCGATACGTTCGCGGCGCGTACTCTGTTCGCCCGACTCGTAGCGGGAGACGAGCAAGAGCGTTTCCGCGAGGCGTTGCAACTCGTCGTTCGATGCGATCGTGCGCGAGAGAATCTCGCGATAGGAATCGGGTAGCGGTCCGAACGCGCCATCGAGCGCCTGATGCATCGTCATGCGCGCGGCCACGAGCGGCGTCCGAAGATCGTGCGAGAGTGCGTAGACGATATCGCGGATCACGTCGCCGCGCTCGCGCAGCGCCACGTTGGCTTCGGCGAGCTCGTCGTTGCGCTGCGCGAGTTGCACGAAGATCGTGGCCTGCGCGAGTGCGATCGCCGCCTGATCCACGTATGCCGCGAGGCCTTCCTCGAAATGCTCCTCGAACGCGACGACGTCGCGCAAGAGAACGAGCACGCCGTAACACGTCGCGTGCTCCACGAGCGGGGCCGCGATCGCATGCGGTGCGGCGAGCGTGTCGAGCAAGAGGCGCCCGAGCGGATCCGTCTCGCGGATCGTTGCCGAACGCTCGCGCTCTTCTGCGACGCGATGCAAGAACGAAAGCACGTCGGCCGGCGGTCGAGCGGAGGTCACGTCCACGTCGCCGGAATCGAGCGAACGATAGGTGCGCGGCTCGTCGATGCTCGGTTTGAAGATGTAGAGGATCGCGCGGTCGACCGCGAGCGCGCCCGGTGCCTCGCGCACGATCGCGCGTTCGATCAGTTCCGGATTGATCGAGTTGCGAATCGTCTCGACGGAGCGACGCACGCTGCGCTCGCGCGCCGCGCGCTCTTGCCGCGCGGCGAGCTCTCCCGCCCGCTCCGCGGACGCTTGCGTCGCGATGCTGAGCCCGCCGACGAGCAGAAACGAGAGGGCCGCGATCGTCCGATCCCCGATCGCGATCGCTTCCCATCGGTACCCGTCCGCGATGCCGTTGAGGTAGCCCGCGATCACGTTCGCGACGATCGCCGCTCCCGTGAGCAGCCGCGTGAAGCGCGAATCGAGCGCGAGGCTCGAGAGTGCGATCGGCGCGTTGAAGAGGATGGAGACCACGAAGAGCTGCGGCGTCGCCACGTCGATACCGAAGAACGCGAGAAGCAGCGCGACGCACGCGGGCCGGATCCACACTTGGGGCACGACCGAGAGTTCGCGCCCGCGGAGTGCGCGACCCGGCGGGTCGACGCGCGGACGTCCAGAATCGTTAGCGCGGTGGATAGCCGCTCCGGAAGGCCCTCGGCCGAGGCACTTCTCAAAGATTTTGGCACGGCTCCGCGGTTGACGGTCTACCTCGCGTCGGCCCCCGGAGCCGGCAAGACGCGCCGGTTGCTCGACGAGGCGATCCGCCTTCAGGAAAGCGGCGTGCGCGTCGCGATCGGATGGATCGAAACCAAAGGGCGCCCCGAACTCGATCAGCTCGCCGCACGCTTGCCGCGCGTACCGCCGCGCCGCGTGAAGATCGGCGACTCGGCGTTCGAAGATTTCGACTTCGCGGCAACGCTCGAACTACGGCCCGAGCTCGTGATCCTCGACGAGCTTGCCCACGCGAATCTCGAGGGCGGCGCGCACGACAAGCGATGGCAAGACGCGCTCGCGCTACGCGAGGCCGGGATCGCGGTGAGCGGCGCACTGAACATCCAGCACGTGGAAACGGTCGCGGCCACCGCCGAAGGTTTGATCGGATTCCCCGTGCGCGAGATCGTTCCGATCTCGTTCTTACGCGCGGCCGATCAAGTGGTCGCGCTCGACGTCTCGACCGAGCAGCTCGAATCGCGCCTTTTCGCCGGTAAGGTCGTGCGCACGGAAGACATCGATCGCGCGCGGCGCGGGATCTTCCGGCCGCAAACGCTGCAATTCTTGCGCGAGATGATGCTGCGGACGGTCGACGATCTCACCGTACCCGAAGTGACCGCGAACCGTTCGTCGACCGCGCTCGCGCTCGCGACGGGCGAAGGCGACACGTCCATCTTCTTACGCAAGTCCGCCGGATTCGCGCACGCGCTCGACCTCGCGCTCGATATCGCGCTGATCGGCGAACGCGACATCGCGACGATCGAGACGATTTCGGCGGAGCTCGACGCGCACGTGATCCCGCTGCTAGCGTTCGATGCCGCGAAGCCGCGTTTCGCCGATTTCAAAGCGTCGCTCGTGACCGTTCCGTACGGACCGCTCGCGGAGCGCATCGCGAGCCGCCCGAGCGAACGCGACGTGCTCATCGTCGATCCCTCGACGTACAAGGTCGCCGTGGCACGCGACGACACGCTCTTCTCACGTTACACGCAAACCGCGGCCGACCGGCTCCGCATCGGCTACGGCCGCCTCACGATCTATCTCGGGGCCGCGGCGGGGAGCGGCAAGACGTATGCGATGCTCGATCGAGCGCATCAGATGCAGGAGGCCGGCGTCGACGTGGTCGGGGCGTTCATCGAGACGCACAAGCGCGCGGATACGGAACGGAAGGTCGAGGGCCTCACGGTACTCCCGCGCCGTGAAGTCGTCTGCGACGGCGTGAAGACGAGCGAACTCGATCTCGAAGGCTTGCTCGCACGGAAGCCGGCGGTCGCGCTCATCGACGAGCTCGCGCATACGAACGCGCCGTGCGACGCACATGCCAAGCGCTACGACGACGTGCTGCAAGTGTTGCGCGCCGGCATCTCCGTCATCACCACGCTGAATATCCAACACCTCGAAGGCCTGAACGACGCCGTTTTCCGGCTCACGGGCCAGAAAGTCCGCGAGACGATCCCCGACGATATCCTCAAGCTCGCGGACGATCTGATCCTGATCGACACCACGCCGGAGACGTTGCGCGAGCGCCTACGTGCCGGCAAGATCTACGGCCCCGAAAAGATCGAGGACGCACTCTCCCACTTCTTCCGCAGCGAGAACCTCGCGGCGTTGCGCGAACTCGCGTTGCGCGAAGTCGTCAAGGCGCGCGGCACGACGCGCAGACCCGCCCCGTTCTCGCGCTTCGTCGTGGGCGTGAAGGCACGCGAACGCGACGTCGAGCTGATCGAGCGCTGCGCGCGCATCGCACTGCGCCTCGAGATCGACCTCACGGTCGTGCACGTGGCGAAAACGAAAGAGGCTGCGGAGACGCGCGTCGTGTTAGCCCTCGAGGAGGTCACGCGCCGCGTGCGGGCGCGCTGGCGGCTCGCGATCGACGCGGACACATCGAAAGGCTTGATCGAAGCGGCGAGCGCGGAGGGCGTGACGACGATCGCTCTCGAGGGCGCACGTTCGAAATCGCGCTGGCCCGGTGGCGGCATCCCCTTCGCACGGCGACTCCTCGATGCCGGCACGAAGCAACTGCTGATTCTCGCGCCGCCGAACTAACGAACCTTCGGGGTCCGCTTCCTAGTGCCCGATCAGATTCGAGCCGAGGTTGACGACGAGCGCGAGAATCGCGGTGTTGTACGCGAACGAGATCAGCGCGTGGTAGAGCACGTAGCGACGGACGCCGGCGTCCGTGATCTCGACGTCGGATACCTGAAACGTCATGCCGATCACGAATGAAAAATACGCGAAGTCGAAATCGTTCGGTGCGTCGGTGCCGGGAAACTTGAGCCCGCGATCCGCTTCGTTATCGCCGTCGTCGTCGAAATAGTACATGTGCGCGTAGCGAAACGTCAGCAACGTGTGGATCAGAAACCAGCCGAGCACGACCGCGCCGAGGCCGAGCGCGTAGACGATCGCTTTTTCGTTCGGCTCGATCGCCTTCGGGCCGTGCCCGATGATGTTGATCGCCGATGCGAAGGCGCCCGCGATCGTCACCGCGACGAGAAACAGCACGACGTTGCGACCCGGATCTTCGACCGCGGCACGAGCCTCCGTGTCTTGCGGATGCGAATGCATCGCGAGCGTCCAGAAGATCACGATGAGCACGAGCGCGGCCGCGTCGTATGCGGCGACGGTTTTCGCAAGGCCGTCGGTCCATGCCGGCGCGAACACGACGACGAGGGCCGCGGCCACGAACGCACAGCCGAAGCCGATGATGCGGCTGCGCCCGGGCGAGTTCAGAAACGGCTTGCGCCGAACGATATCGCTCATTACGTCGGCTGATTGGCAGCCGGAGCGCGATTTCCCGGTGGGCGAGGAGCGCTATGGGCCGATCAGGTATGCCGCCCCGAAGCCGATCGAGTGCGGGTGCGCGCCGTTCTGTACGCCGAGGTAGTCGAAGTAATTCACGTCGAGTTGCACGCGCGAACCGATGTCGCGCTCGACCGCGGTGTCGAAACCGTAGCGGCCGCCCTCACCCGGCGCCGTCGACGACTGGCCGAACCCTTCGAGCGCGAACGAGAAGCTCGCGGGAAGCGAGACGGATGCGCCGAGCGACGGGTCGATACCGTGATACCGTTGCGGCGCGTCGCGCGTGCCGGCGCTTTGCGCGTTGTATCCGAGCGTTGCGAACAGTCCGACCGCCGGCGAGAGGACGAGCGCGCCGTTGAGATTCGCGAGGACGCCTTCGCCGTTACTACCCGCGACGGGCCCACCGGAGTTCACGGTGTAAAGAACGTTGACGCCGTACAACAGCTTGCTCGTATAACCGAACTCGTACTTCACGCCGAGCGACGTGTCGGTCGTATCGGTAACGGTCGGCGCGCCGGAGATCCGCTCGATCGAACTCGGATCGAGATCGAATTCGAGATCGTGCGCGACGCCCACGCGCAGGCTCGCCTGCGGATACGTGACGGTCGAACTCGCGCCGGTGCCGCTCGTCGTGAGGTTCGTGTACCCCGACTCGATGAGAAGGTCGTTCGGCTTCACGGCGCACGCGGCGGTTCCGAACGTCGGACGCGACACGAGTGACGAGAGCGACGTGCACGGATCCGAAGCGGCAGCCGCCGATGGCGAGGGAGATGGCGCGGGCGCCGTCTGCGCGAGCGCGGGCCGCATCGCGGCGAGCGCGACGAAGAACGCGCTCGCCGCGACGGCGATTCGCAGGGTTGAGAGCACCGAGGACTCCCGTTACGGCTTGGCTGCGTCGAGCGCGAGGTTGAGTTCGAGGACGTTCACGTGCGGCTCTCCGAGAAAGCCGAGATCGCGTCCGTGCACGTATTTCGCCACGAGCGTGTCCACCGCTGCGACCGACATGTTGCGCGCCTTCGCCACGCGTGGCGCCTGATAGTACGCGGCCTCCGGCGAGATGTCGGGATCGATCCCGCTCGCACTCGAGGTCACGAGGTCCATCGGAATCGGCACGGTCGCGTCCGGGTTCGCCTTCTTGAGCGCATCGATCGTCGCACGCGTCGCGTCGATCAGTTTCTTCGACGTCGGCCCGAGATTCGTACCGCCGGTGGCGGTCGGGTCGTACCCCTTGCCGGCCGCCGAGGGACGGCCCGCGAAGTACTGCGGTTTCGTCCAGAGCTGGCCGATGATGCTCGAGCCCACGGGCTTCCCGTCGACTGAAACGATCGAACCGTTCGCTTGTCGCGGAAAGAGCACCATCGCGATGCCCGTCATCACGAGTGGATAGACGATGCCGAGCAGGATGACGGTGACGACCGTGTACAGCGCGGCGGTTACGAGGTGGCGGAGCGTGTTGTCTTTGACGTCTGCGACGGCGGAGTTCTTCATGTTCGTACCCTTTGCTCGCGCTACGTGAGCCCGAGCGCGCTGAGGATGAGGTCGATGATCTTGATCCCGACGAACGGTACGACGATGCCGCCGAGGCCGTAGACGAGAACGTTGTCGCGGAGCACCGCGTTCGCTCCGCGCGGCCGGTAGGCGACGCCGCGTAGCGCGAGCGGAATGAGCGCGATGATGATGAGCGCGTTGAAGATCACGGCCGAGAGGATCGCGCTCTGGGGCGTGGAGAGCCGCATCACGTTGAGCGCCTGCATCGCGGGATAGGTGGTCACGAACATCGCCGGAAGGATCGCGAAATACTTCGCGACGTCGTTTGCGATCGAGAACGTCGTGAGCGCGCCGCGCGTCATCAAGAGCTGCTTCCCGATCTCGACGACTTCGATCAGCTTCGTGGGATCCGAATCGAGATCGACCATGTTCGCGGCTTCTTTGGCAGCCTGCGTGCCCGAGTTCATCGCGACGCCGACGTCGGCTTGTGCGAGCGCGGGCGCGTCGTTCGTGCCGTCGCCCGTCAT
>Ga0116229_10013402_pt1 | contig 11594 bp, 7 predicted proteins | sample S1TSphgellanicum_3_FD_87313 | JGI IMG/M metagenome (GOLD analysis project Ga0116229, IMG submission 87313) | Host-associated microbial communities from peat moss isolated from Minnesota, USA - S1T2_Fc - Sphagnum magellanicum MG | ecosystem: Host-associated > Plants > Peat moss > Unclassified... | reverse complement strand
GTGCTGCGGCCAGCCTTCAGGCCGATACGACAACCCGCGATCGCGATGAGGGCGCCGAAGGCGACGCTCTTTGCAAGCCCGAAGCCCACCTGACTCATCGTCACGGCGTCGCGGACTTGCGCCATGAAAAGTTCAGGCGAGATGTTCAGCATGCTGACCGCGACGGCGAAACCACCCAGAATTCCCACGAAGCAGCCATACAAGTACAGCACGGGCGTCATCAGGGTCAGCGCCAGAACGCGCGGCAGAATCAGGTAGTCCTGAATCGGGATGCCCAGCACGTTCAGCGCATCCAGTTCATTGCTGCCCTGCATGGATGCAATCTCGGCCGCATACGCCCCGCCCGTCCGCCCAGACATCACGATGGCGGTGATGACCGCTGCCATCTCGCGCACCTGGGCGATCCCGACGAGATTGGCGAGGTAGATATCGGCCCCGAACCGGCGCAGTTCAATCGCGCCGACAAACGCCAGGATTCCCCCGACCAGGACGTTTACCAAGGCGACCATCGGCAGCGCGGCAATGCCGGAGTCATACAGACACGCCAGCAGATCGATCCGACGCATGCGCGCGCGCCATACGCACGCTGCACCTGCTCGTAGAACTTGCGCTCCCACGAGAGTGGTTACGGCCAGCACCTCGCTCCAGGTCGACAGGGCCATCAGCCCCGACCGCTCGAGAAATGTCGGACTCGGCGCTGGCACTGCGGGCGCCGCAGCTTGTCCTGGCAGCAGGCCCAGCAGTTTCCGGGCTGCGACTGGAATACCGGTATCATCGAAATGAATGGATCGCGGCGCGGCGCTGCGACGCAGACCGGCCAGGTACACCAGCAGGGAGCTGTCCCAGCGGCCCAGCCGGTGGGTGTCGAATTGAATAGATTTCAAGTCCTGGCGAGCAAGCCAGACTTCGCCGCGCCCGAGCGCGTCCCTGTCCTTGACAACCGTCCAGTCGCCGCTCAGGGTCACCAGCGTGTTGCCACCATCGACGTGGGTCTCCAAGCCGGTGCCGGCGGCTTCGTTCCGCTCGCGCATCGGTACAAGCCTCGTCTTCAGGAAGTGGTTGGCGCTCGAATCGAAGCTTAGAATTCTCTCCCGCGCTGGGTCTGTACGGTAACAGACACTGGCAGTGCAGGACTTGGGGTACGAGGACTCATCCGGTCGAGTCCATGGTAAGTTTCCGTGCGTCAGCGGGCCGCACAGCAGGATCAACATGAAAGCGATTTGGAACGGCAAGGTCATCGCGGAGTCGCAGGACACCGTCGTGGTGGAAGGCAACCACTACTTTCCGCTCGCGTCGGTCGATGCCGCGTTGCTCGAGCCGAGCACGCATACCAGCATCTGCCCATGGAAGGGCACGGCGAGCTACTACACGTTGAATGTGGCGGGCGCGCGCAATGCGAACGCCGTGTGGTTCTACGCCGAGCCGAAGGACGCCGCGCGCCAGATCAAGGGTCGGGTCGCATTCTGGAAAGGTGTGAGCGTCGTTCCGTAGCACGCAGGCCGGGGTGTCGATCGCGATTGTCCGTGGCGCTGTCTGGTTTTCCGAAAGGCGGTAGCTGTCATGCCCATCAAGCTCGCGTGCCGGCTGCTCATCGGTGGGCTGCTGACCCTGCCGGCGCGCGCGAGCCTGGCACAGCAGCCAGACAGCGATGGCCAAGCCTTCGCAGTTCACGGGCAGACCTCGGTGGTGGAGCAGATGACCGCGCCATTCCACTCCCCGTACAGCGGAGCCGATAGCCTCGAGCCGCGACACGGCGCGGAAACCTGGGACGCGACGCTGTTTCTGGGGGCCCGTCTGTGGCCGGGGGCGGAAGGCTGGGTGAACCCGGAGATCGACCAGGGCTTTGGTCTCGGCAATACGCTGGGCATCGCGGGCTTTCCAAGCGGCGCCGCCTACAAGGTCGGACGACCTTATCCCTACTGGCGACTACAGCGGCTGTTCATCCGCCAGACCATAGACCTCGATGGCGATCGTCAGACGGTCGATGCGATCGCCAATCAGCTCGGTGGTTCCCACAGCGCCAACCGGTGGGTGTTCACGGTCGGCAAGATCGGCGTGCCGGACATCTTCGATGCCAACCAGTACGCGCACGATCCACGCGCTGATTTTCTCAACTGGGCAGCGATCGATACCGGCACGTTCGACTATGCGGCCGACTCCTGGGGCTACACGGCGGGCGCGGCCGCCGAGTGGTACCAGGGCGCGTGGGTACTACGCGCCGGGCTGTTCGACCTGTCGAACGTGCCCAACAGCGAGACGCTGGATGCAGGCTTGCGCGAATTTCAGTGGATCGGCGAGTTTGAGCACGACCATGTGCTGCTGAATCAGCCCGGCACACTGCGCCTCACCTCGTTCGAGAGCCGCGGACGCATGGCGCTGCTGGACGAGACCGTCAGCGTGGCGCAGTCGAGCGGGCAGAACATCCAGGCGGTGTTGGTGGACGCGCGCCGCTACCGCAGTCGCGCCGGCGTCAGCCTGGACCTGGAGCAGCAGCTGGCCTCGGACCTGGGCCTGTTCGCACGCGCCGGCAAGGCGGCGGGCAACGTCGAGACCTACGAGTTCAGCGACATCGACCGGACCATCGCGGCGGGATTGTCGCTGCAGGGCAAGCGCTGGTCGCGTCCCGATGACACGATCGGCCTCGCCGGGATCGTCAACGGCATCTCCGCAGCCCGCGAGCGTTACCTGAAAGCCGGCGGCCTCGGCATCCTGGTGGGCGACGGGCAGCTGGCGCGCCCGGGAGTGGAACAGATCCTGGAGGCCTATTACCGACTGCAGGTGGTGCACTGGGCGCAACTGACGCTCGACTACCAGTATGTCGTTGACCCGGCCTACAACACCCAGCGTGGGCCGGCGTCGATCCTCGCCCTGCGCGTGCACGCGCAATTCTGAATTACCCAGCCTTGACTGCGCGCGGTCCGCCAGTGCTAGCCGGCGATCTCGCCGGCGACGCGATGGGCGGTATCGATGGCGCGATCCGCGTAGGCCGACCACGCGGCGTCGGTGCCGGCGAAGTGGATGCGACCCAGGTGCGCGCTGCTAACCGCCGGCTCGGGATCCGGCCGCGGGTCGAACAGCGATACCGGCTCGTAGGCGTAGCCGTGGCCCCAGCGATTGACGGTGATGGCCGCGATATCGCGATCGGCGTCGAAGCCGCCGGGCCCGAGGATGCGCGTCAGCTCGTCGCGTGCCCGCGATTCGAAGTCGTCGAAGCTGCGCGCGTACAGCAACGCGCGTCCGGCGCGCCAGCTGCTGCGCAGGTCGGTGGTCGCGCCATCGGGCCATGATACGTGCACCAGGTGCAGCACCATCGGTTCGTCGGGATGCATCGAACACGGGTAGTCGCCCAGGCTCACCGGGTAGTCGAGCTTGATATTGCTGTAGAACCCGGCTGGATTGTTGACGTAGTGCACGCCCTGGCGGACCCAGGCGTGCCAGTTGCGCAGTGCCACATTGACGTACGCCATTGGCGCTCGCACCTGGTGCGACAGCGCGGTGCGCTGCGCCTGGCCGAAGTCGTCGCAGATGTAGGGCAACATCGCCGAATAGCCGGCATAGACGACGTGGCCAGCGGCGATACGCGTCAAGCGCTCACCTTGCGCGTAGAGAATGTCGACGCCGGAGCGGGCGTTCGCCACGCGCACCACGGTCGATGACAACCGCAGGCGAACCGGCTGGTCGGGCTGGTCCAGGCGCTGGTAGTCGAACGGCGCGGTAACGATGTCATCCATGCTGCGGCCAGGCGCCACGCCCGGTACCAGCTGCCGCACGAACAGCCGCGCCAGCGAGGCGTTGCCATCCGGAAAATGGCACACGTACGGCTCATCGAACTCGGCCGCCTCCCTGGGGAGCGGCACGCCGATGGCCTGGAAGCCGGGGTACTGGCACAGCCACGCATCCAGCGCGGGTACGGCGTCGGTCTTGCAGGCGAACAGATCGAACGTGCGGCCATCGAACATCGCCAGGCACTGCGGGTCGAGCCCGAAGTAGCGGATCAGGAAATCGCGATAGGACGTGGACGCCAGGATCTGCAGCTTTTCAGCGCGCGTGTGGCCGGCCAGCACGTCGCGCTGATTGGTGTACAGCGCCAGCAGCCGCGACTTCTGCGCGTCATTGAGCGGACAGTCGGCGACGAAGTGCGCCGCCGGCCGGGCGTTGTGCCGCGCCGCCGGCACGTCGGTCGGCACCGAGCGCACCGGATCGCCGGTGACCAGCCGGTCGACGCCAAACACTTCGCGCGGCAGGAACAGTCCCGAGGACAGTCCCATGCCGGGATACAGATCCACCTGAAATGCCTGCTGCCAGCGATCCAGCGACACGCCGAGCGAGCCCAGGCAATCGCGCGCGACGCTGGTCCATCGCAGCCTGGGGGAGTCGAGCGATTCGCTGCCGCCGTAACCGAGCCGGAACCTGCCGTCCACGTTGAATTCGTTGCGGCGCGCGTGGCCGCCGAACTCATCGTGATTGTCGAGTATCAGGATGCGCGCCGCCGGACGCAGGCGATGCAGATAATGGGCGCTCGCCAACCCGCCGATGCCGGCGCCGATGACGACGATATCGTAATGTTCGGCGATCGGCTGACCATCGAGCGTATAGCGCCGACCGTCGCGCACGCCGTGCGCAATAGCGAAATCGGGCGGCCGGCTGCCGACGAATCCGGTGCGGCCCGGCGGGTAGGTGGCGGGGCTGTCCGCGCCCGCAGCCGACGCCACACCCGCATGCGCCCGCGATGTCGCGCCGGCGCCGGCACCCGCGACCACGGCGCAGGCGAAGCCGTCGATGAATTCCCGCCGCGTGATGCCATCCCCGCTCATGTGTCTCCCTGGTCCTGACCCGTGCACTGTATCACCGGCCGGCCACCAGCTGGCCGAGCGCGATCAGCGCCGGCATCGTGATCGGATCGTTGGCGGAGCTACTGGCTACCGGGTGCGAGGCGAAGCGCGCCACGACCATCTGCGCGCCGGGTGCGATATAGAGGCGCTGGCCGTGGATGCCGCGGCCCTCGAAGGCCTCGTGCGGGTTGTGCGTCACCCACCACATAGTGCGGTAACTGTAACCGCCCAGCAGCGCGTAGCCGGCCTTGGCAAACCGCGCCGGATCGGCGCCGCGTCGGATGTCGGCGATCACCGCGGCGGGAATCACCTGACGGCCCTCGAGCGCGCCCTCGCAGCGCATCAGCTCGCCGAAACGCGCCAGATCGCGCAACGTGGCGGCCATACCGGCGCCGCCCATCGCCACGCCCAGCGGATCCACGCTAATGTACGCGTCCTGCTCGCAGCCCAGCTGCGACCACAATCGCTGCGAGAGCAGATCGGCCAGCGGCAGTCCGGTGACGCGCTGCATGGCCCAGCACAGCACCTCGGTATTGACGGACTTGTAGTTGAACACCTGTCCATGCTCGCCCTGCCGGCGCAGCGTCAACAGAAAGGCATGCAAGCCTGCCGCCTGGCTCGAGCCGGCGGAAGGCGGGCAGAACCCTGCGGCTCGCGCATAGGTCCAGAACTGCGTCCCGGGATCGGCGTAGCGCTCCGAATGCGCCACGCCCACCTGCATGTCGAGCAACTGGCGCAGCGTGGCGTCGGCGTACGCGGTGTCCGCCATCTCGGGCAGGTAGTACGGCACCGTGCGCTCATCGTCCAGCACGCGCTCGTGCACCAGGGTGGCGGCGAGCGTGGCGGCGTAAGATTTTGTGATCGAGAAACACGCGTGCGGCAGCTCGGGGCGCAGCGCACCGAGATATTTCTGGTACACGATGCGGCCACGATGCAGTACCAGGATGCCATCGGTGTAGGTATCCAGCAGCGACTGGCTCCAGCGATAGCGCTTCCCATCCAGGCCGTCGAAGGCGAGCTGCTCGATCGCATCGTCGGTCACGGCGTGCGGCACGGTGTCGGGCGCGGCGAGCTCGCGCACGGGGCCGCCGCCGCGCCAGACGTTGACCGTCGGCAGCAGCTCGCGCAGATGCGACAGCACCCAGCGAATCTGCGGAAAATCGAGCATCCGGTCGTCGCTGTAGCGAATGGTGCGCTCGGCCGGCGGCGGGCTGCCCCGCATCCAGCCGAGCGTCACCGGATCGGAGGCGACACCGTCCGGATAATCGACACCATCGAAGTGCAGCGTGCTCATGAGCCGGCATCGTGCCAGAAATGGCGCACGTCCGGGCCCGGGGACGGCCCCGGCGTGCCGCCGCCGCGTCGTGACTGCGCTGGAGCCGCCCCGCCGAGCCCCCACCGTAGCGGCCGGTTCGCACGGCTTTCGGGGCACGGGTACAATCAGTGGTTACCAACCCGGAGGAGAGCTGTCATGGGAACCCGCATACCAGGTCGCAATTTTCTGTTCGTTCCCGGGCCGACCAACGTTCCCGACCGGGTGCAGCGCGCGATGATGGTGGCGATGGAGGACCATCGCTCCTCCAGGTTCCCGGAACTCTCCAGCAGCGTGCTGCAGGACCTGAAGAAAGTCTTCAAGACCAAGACCGGCCAGGTGTTCATCTTCCCGTCCTCCGGCACCGGATCGTGGGAGGCCGCGTTGACCAATACGCTGTCGCCGGGCGACAAAGTGCTGGCCGCCAACTTCGGGCAGTTCTGTCACCTGTGGATCGACATGGCACAGCGCCTGGGGTTCGACGTCCAGGCGCTGGATGTGGAATGGGGCGAAGGCGTCCCGCTGGAGCGCTACGAGCAGATCCTGCGCGCCGATAAAGAGCACAAGATCAAAGCCGTCCTCGCCTGCCACAACGAAACCTCCACCGGCGTCACGAGCGATATCGGCGGCGTGCGCAAGGCGCTCGATGCCGCCAAGCACCCCGCCATGCTCTATGTCGACACGGTCAGTTCGCTGGGCAGTCTCGATTTCCGGATGGAAGAGTGGGGCGTGGACCTGACGGTGAGCGGATCGCAGAAGGGACTGATGCTGCCGGCCGGCCTGTCGTTCCTGGGCGTGAGCCAGAAGGCGCTGGCCGCCACCAAGACCGCGACCTCGCGGCGTTGTTACTTCGACCTCGGCGACATGATCAAAGCCAATGCCACCGGTTACTTTCCGTACACGCCGGCGTTGCCGATGCTGTATGGCTTGCGTGAATCGCTCAACATCATCGAGGAGGAGGGGCTGGAGAACATCTTTCACCGGCACCACTACCTGGCTGAAGGCGTGCGCGCCGCGATCACCGAGGGCTGGAAGCTCAAGCTGTGCGCCAAGGCGCCGAAATGGTACTCGGACACCGTCAGCGCGATCCTGGTGCCGGAGGGCTTCAACGGTGCGCACGTCATCGACGTGGCATTCCGTCGCTACAACCTGGCGCTGGGCGCCGGGCTGTCGAAGGTGGCGGGCAAGGTGTTCCGCATCGGTCACCTGGGCGATCTGAACGAGCTGATGCTGATGGGCGCGATTGCCGGCGCCGAGATGGCAATGCTGGACGTTGGCATCAAGGTGCAGCCCGGCAGCGGCGTGGGCGCAGCCTCCAACTACTGGCGCTCGCACGATCAGATCCCGAAGAAGAAGGTCAGCAAGGAAGAGCAGTTCCTCGCCTCGCACTCGACCGGGTCGATCCAGGGCTGAGCGTGCAGACGATCGTGTTTCTGGATCGCGCCAGCCTGCTGGCGCAGGTGCGGCGCCCGGCGTTTGCGCACACCTGGCAGGAGTACGCTGCCAGCGAACCCGGCGAACTGCCGCACAAGCTGCGCGACGCCACCATCGCGATCACCAACAAGGTGCCGCTGCGAGCGGCGACGCTGCAGCAGCTGCCACAACTCAAGATGATCGCGGTCGCCGCGACCGGCTACGATGTCATCGACATCGATTACTGCAAGAGCCACGGCATCGCGGTGTCCAATATCCGCAATTACGCGGTCCACACGGTGCCGGAGCATGCGTTCGCGCTGATCCTGGCGCTGCGTCGCAACCTGTTCGCCTACCGGGACGACGTGGCCAAAGGCCGGTGGCAGCAGGTGGATCAGTTCTGTTTTTTTGATTACCCCATTCGCGATCTGTTCGGCGCCACCCTTGGGATCATCGGCGAGGGGGCCCTGGGCCAGGCCACGGCCAGGATTGCCCGCGGCTTCGGCATGCAGGTGTTGTTCGCCGATCACCCGCCGCCGAAGATGCCGGATGTGGAGTTCACGCCGCTCGAGCAGGTGCTGGCGCAAAGCGACGTGGTGTCGCTGCATGCGCCGCTGACGCCAGGCACGCGCAACCTGATCGGCAGCCGCGAATTGCGGCAGATGAAGCGCACCGCGATCCTGGTCAACACGTCGCGCGGCGGCCTGGTGGATGAGTCGGCGCTGGTCGAGGCGTTGACCCAGGGATGGATCGCCGGCGCGGGCTTCGACGTGCTCACCACCGAGCCGCCCAAGCAGGGCAATCCGCTGCTCGAGTTGAGGCTGCCGAATTTCATCCTGACACCGCACGTCGCCTGGGCGAGCGAGGGCGCGATGCAGTTTCTGGCGGACCAGCTGATCGACAACGTCGAGGCCTACGTCGCCGGCAAGCCGCAGCACCTGGTGACCTGACGGCGCGCCTGCACCGCCGTCGTTTTCGATGCGACGATGGCTTCAGTGCGACGACGGCTTCAGTGCGGCGACGGCGCCGCAGCCAGTCCCGTCAACGCGCCATCGCCGGCCAGTGACTGTCGGGCGGTGTCGCCGCTGGCGGCCGCCCCCGTCGTGCCCGCGTCTGCGTTGCTGGTCGCCGCCAGGTGGCGGGCAGCAGCGCGGGCCAGTTCATCCGCCGTCGGCGGCAGCTGCTGTGCCGGCAGTGTGATGGCGTTGACCACGGACGGATCGTCGCGCAGACGGATATAGAGCTGGCCGTCGACCGGATGCGGCACCGGCAGCGCATAGCCGGGAAATCCGTCCGGTACCTGCACCGCGTGGTCGAACAGCGCATTGCTCGCCACCGAGTCCACCAGGAACAGGTTGGAGCCTGACAGCTTGCAGGCCAACTCGCGCGTGGCCGGACACTGCAGTTCGCTCAGCACCGGCAGGCGCACCAGCGTCGCCAGCGGCTGCCAGTCGCCGGCAGACTCGCGGTTGACGATCCGAAACTGCAGCGGCCCGAAGCCGGATGGCCCGAACGCCCGCGCCGGATCCAGTGTCGCGACCGCGACCTGCGCGTCCACCAGCGTGATGCCGCCATTGTCGAAGCCGAGCGTGGTCAAGGCGGATTGATTGGCTGTGGCGACTTCGATCTTTTCGTCGGTGGTGAACGTTGCCGGCGTCTGCGCGTGCAGCGAGAAGGTCAGCTTGGCGTCCTGCGGCAGTTCATCCTGGCTGGCGAGCTGGATGTTGCCGCTGCCGCCACTGCCGCCACCACTGCCACCGCCAACGCCAGCGCCGTCGGCCAGCTGGGCGCTCTTTCCAATCAGCAGCACCTGCGGGCGCGGTGCGCCCACCACCGACGTCAGCTCGAGCTGCCGACCATCCTTGAGCGCGACGTGCGCATTGACGCTGTCACCTGGCTTGAACAGCGCACTGGCCGCGCTGTCGCTGGCGAGCATCGGCAGCTGGTCGATGCCCTGGCTCGAGGACAGCTTGCCGGGGCTGAACTCCATGCCCTTGAGCGACAGGCCTGCGACCTCGTCCAGGCGCGTACCGCGCAGCACGCCCTGCACGTCACCGGCATGCAGCGTGAAGCTGTCGAGCCGCGCGGCATCGGCATAGGCGTGCAGGGCAATGGCCTGCGGTTGCGGCGCGCCATACTGCGCCACCAGCAGCGTGAGCGCGCCGGGCCGGGCCTGCTGCATCGCCAGCTTGACCTGCACCGTGCCGGCGCCGACCGCGCTGTATTCGGCCGGCAGTTCGCGCCCACCCGCGTCCTTGAGCGTCACGCCCGCCAGGCAATCGATGTTGCCGCCCTGGAGCTCGATCGTGTCTTCGCGGCCGACGATCAGTGTCGCCTGGTCGGCGCTCGCCAGTTGCCATTTCTGCGCGGTCGAACTCAGCAGCGGAAAGCTCGGACCCTGGTAACGGTCGAACCCCCAGTAGCCATGCAGCGAGCCGCGGGTCGCCTCGGCCGCGCCGGCACTCATCAGCCCGGCGCTGTCGACCACGAAGCCGCCCAAGCGCGCATCCGCGTGCGCCGCCACGTCGATGCTGCCGCCATCGGCGGTGCTCAGGGTGAGCGTCATGTCATGCGCATAGCCGGTGGCGAACGCGAGCGGCGCGCCATACAGCGGCAGCACCAGTGGTGTCCTGCGCGCGCAGTAGGCCTGCTTGGGGTCGACCGCATGCAGCGGCGGCAGTTGCGGCTGCTCGATCGCCGGCAGCGCCACCACCAGTACCGACTTGGGGTTGTTGAACGACGGCGGCGTGTTGAGCGACAACGCCAGCCGCGCGCCCTGCGGTGTGGTCAGCGCCGGAATGTACTGGTATTGCGCCGTGTGAAACGAATCTAGGATGCGAGCAATGTCGAGCACCGAGGCGATGTATGGACTGTAATAGCCGTAGTTGAGCTGCGGCGTATAGCTGGCTTCCATCATCAGGTCGCTGGCCGGCCCCGAGGTCAGCGCCTGGACGATCGATGTGCTGTGACCGTCATTGAGGATCAGCGAGTTCTGTCCCTGCGTCAGGCACGGCGCCTGCACGTCCACTGCCCGATCCAGGCACTTGTCGTCGACCTTGATCGCAAGGCTGCGGGCCAGCAATGGCACCGCGTCGCGCAGAGCCGCGCGATCGCCCTGATCGAGCGCGCGCACCGCGGACAGATAGACCTCCAGTCGCGCCCGATCGAGCGTCGCCTGATTCAGATCCTGCGAGGCGCGCACGAAGGCGCCGGGCCGTCCGCGTACCGCGTTCACCAGCGTCTTGAAATCGCCGCCGGTCTCCGGCGCCAGGAACAGCAGCAGTTGCTGCGCATCGGCCGGCACGGTCAGTGTCAACCCGTTCTGTGCACAGCGCGGGCTCCAGGTTTCGCACGGGAAGAACCATGACGGCGGCGGCGGATTGGTCGCGCCGCGCAGGAATGCCGCCACCAGGATGTAATGCGCGGACTGGGTAGACGGCAGATCCGCCTTGATCGACAACCGATCGCCGCTGGCGAGGTTCGGAACCTGCGAGATCGGCAATGTCTTGTCGTTGCGCGTGACCGTGACTTCGATCGTCGGGCCCGCCAGATCGAACGGTGCCGGATCGGCAAGCGCGCCGGCGGCCCTGATCGTGCCCAGACCGACCAGCGCGCACAGCGGTAACCAATTTTGTTTCCACATCATGGTGACAGGGCAGGCCTCCCGAAGCCGGTGTGTTGTGAGGGGTCACCGGCCCGTACAGCTCACGCTGCACCGGCCCGAAATTGCTGCAGTCAGACCACAGTTGACTGTGGCGGTGGGCGCGAGTTCCCGGCGCGGCCCATGGCCGCGACCGGCGCAATACCATATAACTTCGCGCTGGCGCCGTTTGTGCTACGGTGCCTCATCGAGCCGCGCGCGCATGCCGGCGCCCGCTCGTGGTGCAGCTTCGCGGCTGGCAGCGCTCAATATGTCGGACCTTGCGTGGCAAGGATGCCGAGCGCGTCACAATTGACCCCTAGAATTTCGATTCGGGCCTTTGGCACGTCACTTGCTGACATCGGGCAGCCAGCTGCTCCTTGAGGGATATGCGCAC
>Ga0116229_10013399_pt1 | contig 11596 bp, 10 predicted proteins | sample S1TSphgellanicum_3_FD_87313 | JGI IMG/M metagenome (GOLD analysis project Ga0116229, IMG submission 87313) | Host-associated microbial communities from peat moss isolated from Minnesota, USA - S1T2_Fc - Sphagnum magellanicum MG | ecosystem: Host-associated > Plants > Peat moss > Unclassified... | reverse complement strand
AATGGCCATAAATAACTTTGGATGCTAAAATGCTTGTTGATCTACTTTCTTTCTTACAAATTGCAGTTTGAGAACACAGTTAATATCTGGTTCATGTGAAATTTGTGTCCTTTGTAGAGCACCCACTCTCTGGGATGAGACCTGAGACCTTGTCATAAGCCTAAACATATGGAGAGCTCAAGGCTGTAAGAGTGGGAAGGGATTGTAGGCATGTATGAGAGAGCAATTTGGGGTCCAAGTTTTTGATCCCTGCTACATGTATTGTACAGTAAGGTTGGACATATTGCCATGTTGGCTTGTTCTTTAATGGTAATGTATGTCATGGAATATTCATTATTTAAATGTTCTTAATATAAGGTACATGTGTGATATACTTATTTGCACAAATTTGGTAGCTATGCACATTTATGTACACAAAGATGTACAAATAACAATGGATGTGTGGGTGAAATCATGAATCGATAAACCAATATGTTTTTTAATTTTCAAAGGACTAATAGTCCTTTTGTTTGAAAACACTTTTTTATAGAAAGGGTTTTTTTAATATTTTTAAATTAATATTTTTACTTATTATAATCTTCTCGATATATACACATGTTCTTTGTCAATGATTTTTTTCAAATGTAAGATTTTACACTAGGTTTTTATGTTTTGTTTTGAAAAATATCATAATTTTCAAATCATGCCAAAACATGTTAACTACTTTAAGATTTAGTCTTTTGTATTATAAATTAGAACTTTGTTTTATACATCATCTACATTGCATCACATCTACATGTCATAAAAGATTTGTAAACATCAAATAGATCCGTTTTTTTTTTAAACATTAAATTATAGATTCCTTATATTTTGAATGTTTTAATAGTCCTTATTATTACCAAAAAAATAAACATTAAAGAGTTTGTATTATGAAAATCAAGGGTCCTCTTGTGAAACTAATAATGTTTGATAGAGCACTTGTTCAACATTAAAGGTCTTTTGTTCAAATCAAAATTCAAAATTGAAATATCCAATGGCTCAAGTTAGATTTCTCAACATCCATATTAGTCGTAAAGCACAACTTGCTATGATTAACATGCCATTAAAGTGACATCACATAGGCATATTTTTTTTTAATATAGTTTTGAACATGGTTTTACATGGTTTTTGGCTTAGTGTTTTACGATTTTACATGTATGCCAATGGGATGGCAATCTAAATCATGAGGATTGTTGCTCATGATGAACCAATCATGTATGTATCCCTTATATATATATTGTTAGAGCTCAATTTGGTTTGGTGCATATGTTTATTTTATAAATCATGCATATGATGTCAATTACTTGAAAGCAAAGTGAAAAAATAAATCATGGTTGTTAACTTTCTTTCATTTTATAATTTCAATAGTAGTTTAAATTGTTTAAATATTCATCAAGGGATTATTTGGATAGGTTTGCAAGTAAAGTGTTCTTTTTCAAACGGCCCTCAAATTCAAACTACTATTGATCTTTGCTATGCAAGGCAACCCTTGGCACTTTAGGTTCAAATTCCTTCACCAAGAACTTGGGCGATGGATCAAGAAGATTCAAATGTTCTTGAACCCCTATTATAACTTATGTGTTCAATCAATCACAAGGTCATTGGCTACTCATTTGTGCCATTGATTCAACCAAGAATTTTGCATTAGGTTTAGAAAAATACTCTCAATAGGTTTGATAACATTCCATGATACAACTTGGAGAATGAGTTGGTTGATTTCAAAATCAACATGAAACATGAGGTTACAAATGTTCTCACCCCTTTCCTAAGTTTCATGCATTCTTATGAGCACAAAAACACTCAAAACATGTTGGGTTTTACACTTGATCCCATATTTATTTAAAGGGCTTGAAGTGGGTAATATCTTATGTTGCATAACCATGAGGGTTGTGCAAAAGTATGATGAAAAATCATCAATGCCTTTATTCTTTTGTTGTGCCAACCAATGTTCCTTGGCAATTGTTGACATCAATTGCAAATATTATATTTCTATGAATAATTTTGACCTTTTTGAAATTAAAACAATTTTTTTTGAAATTTATTGTGCATTTACAAGATTGATGCCCAACACTATTGAAATTAACAAAGTCATACACATGAAAACATGCACACAAATCCCCCCCAAAACCAAAACCTCGTTTCCATTGAACTAGGTTCCAACCACAAATAACAAACTACAAGAAACTAATGTCTTGCAACAAATACCTAACAACTATCATGTGCTACAAGATTGACACCAAATTGTTAAATCTATGATCAAATGGGACATAAAGTGGTAATGTAATCCATGAAAGGAATTTGGTTCCAAACATTATGAAATTAATAGGCCAAGTGCAATGTGAACCTCATCATTAGTCACCTAGATGTAATCCTTTATGTTCAACCAAATTACAACCTTTCTTGAATCATCCATTGTCCCAATCAAAAACATGTCTATGTCCTAGTATTGAGGCCTAACACAAAACAACAAAACAAATACATTTGGTGCATCATCAACACACCCAATCTACTATCGGAGCCTCCACAAGTGGTGGTGTAAAATAGCCCATATGCCATCATCTTAAAGAATGGTCACAAACAACATGGTTGTTACACCTCATGATTTTCCACATAACATGCTTCGCAAATCTAGTGGGATTATGGCCAATGATGGATCCACTTTGCCATTCACACATGTGGAAGGTGACATGGTACATAATTTCACACATGGTCTTTCCATATTTGACCATCCTAACCTACTAATAAAAAACCCCATAAGCTAAAAAAAAATCACACATCTAGAATGACACAACCAATTGTCACATTCAATGTGGTAGGTGTTATTTCTTGTAAATAAACATAATCTCTTAGTTCAAACCCTTGAACCTTAAATCATACTGTAAAATACTTCAATTTTGTGTAATCGCCAAGTTTTCCAGTGCCATGTTACAATCTCGGTAGGTCACCCCCTGTCTAGCTAATGACTAAAAATGGAAAACTTTGGTCACAATATAAAAAGGTCACCCCTTGTCTAACTAATGATCAAAAATGGAAAATTTTGGTCACAAACTAAATAGGTCACCCCCTTGTTTAGTTTGCGATTGCAAATGGAAAACTTTGATTACAAGTTAAACATGTCACCCCTATGTCCAGCTTGTGATCGAACATGGAAAACATCGATTGCAAACTAGACTAGTCCCCTATCTAATTTGCAACTGAATATGGAAAACTTTGGTTGTAGTCGGATTGGTCCCTATCCAACTTGTGACCAAACGTGGAGATTGTCGGTCACAAGCTAGACATGTCACCAATCGGTCCAGCTTGTGATTGAATATGGAGAACTTTGATCACAAGTTAGCTAAACAAGTCCCATGTCTAACTTATGACCAAACATCTCCATGTTTAATCAATTGCTGCATCAGTCCCCTATCCAATTTATAATCAAAAATGGAAAAGTTTGGTCACAACATCAATAGTTCACCTCCTATCCAACTTGTGATTGAAAATGAAAAAGTTTGGTTACAAACTAGACAAGCCACCGCCGTCTAGCTTCGAATTAACCTATTTACTTTTGGTTGTAGAATACATGATGACATTGTTTAGCTTACAACCCAAAGTGAATAGGTTTGGTCATAATCTATCCATTTTTTGTTGTATTTAATCGGAAGACCCTAAACCTAATTGCAAATCACTAGAGTGCATGATTTCTAACAAAGAGGGTAATTGGAATTCAACACATGTGCCAATTGTCTTCAAGGAGAAAACATGAAAGAAGAGAATGTGAAACCTTTATAAAAGTGTCATTCCCACCCAGTGAACTCACTTTCTTCCTTAACATGTGAAGACTATTGTTGTGTGAATAATCACTACCTTACACTTGGAAGAAAGTGGTGGAATCTTGGGGGCTCGTGATATTTAAATTCTTCAATTGTTTGATAATTTGTGATCAGATTTCATCAATCTCTTCGATATTCACCATACCACTTTTAATAAGAACTTTAATTTACATTCTAAATATTTTAAATCAACCACATGTCAAAACCCTTTCCCTTTAGGCCTTTAAAACTAATAGTAAACATTATAGTAATTTAATAAATATAACAATTAAAGCAACTAGACTTCTTGGGACAAGATGGTAGATTCACAAGTGGGATGAATGCATTGACCCAATATTATCAATGGTTGGGCTAGGGCTTCCTCCAAAGAAGCAAGCGAAAGGCAATAGGAACAACCCAAATAGGGACATTTTGGAAGATGTTAATCAATTGGCACGCAATGGATGGCAGAGTATACCCAACTGTAGGCACATTATGTGGCAAGTCAATATGTTGATTGATGGCACATCGACAAATTTTGACCAATGCAAAAGCATGGCACTCATGTCAAAAACAATGCAACCCATTTTAGTAGTTATAGGGACCATCGTATGAAATCACAATTAGTGGATGTCAATTTGGCTATTTGGGGGACTCAAGAATTTAAATACAACATGGTGCCATTGTACATGGCCCAAATGGCTTATGTGGAAGTGGCTTTATGTGTTGATATGGATTGGTCAACCATCTTAACAAGCTCCCAAGCACAACAACAACCGAACTTGCATCATAGAATTTTGTGGTTGATTGAAACTTGACCCAACCCCCTTAGTGATCCATCTAAAGCTTCTAGATCCAAACAATCTTTAGTGCTACCCACTCCCATTAGTGTATCAATTAGAGTTGCAAGGACAATTGTAAAACACAGAATCATGGGCGAAGAAAGGTAAATGCAAAGCTATTGAATTGCGAGAACAATTGGAGCAATTGAATGTGAAAGTTAAAACCTTTGAGCGTAGAAATGAACTTGTAGGTCAACAAGAAACATTGTCATCCCCTTTGTTGAATATTGAACGACTCCAACAAGAGCTACTAAACACCAAGCAAAAATCAAAATGGCAATATGCAATGCAAAAAACATGGAGATCCAATATCACGATTGGAGAGCCACTTGCATTTTGGCTACACCTAGGAAGGTGCAGTTTGAATCTGAACTTGTACGAATTGATGTGGATTTTCAAAAAGATGGGGTTTTTTTAGCACAAGGACTAACATCATGGCCAAGGATTATTGAATTATTTCCTAAAAACCTACCTAAGCATGCAATAGGAATAATATCATATATTGGCCCAACACCTATACTTAAAGTGGGAGTACAAGTCAACCCAACCCACACATGGGTGAAATGGGTTTCTTTGGTCAACACTTCAAGCCTTCACATATGATGGCACCACCTGCCCAATTTGCTTCAACCCATATGGGCTTTAGAGGGGGGTGGGTTTTGGGCACATGTCCCGACATGTACCATCCTCAATGCATCATTCCTTTCATGGTGCAATGTAGGCATTGTGTTGTGTTGAATGTCATTCCATATGGGATTATATGCAATGTTCAACTTAGAACATTTCATGTCACTACAATGGGAATACCATGCTTAAAATGCATTCAATTTTTTAAAAAATGAAGGTGCAACTTGTATGGATATTGCAACATCGTCTACAATGTACATGCATAACATTTTGCGGTGACCTTTGTCAATTTTGAAAAAGACTATTATGGTGACTATAACCTATCGTGTTTTATACCCATACCCAAATGATGGATGTCAATATTTCTTTTGCCAAGTGGCAAAAGGATATTGAGATAAGGTATAAAAGTAATTCAACTTCAAAACACATCAAGATGGCAAGTGGTTCAACTCGCAAAGGGAGCTTGTTTGTATAAATGTTTTCAATGTGAATAAATTACCTAAGGATTTACAATAATTAATTAAAATACGCCTCCACTTCCATGGTTGACCCTTGTATGAAACGATTCAAAATTATTTGTTCAACCAAATTGCCCCCATATTGACTCGCCCCCAAACTCCTTGATAGACTCAAATGTGAGTCTAAAATGAAAATAACGAAAAAGTAAGGAGTTGGGGCACGCTCCCTGGTTCGTCACACTTTAGGGGTAAAAAGGCGTGCTAGAGCTCCGGGGTGGGACTAAGAAGAATGATAAGCAACTAATCACTCACACAAACCTGCACAAAACCAAACAACAAGTTGGTTAGTGCATAATTGAAGCACTTTTGGTGCTAGGACGAACCACGGGCAAACTTGGACTCACAAAATTCACCACGGCCCAGATTTAGGGGAAGCCATCACCTTCCCCCTTATAATATACTATGTGCCTCTCCATGAGGCCCACATCTAAATGGCATTTTGTCTCGAGACTCCCAAATGGGAATCCCAAAATTCCCAAAATGGAGACTCCCGCGATTTTGGGGCCCCATAACTTTGTGTGCAAACCTCCGATTGAGATAAGGTCTAAAGCCAAGTTATAGCCCTCATCAATATCTTTTCAACCATATGTCGCACGCCACCTGCATGCAAGGAAATTGGGTCGATTCCCGACTTTTAATGGTCGGGAGTCAAACTGCCAATTTGACTCCTGTCCTTTCTTTTGGCCATAATTTGTGTTTTAGATGTCCAAATGGGTCATGCGAGCCCATTTTAGACATCTACGTTTCAATATCTTTCCAATGATATAAATAAATTTTCAATCCAATGGGTTTTGACCCTTGCATTCTCCCTCTGAAAATTCAAAAATCCATTGGGACTCCAACTCCCAAAATGGGAATTCACTTAGGAATGTGAAGGCTCGTTCCCTTATACTCTTTTGCACTCCCGAGAGCATGAGATGTGACCCCCTGAACTTCCCTCTTGGCCCGCAACCTTACAAGCCCTTACTTTGGTCGCAAGCCCAAGGCTAGGGTTGCAACACATATGCTCCAACTCCTTTGAAGGTTAATATTATTTCACAACTTACAACAAATTTTAGCCCAAGATTTTGAAATCACAACATGGGGTGCTTCGAGATGATTAGTTATGCAATGGGGGGAAGTAGTAATAAGGGTAATGTGAATGAGAAACCATGTCACCATGAGATGTACATTCCCATGGCTTTTGAACCTTTCATGAAATATACTTGGTAGTATGGCATTAAATAATACCTTTTTAAGTTCTTCATTCCCCAAACTTAGTTTTATCAATTGTCCTTCAATGGTCATTATTTAACCAACAATCCTCTTATCCTTGGCAATAATATCAAAAACTTCATCCAATATTAAAACCTCCCCTAATTGATGTTCATAAAAATACACAAGGTAATCAACCTTTTCAAGTTGTAACATACCATAGTTTATTTCCTTTTTTAAAAATAATTCTTTTGTTACTTCTCCTATAGGCCATAGTTTTAATACTACATAATAAAGTTGTTCCTCTTCTTGTTCTAATGATCCTTCTTCCCAATCAAATTCATCATTTTATTTCTTTAGTTATAATGATGAATTAACATTGATATGTTTGATTGTACTATTTATGTTCCTTTCCTACAACCATTTATACTATTACTCCCAATTTTAATTTTCATACAAATCTAGAATCATGATTGTAGACCAAAATTCTTCTAATTGAATTATTTTAGACATGTATTCCTTACTCCCTCTTCTTTTCATTATATATTTAGAACCCATAAACCTAGGTGCCCAAAGCATATCACTTGGCATCCACTTTTTTATTAATGCATTAATATTAAAGACCTAGTAAATTCTCTTCTATCAAAAAACTAAATAGAATGATGTGTCGCAAAAATTTTCTTTATAAGAATTAATGTGATTATGCATACCATTATTGGTAGCCATCTTATATATTTTGTTAGTTTTGTAACATTAATAACTAATGATCTATGTTGTATACGCCACTCCTCCATACCATCATATAATATTTAATAATTAATTCTTGTATGTTTTCAAGTATTTTTTAAATTTCTCTATAAAATTACCCCATTCATCTAATTCTGGTGCATTCTTTGGTGTATATTAAGAATTTTGAAAATTTCAACCATAATTACAGTTTATTCTTAATCTTTGTTTAGATTCTTTTATAGTTATAATATCTTTCATCTATTCATCTTTTCTTTCAACAATAGTCATAATCTACCATTTTTCATAATGTCCTTAATACACATTATTATAATAATTCAAAAGTAACACTAATTTTGGCAAGTCTTGTTCATAATAAGTGAATAAATTTGGTAAATATTTGTTTGGCCCCCAAAATAGTCGTATTATTAACTCCACTGTTTTTCTTTTAATTTTATAAGCACCCATTAGGTCTATGTATCCATAAAATAATACCATATAAAATACATGAATTAAGCAAAATCCAAAATCTATTTCTTTTATTTCAACTTTCCCTTCTTCAATTTCCATTAATTAAAAGTAATGTGGAAAAATCTCATGTGGATTTTGAAGAAATTACATCATGTATCTTCAAATTTCTCCAACAACAAATTGAATTATATCCCCAACATGGTTGCCAAATATTAATGATTCATTTTGCAGGTTGTTAATCCTATTGAAATAAGTAACAATTTAATTACATGTATCATTACTAGGTTCTTGTCCTACTCCATTATAATGAATACCACGTAGACACACGAACTTATGGACATCATTCAGTGTATACTATCTCTAGAAGATTGTTCAATAGTATCCACATACAATTGTGATCACAACAAAAATGGAGAAAAAAACATTAATTACATTCCATAGAACCATGAAACTTTACAACGTTTTTCCTCCTTTCTTCCTCTCATCTCTCCTAAGCTTCCTATTCTCTTTAAAAGATTAGTTGAAACATGCCATCAATAATCACAAGAACCCCCTTAAGTCAATCAAAAGGTTTTTTATATTTCCTGCAAAACAATTATAATTGTTTAGCTATTTGGCAAGTTGACTACATTATGTTGTCATGTCGACATGCTGCCATATCAACTCGCCTACTATGTCATGCCAATTTGTTTTCCCTATCATATCAATTTGTTTACACATATTTTATTATCATATCGACTTATCTACACATACTTTCCTATCATATTGATTTGTCTACACATATTTATTGGTCCATTTTATTTTCCTAACATTGGGTTTCTTTGGCTCTTGGCCCACATCCAAATCTTGTGTGCAACTTCCATTTCTTGAGAAAAATGGTGCGCACCTTAATAGACCTAAGGCCCACCATATCTAGAAATGAACTCCCAAAAAATGTTAAACCTATAAAAAAATAAATTGTGATTTCCTAGTCCAAGTTGTTTTCTTCAATCTTCAACACATATTTCCATGGATGGTGACATGTGAATGAAAGCACACTAAGGTGTAATAGTTTTAGGCACATATGGAGGTCCATAATTACTTAAAATAACATTACAAAAGCAATATGAAAACAAGACATTTTGAATCGCATAAGTCATTTCACAAATTATCATTAAAAATTCATTCTCAAAAAAATTCCAACCCTATTTTACCTTATGGAGTTCTATTTAAATTTGAAATATGAGCTTCTAAATTATTATTTTCACTAAAGAAAGGACTTAATGGGAACAAAACCACAATTCACGGTACATAAAAAAATTTGGTCATCAAAATGCTCTCAAATGTTTTTCCTTAATATCAATGTTACCACACCATATTATCATTGAGTCTTTTATTTAATAAAAAACATTATAGGAAGGTGCATGAAGTCCATATTCATTGATTATGGATTGTTGTAAGTTTTTTGGTATTTTTTAAAAAGTTTGTTCTATTATGACAATTTTAAAACTATTCAAAAAATTCATACAATATGATTATAGTATATATAACATTGTAGTAGATTGAATCCTTGGGTCAAAGCATGGTTGGGATACCCAAAAGGACTGTCTCATTTTATATTCATTGGACGCCTACACTTAAACATGTTAAAATTTGATGACACATTCATATTGAAAGTTTGATTTTATTCATAGATAGATGCATTTACAAAGGTACTATTATATGCATAGAATGTCAAATTTGAACAAATTTAAAATTTCGTACCAAATCCTTGAAAAACATTCAAGACTTTGTTGCATGAAAAAAAAAAAAGTTCAAGGATTCATAAGGACTGTTTAAACAATTATTTTTGGCCCAAGATTTTTGTCACAAACACCTTATATCTTAATGTGTGTAAAATGTATGAATATGACAAGAACCAATGCCCTATTGCAATGTTAAAAGCTTTGAAAAATCAAATTTCTGAGAATTTTGGACCATTGATAGAACATGGCCCACATTGGATAATTTTTATTATTTTCACTTTCATAAGTGAAAAAAATAGATATTTTAAAAGCCTACATAAAATTTGGAACAAAATTATTTCATTTGACATGAGAAAAAAAGGTGAAATGTAAGACTAGTCATGGGAAAAGTGAAGAAAAATGTGAATTTGGGAGTCCTAAGAGTGAGTCCTTATGTTTCAAAGGGGGTACCCTGATCATGCTTAGACCCCCTTTATTAGTTTAATCATTTTTATTTAATCACATAGCCAATTACAAATTTTAAAATCTTGCAAAAACAACCTTGTAACAACATTTAATGGAAAGTGTAGTGCATTTTCACCCATGTAATATCATTTTTGAACCCACATGTAATGTCCCCTTAAGCCCTAACCCTATCCCTAATTCGAGTTATCAATTTTGTTGAACCTAATGTAGAATTACAACCAAAACTAAACCTAAAAAACACCTACATCCACCAACCAAAATCTACAAAGCCAAACACATTTGGTGGTTCATTTTGATCATAACAAAAACAATATATTAATCATCACCCTAGTCTAATTGGCATCCAACAATCAATGGAGTAGTCTTGACAATCAAATCCAAAAAAAGTTTACAATATTGCCAATCTAGGTTTACAACTTAAACCGTGTTAAAACCTAATCAATATGTTTAGGTTGCAAGTCAAGAATCAAATGGGACCTACTCAATGGTCAAAATTGGTAGGTAGCCTTGTCCAATACCCAACCATTAACCACACCAATTACAAACCAAAACTTATTGAATAATCAACATATGTGGGAAGGTTTGTAGCCTTTCACATTGGGTTTTCCACTTAGTAGTATGCATGAGTTTTCAAGAAATCAACCCATGAATGTGTGTTTCTTTTAAGGTGTTGGCCAATGGCTCTCAACTTGACAAACCCCCCTTACCTCTTAAAAATAAATGACAATCAAACTGACATAATGACAAGAAATAACAAATTACGTGACAACATTAGTGAAGGGATTTTCACAACAAATGGGAAGTTAACGTGCATTAGTTCCCTCCACCTTGTAGGCCAACTTTGTTTGACTTATCACAACAAAATATTACAAAGAAAGAAAAGTTGATTGCATGTTCATCATGTCCTTGTTCATTGATGGCACAGCACACCACCACATGTGGGTTACATCTAGTTACATTTCCCAAAACAAGCAATTAATGTTGAAAATATATCAAAATTTTACCTTATGCATACCACATTCTTGCGCTGATGAAAAAGCCTATTAAAATTTTGTGCACAATGGACCTCCTCTCTAGGAATTCAATGGTGCATATGACATTCCATTTTAACTTTGTTACTTAAAGTGGCCCACTTTTAATGTGTTTTTACCCACCAACCTAGGGTATTGATATTTTATTTAAATACTTGCCTACTCCTATTATTAGTGCTTATGGTT
>Ga0116229_10013395_pt1 | contig 11600 bp, 21 predicted proteins | sample S1TSphgellanicum_3_FD_87313 | JGI IMG/M metagenome (GOLD analysis project Ga0116229, IMG submission 87313) | Host-associated microbial communities from peat moss isolated from Minnesota, USA - S1T2_Fc - Sphagnum magellanicum MG | ecosystem: Host-associated > Plants > Peat moss > Unclassified... | reverse complement strand
TTTTTCGCGACGCTTCCCTTAGCGACATGTGGACATTCAATAGTTTTTGTCCGCGATGTTTACCGAGCGATCCACCCGTGAATAACAAAGGAGAAATGAATAATGACTGACGAAGAAATTTACGAACAGTACAATAACTTTGTTCAAAAACAAATACGATCTGGAATGTATAATACTATTCCTCATTGTGATAGTCGCATCCTTCATGACCCGTCGGACTGTGGGTATTGTGATCGTCCAGAATGGCAGAAAAAACGTAGAGAATTAGGAATAGCTAGTACAGGCTGTTATCCAAATATTGGAGAGATTTCTTGTGAAGCCGACGCCAAACGTCCCTCTAATACATTAGGTGATCATCGACGCTGGTATGGTAATATGCCTACATCGATAGAACGTGATGATCCTGACTGGCCAAAAGAATCATCATCATCAAAAATGATGTATAATGATAGAATTAATTAACAAAGAAGAAAGATAATGGCTAAAAACACTAATAATAAAAATTCTTATTATTATAATGATATATGGCATAGGCACAACACTAGTACAGGACAATTTAGTAATGCCAAACGTAAAGGTGGTACGTTTAAAGGAGTACGCAAAGAAAATAGTGACACTTTTGATGCGTTCATGGGTGCTATATTCTTCGTAGGAGTACCCTTTATAATAATTGTTGTATTATTCCTATGGATAGGGAACGCAATATAAATAAATGGTGTATACTGGTAGAAGTAACTAACAAGGAGAATAATAATAATGAATAAGACAGCATACTTAAGCGGTCCAATGAGAGGTTTTGAACAGTGGAACTTCCCAGCATTTGATCGTAATGCAAAGTTTTTACGTGATCAAGGTTGGAATATTATTTCCCCAGCTGAAGTCGATAGGTCTCTAGGGTTTGATGAAACTGATCCTAACGCAGTTTTTACTGATGCTGATTTTCAACGAGCTATTCGTCGTGACTATGCAGCTCTATTGGAGTGTGACTCGATTATCTTTATGCCTGGATGGGAAAAATCCACCGGTGCTATTCTAGAAAGTAATTTTGCCAATGTATTAAAGTTGGATCGCTATCGAGTTGATGCCGATAAAAATTACTTTGAGAAAGAATTGATTCTTGGATTAACTGGCTTCGCTAGAAGCGGTAAAGATTCAATTGCTCAAGAGTTTGTACAAAACGATGGCTTTCAACGAATTGGTTTTGCTGACTCCCTTAAGAAAGTACTCTATGCGCTTAACCCAATTGTTGGTAAGGGTTGGCGTGATGGTGGATGGGTAAGTAATGATCGAGTACAAGAAAATGTGGATATTTTCGGTTGGGAAAATGTCAAAAGTGTAAAAGAAATTCGAGAACTATTACAACGATTAGGTACCGAAGGCGGTCGTCAGGCTTTGGGTGAAGATATTTGGGTCAAGACACTTTTCAATAGTCCAACTCAAGCACGAATTATAATTCCTGATGTTAGGTTCGCTAACGAAGCAGCAGAAATCCAGCGGCGTGGAGGTAAGGTTATTCGAGTAATGCGTCCAGGCGTCGGTCCAGCTAATGATCACGCTTCTGAGCAAATTGACTTTGATGTTGATTTCACTGTTCAGAATGATCGTACACCCAAAGAAGCCTATTTAGATGTTAAGGAATTCCTAATGCATCAGGGTGAGTTTCTTTTAAGCAGTGAAACTGGCCTTCCTAGTTATTCATTGGTATAGATTATGAATCTAGATAGTTCACAACTCGAAGGGGTAGAAAAAGCTATTGATGCTCTTCAAAATATTGATTCTTGTGATAGAAGAGATTTTGAGTTTTTACAAGATGCCCTAGATGAACTCTATAAAATTCGTACTGAAATGCTACGTGGTTAATCATTAATTTAATACAGTAGTTTTTTCAAACTAGTAGTTGATATGACTACTTCTGAAAACAAAAATAACTGGCATGATCGCCTAAAAACTGCAGATAATGCCTATACTAGTGAACTTTTACATAATTTTGGTTTAAGTGGTGGGCTTTCCATAAGAGATTTACCATGGGCCGGTTTAGGCGGTCTTGCTGCAATGGGTATAGGTTCCAAAATAAAGGAACTTAGACAAAGAAAGCAAGAAGCAGGACCTGACGAAACTACTAGCGTAAATGATTTCTCTGGTGATCTCTCAAAAATGAGAGAAATTATCGATCAACGTAAACCGGTTCGTAATCATCCATCGGTTCCAGGGTTTCAACCAGAGACTAGATCTCCTTATGGATTTTTTGATCAAGAATCAAATGGTTATGTCAATGGGCCTGCACCAGATAATGACAATATAACTAATATTAGTGAGCATCCTCGTTTTAATTCTAACGATCAAGGTAAGCCTCAAGTAGGTAGGCCATTTGACCGGGAAGAAGAATAGTGTTCAATTCCAGGGTTGCTATCGCTCCAAAGAATAAGACTTTTAATTCAACGACAGAACCACCCAAAGTCGTAACCCCTAAAGCAGTTAAGCCACGTTCTAAACGAACTCGCAACACCGTTGGTAATCCAGGTATTGATCTTGTAAAAAATCATCCAGCAACTATTATTGAGTCTCGTCGTAAATATGCGGCTCGTGAATATCTTAATAAAGTTAACCAAGCTGGAGCAACTGTTTCTCCATTGGCCGTTTCTGCCTTAGGACTTTCACAATCAAAAGATGGTTCATGGGATACCAATGGAACTGCTGATGAAAGACTATACGGTCAGAACTTAACTAAATATAATGATACTAAATTAGTTCCTAGAGAAACCGAAGATTCATCACCAATTTCTCAAGCAAAAAAACGATTTAAAAGATTAGTTAATAAGGGTTACGCCGATAGAGATCATGTAACTTTTGGTACTCTTATACGAGACCCTTATTTTAAAATAGATACTAGCGATAATGCTGATGGTAGCAGCCGTGTTCCAATCGGTAGAGATGGATCGAGTGGCAAACTAACTAGTCCATTAACTGATTTAACTGCTCACCACTTTGATGGTCATAAAGATTTCTTAGACACTATTAAGGGTATTGAGGATGGTGCCTTCCCAACTGAAGACAAAGCATCACCACAAATTACTAATGTTACTGGAGCCATCAATAGAGGTCTAAAAAGATTTTCTAAGCGTTTTAATACATCTTTATTTGTTGGCCCCACTGGTGAAAAAAAATCATTCTTCCAGGGGTTTACCACACTTGCTAACAACATCGAAGGTATGACCAAACCCTACGATAAAACAAAAGTAGAACCACCTACGCAAGATGAATTATTTAATACAAAAAAGAAAATACGTGAAAAACGACCAGAACTCTTTGATAGTAAGGGTGGCTATATTGATTCGGATGTAGCTGGTCAAGTTCACGATATGATTACTCGTTACGTTGTTGATAAAAATAAAAAAACACAACTTCAACAACATGAGGGTGAATATAACGGATTAGTTAGAGCTCTTAAAAATGTAGCTGTTTGCCCTTGTCCTCATTGTCAAATTTCACACTACGAAAATCCATTAGCTACCGTTCTTGATTCATCGTTGCATCGTGAGGTTAAAGCCAGTGATGATGAACACTTAAAGGGTGTTTTTAAAAAACATTTTGGTTTCTACAATCCACACGCAATTATGGTGAGTGACCCAGAGACTATTTATACGCGTGAAGACGGAACTAAAGGCGGAGGTTATCCACACGCTCTAGCAACAAATATGATTCGACAAGTTCTACATAACCGATTAAAACTTCGTAGTTAGGAAACATTAAATATATGAATAATGATGATCAAAAATGGCAAGCATTTTTAGACAGTCATGAAGATTTCTTAAAAGATTTTTCTGAAGAAAATATTGAAAGTAATAATCTTCCAGAAAAACAATTTGGTATGACTCTATTCAGTGGAGAACCAGATGGTTACTTTATGGTATTTAATACGCAAATTGATATTTTCCAATTTGTACGATTATTAAAGTATTTCTTCGGAATAGAAAATATAGGTATTGGCCATGCTGAATGGGGCGATCATCATTTTCATAATATAGATGACGATGATGAAGAAAACGATGATGACTTTTAATTGGGATCAAAGATTAGCTGCCTATAATCAAAATCTTGATGAAATCGATGGATTAATTAGAGAATATACCTCTAAACGTTTAGGGCTTAGTGAAGATGAGTTTAATAAACCTGAAACTCATTATCAATTATCTAGTTTAGCAAATAATGTAACCAAAGCTGCAACATTTCACGCTCTTAATGGTAAAAAACATCTTTGGGGCATTGCCAAAGATTATTCAAAGAAAGCTAAATCGCACAAAGAACTCGCAAAACAACTTGAGTACGGTACTCAAGATTCTTTATTCTAAGGAGAAAATATGACAGATAGACTTCAAGCCGGTAGGTATGGATCACTACGTGAAAGCCATGAGCCAAAGTTAGTTGCACATAATTTTATGATTGATGGAGTAACCCCAGTATCTGGTTATCACGCATTTGATCACACGCACAATATTGGTGCAAATTCTTGGGGTATGGACAACAACGGTCCAGACAAAACTAACCCCCCAGGGTTCCCTAATGGTTTAGGTGATTGTGGCTTTGCTGCTCTTGACCATTACAATGTTGCTAAAAGTGGTCTTACGTCGTTAATTGGAAAATTTGGTTCTCCCAATTTTTCGTCATTAGCCGAAGCTTATTTTGCTTATGGTATTGCTCAGGGCGAACCAGGACCAACACCCGACCAAGGTGTTTCTAATGCCACTGTTTTAGCTTGGGCAGTCAAACTAGGATTAATCTTTGGTTACGCTGAAGTAGAACCTCAATATCTTGATTGGTTTGCTTCTGAATTTGGTGGAGCACTTCTTGGTCTTGCCATTGATGGAAATGTAGCAAGTCAAGATTTTAATGATTACCCTCGTAAAACGTGGACCAAGATGCAACAATTAGATGGTCATGACACACTTTATGTAAAATCTCAAGGTAAAGGTCCAGGAACATTGGTAACATGGGGTGGAGAACAACCATTCTCTGAATCATTCCGTAAATTTAACATCACAGACTCATGGGTAATTTTTGATCAATATGATCCTCGTGTTAATTGGACAACTCTTGAAGCTGCTCTTGCTGAAGTTCATGGAACTGATGTAGTACCACAGAATTCATAGTGTAAATAAAGTTAAAAGTTAAAATAGCCGAAAAATTAGACTAGTAACTGAAATGACTACTACTTTTGAACGACTATATAAGATTGCGGAAGGAATCTCCTCAAATGAGGAGCAATATATGCCGCAACCATTTGGCGATGACCCTGAACACAAATCTTCAATGGACCCAGTTGATCCAGAGCCACTAGGGATTACTCAACCCAAAGAGGATGGCAATCAATTTACTGGATCAAAAAAAGAAGCTGATATCTCTAATACTGATGAAAACCCTTCGCCAGGCAATATCAGCGCTCCAAAATCTGTGTATAGGGTTAACGTAGAAGATCCACCTGAACAACAGTTATTTGGAGATGCCGGAGAAACAAGTCGAGGAGATGGATCAATCAATATGCTAGCTTCAACATTAAATTCAGAAACACGTAAGATTGTTCATGCTTACATTATTGAAAATGGCACTCCTCAATGTTCAGTATGTGAAAATTACTACACTCCTAAAACAATAGCTCAAGCAAAATTAGCTCACTGTGGACATTGCCCAGAAGATAACCCTGATGCTAATAAAATTGAAGAGGGTGATGTAGTTGATGGCGATGTAGTTAAAACTTCTAAAGAAGCTAGCACTAACAAGCCTGAAGATTGCCCAGGCTGTGGAGAAAAGACTAGTAGAACTTGGGTTAATAATTCTTGCAATACTTGTGGTTATAAACACGAAGACAAGACCAAACAATCTTCTACTAAATTTTCCAATGACTCTGAATTATACACCAGAGGATTCCTGGATCACTTACATGGTAAACCACTAGATGAAGATCTAGCGGTGCTTAGCGATGACTACTTTAATGGTTACGATCAGGCTCGCTATTATGGCAAAACACCTCTAGAGAGCGTTGGTGCTCAACCTCATAAGGTAACTCAACCTGCTTCACCAGATACTTCACTTGAAGGTTGGGAGCCAATTGACCGAATTAATCATAAATATGATATTGATCGTAGTCAAATCATTGCATCAACTCTTCCTACGAACGTTTTGGATGCTTTCTTCAATACTGACGAATAATGACGAATTGGGATCTACGCTACGGTACTTACAATGCAGATTGTAACACTTGTGTTGCCCTAGATCATGAGACCGACCAGGCTACAACACGTTGGTACCATCATTTTAAAATCGGGGAATCAGATAGAGACAATAAAGAACTTCTGTCGAATATTACTGCCGCTAGAGAATATGCAGACCACGTAAGAGGACTTTATGATCACCACAAGAGATATATCCATGGTCAAAATGAATAACTGCCCACTCTGTTCAGGTACACTAGTTTTTACTGCTTCAACAGCTGGTGAAGAAGTATATTGTACTAAGTGTCTGAGTGTAATTAAATCAGCGTCACTTAAATTTAGTTATAACGCAGCCGACTTTGCTGGTGAAGTTAATGAATGTAGTGAAGGTGGCCTTCCTGGATTTAAAGGTAGTGGCAAAAAAGCAAAATGTCATGTTTATGATCCTGGTGATGCTGCAGCTAAAGAAACGGCTCATCAAAAGGCTAAACAATCTGCTTATACTACCATGAAAAAATCTCATATTGAAAATTTAATTCGTGAAAGCGCTTTTGGTGGTATGGATACCACTCAAGTTCCAGAATTTGCTACCACTAACGATCAATATCACGACAACCACTTTGGTCCCTCAGGTCAAATACCAGATGAAGCAGTTGGTACTCAAATTTCTGAAGATGGTACGTGGGATCAAAATGCGGCTGGAAATATCAATAATAATTCTTTATCTGCGGCTTTTTAGAATTAAGATACTGGTTAATTGAGGATACAAATCAACGTAGTTGTTGAGGAATATATATGTCTGATTTATTAAAACAAGCAAGGGTTGTGAAGAATGCTTCATGGTTTGATGGTTCTTCAGATAGTATTTACTATCGAATTGACCAATTGCAGGAAATAATTGATGGCCTAAAGAGTGCTGCCTCAAATGTTCGAGCTAATGACGCCGAAATTGCAAAATATGCTGCATACGTTGTTGAATTAGATGCCGAAAAGGATGTTCTACAAAAGGTAGCATCAGAATACGTTGATTTTGACACTGAAGAATATCTACAGAGCTTGCCTGGTGGAGTTGTAGCCTCACAGTACCGTAAATACTCTGGTAGAATTAATCTTGGCGAAGACGATGGTTCACTAGAATGGCGTATTGCTAAAGAAACTCAAGATGACATTGATAATGTTGACTGGATCAACTTTGTTACTGCTGGAGCAGAAAACTGGGTAATCGATCAGAACCCCTCTTTGCTAAATGATCAAATTGCTACCAGAGAAGCCGCTTCTTACTTTGTTGAAGACCAAACATTGCCAATTCTAGATGTTGTACATAGGGCTTCAGTTATTGACAACTTCTTGGATAATGTAGAGCTTACTCGTAGAGAGCGCCATGAAGCTAATCTCAAAAAGGCTACATCAATGGCTAAGCAAGCCAGCCTCGCTCAGGCTTATATTAACAAGTCTTACGAGGACACATTTGACAGCACTGGTGTCAACTGGCTATAATAGCCGTGGGTATAAAACATATACCCTTTTGTCATCCAGGGAGTAATCTTGGAAGATTTTAAAGAAGACGAGCCACAAATCTTAAATAAGGTTGTAGCTATTCTTACAGCAATACATTCTGGTCAAGAAGAAATTGCTCAAGATTTATTTAATGAAATTAATAAACAAGAGTTTTATGCGACATTAGTTAATTTATTACTTAGTGCGTATACAATTATTTCTAGAGCAACAGGAGTTCCTGTTGAAGATTATTTACAACGTTTAGGATATCTTTCAACAATTTTTTAATTAGTTCAAAAAGTTAAATAAATTTAAATATTAAATATAATGCATGATTTTTTCATTGAGTACCCATTTGAAGTAATAGCTACCTGGACTTGTGAAGAGTGTATTTTTACTTGGGAAGCACTCCTATTGGGTGAAAATAAACGCTTTATTGGTCAAATATGGGATCAAGACACTGCCAAGGTACTTTGGAGTAATCCTTTACCCAAAGAGCGCGATAAAGCTATAATTATGCTAGAATTAGAATTGGTCAAACGTTCTGATCGTCATAGGAAAACTCACGAAAGCAAAAAGAAAAACTAACAAAGGATAGATTATTATGGTCATTAAATATGGACAGCCACTAGACAAAAATTATACTAAGGACCCGTTGCAAGTTGGTGTGAAAGATGGTACAATAGATACCGAAGATGGGAACGATCCCAAGGCAGAGGACGATCAGCAACAAGATTAGTTTTTCTGCTCTTCAATGAGTCGGAAGGAATTATCATTTCTACTAAGAAATTATTATTGAAGGATCAAGCTACCGTACATATATTCGTACCCGATAGTCAAATTAAGCCAGATGTTCCATTGGATTCACTTCGATGGATTTCTAATTTTATAGTTGAAGAATTTGCTGATAAACCCAATGTAAAGATCATTCATGCTGGTGACTTTGCTGATATGCCTTCTCTTTCTGTTTACGATAAGGGCACCAAAAAGATGGAAGGCCGAACCTATCAGGCTGATATAGATGCAGCAATTGAAGGTTGGGATATCTTCAATGAGCCTTTTGAGAAACACAATGCTCTTAAGCGTAAAAAGAAAGAAAAAATCTGGACTCCAGAAAAGTATATCACTCTTGGTAATCACGAAGATCGTATTACAAGAGCAGTTAATGCCAATCCTCAGTTAGAGGGAATTTTATCAATAGATAAATTGGAATTATCGAGATATGGATGGAATGTTATCCCGTTCCTACAGCCAATTTGGTTGGATGGCGTTTGTTACGCACATTACTTCTACAATCCATTAACTGGTAAGCCCTTCTCTGGTGAGAATATCCTTTTGAGGATTAAGACTTTGGGACACTCGTTTAGTATGGGTCATCAACAGGTCCTTCAATATGGGTTAAGAACCGTTGCTAAACATACACAACACGGATTAGTAGCAGGCTCCTCGTATTTACATCCCGAGGAGTATATCGGCCCGCAAGGGAACGCCCATTGGCGTGGAATTGTGGTGAAATATCAAGTTAAGGATGGCTCTTATGATCCTCACTTTATTTCACTAGAGTATTTATGCCAACGTTACGAAAACTCCACTTTAGAGAATTTCATGAAAAAGAAGTATCCCAATCTAGAGTTGGACTGGATTTTTTAGTGTAATTCAACTGGTGAATCATCCTAGTTAATAGGAGATCCATCATGTCAATTGAAAAGACCAATCACGGTACTACCAAAGACGGAACCGTAGTTCATAAAAAAACTACGGATCACATGTCCGTCGAGACAAAATACGCAAGATTTAATAAAAAAGTAGCTCTTGCCCTAACAAAATACGTAGGAACAATGACGTGTTTTTGGATATTTTGTCTATTGTCGTTATGTAGCTTGCCAGCAGTCCTTTCTGGATTTGCTGTTTTTGCTCACACTTTCCCAATATGGATAACTAAAGCTAGCGACATTGCATTAGTAGCTTGGGTTGCTCAAACATTCATTCAGTTGGTGCTATTACCTGCTCTAATGGTAGGCCAGAACCTACAAAATGCCGCTTCTGATGTTAGAGCATCAAAACAGTTCGAAGATACCGAATTAATTGTCGATAGATTAGACCTAGAAACTAAAGGTGGACTCAAAGATTTAAAAGATTTCATTGATGAAAAATTTGAGTCTCTACAAAAAGGAAAATAATTGAATGCTAAAGAACTTTAAATTTTTTAAGACTCTATTTCCTGCAAATGCCGCAACTGCAGACGCTTCTGGCATAGTACAGGCTCACCAGCAAGAAACAACGCTTATTGAAAAAATATACTACCCTACTCATCCACAACGTGGTGCAGAGTCTGCTGAGTTTGAACAAAATAAAAAAGAAATGATCGCATCTGGCGATGCTTGTTGGATTTGTGGTGGAACAGCAGAATCAACTGGTGCTCCTTTAGAAGGACATCATTATAATTTTGAATGGGCGTTGGCTAATTCTATTGATATTAATAAATTAAAGAAAAATTTCCCTGATGCTGTAGATGTTCCTACATTTTTAGATTCAAAAGAAAATCTTCTTATTCTTTGTGCTAAGCATCACCGTTCTAACCTTTATGGTATCCACATGGTAACAATGCCCGCATGGATAGCTCCAAGAAATCAACTTGATGGTTGGGATCTAGTAAATGGACCTAATGCTGCAGCCGAACCCGAAGATCAATCGAAGTGGTATCCTGAGCACTAACTCATTCTAAAAATTGAAGTAGTTAGTGTACTATGCCTTTAAAACGTGAAAATCGTCGTCGCCAAATTACTCTTAATGTAAGCCCCTACGTCTATGATGTAGACGCAGTGGCATTAAGCCTAATTAATCAATTTAAGGCTGATGAAGCTGCCCCAGAAATAACTAAGTTAGATGAATATAAGTTATCTCTAACTTTTAGAGAGACTGATGAACTTACTTACGAAGTAGCTTGTCAAAAAATTCTTTGGAACCAATACGTTCAAAATATCGAACAAAAGAACGTTACTAATAATATTGAACTACTAAAAAAGTTAGTTGATCCATATTTTGATTCACCAGTAGTTGCCTCTTATGATTACGACGATGACGATATTGATCTCGACGGTATTCCTGTTATACCTTGGCCTACAGATGATGAAGCTACAGCGTTACATGAGATGAAAGAACATTATTGGCATAATCCTGTAGAAGATGTAAAAAGTTGGCATAAATACGAATTAGAAAAAGACCCAAATTATAGTTTAACTGAGGATCACCGACAAGCTCATGAAACAAATCAAAGGGGTTTATTAGAAGATACATGGCACATTCATGGATAATTGGCAAGAACGCTATCAAGAACGTAGTGTATCTAATACGTGGGAGAGAAGATTTAGTTCAACAGAGTCCTCAGAGGTATTAGGGTGTGGTAAAGGTCAACTAGATGGTATTTCCCCTAGTGCTTTTAGTGATGGCGAAATGTTATGGGCTGATGGCAAACCAATGCCGCACCCAGAATATAACATTGATCTTGGTATTAGACCAGAAGGGCCACCACTTTTAACTAAAGATATTAATAAAGCAGTACAACCTAGTACTATAACTGCTAGTAAAAAGATTGCCAATACTCAAGAAATGGAAGATCATTACTCAGTAGCCATGGGTTTTAGTGATGACACTGGTTGGCCCTATCCTGAAAATTGTTTATTCTGTCAGAATCCTGAATATATGGCTTGGGAACATCAGCGTGCTGCAAAGAATGGTATAGATGCACTAAGCCAACACACTACTAATGCAATAAAAGCAAGACATAAGAAAGGTGGCCCAAGATACTCTTGCCCACTATGCCTAAAAAAATCTAATGATCGTATACGTCACCATTTAACTAGTGATGAGCCATATAATTCAAATTTGGATAAATAA
>Ga0116229_10013394_pt1 | contig 11600 bp, 10 predicted proteins | sample S1TSphgellanicum_3_FD_87313 | JGI IMG/M metagenome (GOLD analysis project Ga0116229, IMG submission 87313) | Host-associated microbial communities from peat moss isolated from Minnesota, USA - S1T2_Fc - Sphagnum magellanicum MG | ecosystem: Host-associated > Plants > Peat moss > Unclassified... | reverse complement strand
CGTCCGTTTCTGATAATCCCTCATACACCTCAGCTGCTAGTTGTAGCATTTCTTGAGGCGTAAGAGGATTAGTAGTGTCAACTATTAGTTGGACAGATTGTCCTTCAGCCAATTCAGGTTTTTTGAGAGGGCGAAATACACCATTTTCGTAGATAGCTTTTAAAGTTTGCATTTTGCTAATCGCCTCGTTAATTATTTAAGCAACACCACACAATGATTCTAACTCCTGACTCCTGATACATGTTAGGAAAGAAAGAGAGCTAAAAGCTCGGAATGGCAAGGGATTGAAGGGCTGTTGTCGATTAACAATAACCCATTTATCTTGCTAATCGACAAATCGGGCTTTTGGGTACAATGAGGTCAGGTAGATATCGAGAAACATATTATAAGAGGATATATACGAGAGCGATCGCCTAATTTTTTCCACCAAAGCAAGCGATGGCAAAGACTATGGATCAATCTGGTCTGATGAAATTCCAGTCATACTTTAAATGGGGTTTTTTGCTTTCTACTACTAACCAGATTAGTGATACAAGTGTATCATGTCTACTAACGCTATTGGTGAACCTGGTGATGAATTAATGATTATTAAAGAAGGCAGCTATGCTGGAGGCAGAAGGCAGCTATGATGAATTCACGCATGGGATTTAGACCCAAGAGTGAATTCGGGCCACTCAATATTCTATTGAGTCGGGGACTCAGACCCTTGCTCCCTCTGGTAGCCAGAAGGTTCGGGCAACCCTTGAAGGAACTTATTCCTTCTGCCCTCTGCCCTCTGCCCTCTGCCTGCTGCCTTTCTGGTTGATAAAAACTTGATTGCGTCTATTCGTTGGAATAAAGAGTTAGGCGCGAAGCTAAAAACATTGCGTGGCAGTGAATCCATGCAATCTTTGGCTAAACGTGCAGGTTGTGCTTATCAGCTAATTCAACATTTAGAGCTTGGGGATATACGCCTCTACTTGCAGTGCTTGTAGAGGCTTTCCTTTCTAGGGTTAGCAGTCGTAATCGTCTACATACAACAAATACTACTCTACGTATTAGATTATTTTTTCATCCCCGACTTGTTCAAAAACTTGCTTCAACAGAACCAATCCTTCCTCAATCTGTAGAATCTGTTCTTCTGTGAGGTGATTGAGAAGACCAGCAATTTGAGAACGAGTGTGTTCACGAGCTTGCTGAAGGTGATACTGACCTGCTTCAGTCAAATTGAGAATAACACGCCGTCGTTCTTGAGGGTCATTGATCCGGTCAACAAAGTTCCGCTGTACAAGTCGTTCAATAGTTGCTGATGCTGTAGCACGAGTCACTCCCACGTGTTCAGCAACTTCAGAGAGTGAAGCACCAGGGTTGCGATCAAGAAATGCTAGCGTCCGGAATTGCGGGACGGATATCGTAGTAGCACCTTGATCACGCATATCGGCTCGAATTGCTCGCATGACCAATGGGATTGTCTCCATCACCCTAGCTGCACAATCTTTAGAAGTTTTTCTTTGAGAAGGTTGCTTTACGCTCATGAAATTGTTAATTTTCCTAAGTCACTGAAAGTTATGAAGATGCAAAGCTGAAGGCTAGAGTAGACACAAAAAAAACGACTTGTCTTGTGCTTAAGTCCTGTTGCAGTGACTTGGGCTGAGAGTAAAGAGAAAATGGCTTGAATGTGCGTTATACTCAAATTTTGCACCTACGCGATCAACAGCCTGCAAATTAATTTGCAGTCTAAAAGTCAAAGCCCTCTTCCGAGGACTCAAAATAAGTACCCTGTCCATTTTAATGTAGAGATGCGAAATCTGCTCTTGTAGGTTAGCCCGAAAACAAAGAAACCCGGTAACTTCTACGAAACCGGGCTTCAGTTCATTATTTGATACCAATTTAAACAATGATTGAGACAGAGAGATCAAGTCAACGTTTGACACTCCTCATGCCTAAAAATGGGCCTGTCTGACTGCATTATAGTTCTAACTCCTGACTCCTGACTCTTGTATTACATTGCCACCCTTGGATATAGCCGTCCACCAATAACCGTCAGGACGACTACCGCAAACAGCAGAATTGCGCAGTCTAGCGCAAACCCGTATGTGCTGGAGCCATGTGCCAGCATTGTACCCCGCAGAGCATCGACTTGATAAGTTAACGGATTGATGTGTGAGATCACCTTTAACCATCCTGGCATGATCGAAATCGGGTAAATAGCATTACTAGCAAAAAACAATGGCATGGTTAATAATTGTCCGACTCCTGTAAAGCGTTCTCGTGTCTTCACCAGACAAGCAATGACCAGTGAAAAGGTTGCGAAACAGAGTGATCCAAGAACTACAATCAGCAGTACTCCTAAAAGGGATAGGGGATGAAAACTCAGCTTTACACCTAGCAGCAAAGCTATTCCATAGATGATGATCATCTGAAATAGGCTTCGTACTGCACAGCCTAAAGCTTTACCAAGTACCAAAGCGACACGGGGAGTCGGACTTGCTAGGAATTTGTGAACAATTCCCAAATCCCGCTCCCAAATAATTGACATACCACCAGTGAGAATTGCCATGTATAGCACGCCTTGAGCTAGAATTCCAGGTACCATGAAGTCCAGGTATGGTATACCATCAGAGGGAATGGCACGAATTCGGCTAAAGACTTGTCCGAAAATCAGCAGCCACAGCGCAGGTTGGGCAGAGCGCAACAGGATATCACTCGGATCGTGGCGTAGCTTACGTACTTCCAGTTCGAGCGCAATCATTGTCTTATTGATCAGTTCTAAGATTGCAGCAAGTAAATTTGCTGGATGAGTGGGTCGCCCATTAACCCAACCGTCGAGCAGTGCGTCTGATTCTTGAGGTTTCATGGTAACTGACTCCTGATGCTATTTGATCACCTGTGTAGTGGATAAACACGTCATCCAGGGTGGCATGACTCTTGCTTAAGGAAGCTTTCAATTCTGCTGGTGTGCCAGTCACAACCTCCTTGCCCTGATGCATGATTGCTACTCGATGACACAAACTGTCCGCTTCTTCTAAAAAGTGCGTGGTTAAGAGTATGGTAGTGCCATAATTTGTCCGGAGTTCTTGTAAAAGTTCCCATACCTGACTACGTGCTCGCGGGTCTAACCCCACAGTAGGCTCATCGAGAAACAGTATCTGGGGCTGATGCAAAATCGACTGCGCAATCTCCAGCTTCCGAATCATGCCACCAGAGTAGTTTCGCACCATTCTGTTTGCGACATCCTGCAAACCCATGAAAGATAGAGCTTCCCGGATACGGTGTTCCCGTTTAGTTCGGGGGATGTCGTACAGCTTGGCAAAAATCAGCAGATTCTCATAGCCTGTGAGACTACCGTCCGCAGAAAGTGCTTGGGGAACGTAGCCAATTACACGCCTCACCGCTGTAGGCTGACGAGTCACATCAAATCCTGCAATCACTGCTTGTCCAGAGGTTGGGGGCAGTAGGGTTGTCAGCATCTTTATGACCGTACTCTTACCCGCACCGTTGGGTCCTAGTAAGCCAAATACCTCACCATGTTCTACAGTAAAGCTCAGGGCGTCTACTGCGGTCACTTTCCCGAAGCAACGAGTGAGTTCCTGCACCTCTAAAGTAGGTATTCTCCCTGTCATGGGCAATTGATCTCGCCCTGTTATGTTCAGTTCCGTCATGTGTCAGATTTGCCGGAATTTATTTAGATAATCTAATAATTAGTATCTCATAATATCTCGTGCTTTGTTCTGTTGACTGTCGTGACGAAACTTGCGTTCGCGATACCAACCACCAAGATAGCCCAAATTGCTTTCGTCTAAAAGCTAGACACAAAGCCTTTTTTAGTTCTGACTGCTGCTGTAAGGCTCGTAGTTGAACCTAGACAGCAAGGGTGTGATTGCTGTATGTTTCGAGTGGAAATAGTCAAATCTAATCACACAAAGAAGGCAAATCATGCTCTGCTCACCAACTTTAAGGCTGATGCCGTTAGCTCTGACTTTAATCGGTTTCGCACCAAGCACCGCTCTGGCAACGACAATAACTACTTACCCATTTAACGCCACCTACGACGTAGTGGTCACTGCCAAGGACATCACACCGAACCTTGAACAAACATTCATCTCTGGTACGAGTACTGATGCTCCCTACGGTCTGACCAAAGTTAACGGACTTGCCTACTCGCAGACTAATTTCACTACTGGCAGCTTCAGTTCTAACACTGACCCAACCACTTTCAGCTTACAGGGTTTCCCCTCTGGTTTGATCACGTTTTCTGGCAACGGCAGCGACAGTTTGTTTGCAAACCAGGTAACCACTGGGTTGATTGATTTTAATACCCTCAACGTGACGTCTACTGGGACTGTCACTCTCACTGGTGGGTCAGGTCAATTCGGGAATGCGACTGGTACATTGACTTTTTCCCAAGTCCAACCACTCAGTCTACAGCCGGATGTAGCCTTAAAAGGTCAGGCGAGAGTGAGTGGCACACTGACAGTTTCAGTTCCCGAACCAAGGACTAACATGATACCGCTTGTTATGGGAGCGATCGCCGCTAGTGTCATGCTACGTCGCCGTAATGGAGTCGCCAAATTTTCATTAAGGAATGTGGATTAAATAAAGTGCAAAACTTGGGTTAAAGACTTTGAAATACCAGGTTAGGCGATGAACAAGAATTGTAACTTAATAAATCCACGTTCTAAGCGCGATCGCCATCGGCGATGATGTAGTTTACAATTGTGCCGTTAAGAAGAGGTGATACTGGATATCAATACTCTTGCCGCAACACTGCAATTGTGGTAGTTTGTTGAGGATATGAAAGACTCCAATTCAGGTGAACTGATTCCAAACGCCGAAAAAGCAGTCGTTGACATTCGTAAACTACGTGATTACTGCCTAAATCCAGACCATGACGAGGGAAAACATAAAGCTCGACTCTTTTCATCAATACTTGGCATGACGGCGGACAATGCTGAGGAGTTGCGCCAGATTCTTCTAGAAGCTGTCAAGACTCATAAGGCTCAACTGAGGCGAAAGGATGAGTTTGGACAGCGCTACACCCTCGATTTCCCTCTAGAATGGCATGCGGAGAGGTACAACTATTCGGAGTGGTTGGATCATTGAAGATGGTTTCGATATTCCAAGATTAACAACTTGCTACCCTCTATAGCATCTGGAGATGAAACGGAATGACGACAAATACAGTCAAATTACTTGATGTAGTAGCTGTAACGACTGATCTTCCCGAATACAATCTGTGGCGTGGGCAGGTTGGCACAGTGGTTGAAGTCTTAGCCAGTGGGGAAGCCTTTGAAGTCGAATTTAGCGATCGCAATGGGCGCACTTACGAATCAATTGGTTTGCGCCCAAATCAGATTATGGTATTGCATTTCGAGCCAGCGTCCCCTAACGCAAAATCTGAAATGGTCACGGTGTAACTACATGCATTCTTAATAACTTGCATCCGCTATGCTCTGGCACTACAATAGCCATTAGACATCTTATTGAGATAATGTAGCTTTTGTGGATTACATGACTTCCAAGGAAGCGCAGACCAATTTTGGCGCGTTGCTCGATTCCGCGCAGCGCAACCCTATGGAGTTAGCATTCTTTCACTCGCTTCATTCCTCACACAGCGATAGCTCTCTCATTGCGGTGTTTTTTGCTATTCGCAGCTTACACTGAGCTTTCTTACTGCCTCAAGGACTTTTCAAATATCCTCTCGATTTATTGACTGGCTAACTCATAATCGGGATGTATTCGCCGCTTATAAAACTAGTTTGGGCTTCATTTAGGCTTAATCTTGGTTTAAGTTAAATACCCGTGAATGAAATTGATCGGAATCCAGAAATCCTGATTTTGCAAGGGATACAAGTTTTTGGTTCAAACGGCAATTTTTAATCCACACAACTCCCAACCAAAAATACAATCGCCCCATCAAGGCTTTGGCGAGCGCCGAAGATTCGGTAAAAATGTCCAAAATCAAATCACCGAGAGCGTTTGAGAGATAGAAGCGAAATTCATTCACGGGTATTGGGTTTAAGTTCCATTACGTTCATAGCTGATCTCTTGTGTATGATACTGGCTTTGGATCGAGTTGACAGCAAACTTAATCAGCAAAGAGCATCTGGTACAAAATTTTTCACAAAAATTCAGGAGAAGCCTTTGGCAACGTTGTATTAATTGTTTGAACCCTCAAAAATTGGTAGCTATTCATGCCTATTATTGAAAGTAAAGACATAGTTAATGGTGAAGAAGTCGCTATTTACATTGAGGTAGATAATCTTCCTACAGTTAAAAGTCCGTATGAAAATGTACGCAGTGGTGAAGTAGCTAAGGTTGTAGCTGCTGCTCGCGATGTTTTTGGTGAGGCAATGAAGCTGACCCGTAATAGTGCTAAGCGGGTCGTAGAAAGCATCAAACAAATGGATGAGGATACACGACCTGAGGAATTGGAGGTAAAACTAGCCATTAAGCTGGATTCAGAAGTTGGTGCAGTAATAGCCAAAGCTAGTACGGGAGCGCAAATAGAGGTCACAATGAAATGGAAACCTAGGAGCTAGCCGTGAGTGAAACATCAACGATTCAAATAATGCCCTACACGCTGATTGTTGGTCAGCAGCAGATCAGGCTGGCGCTGGAATTAGCTTATATCGCGCCGCATATTGGTGGGGTGTTGCTTAGTGGACAGAGAGGTACAGGAAAGTCTACTGCTGTGCGTGCCTTTGCGCAAATAATGTACAATCGCCTCCCAGTCACTATCCCCATTAATGCCACAGAAGACCGAGTAGTAGGGGGTTGGCGGATTGATGAGTTGATGCGCAGTAAAGCTGTTCCACAACCAGGATTGCTAGAAGAAGCAAATGGCAGCTTACTTTATATTGATGAGGTCAACCTGCTGGATGACCATATTGTAAATATCATCTTAGATGTGACTTCTACTGGGGTACTGGTGATACAGCGGGAGGGGCGAAGTTCTGAACAGCCTGTTTCCTTTACCCTAGTCGGCACTATGAACCCAGAAGAGGGGGGATTGCGACCACAGTTACTAGATCGCTTTGGCTTGATGGTGAATGTGGAAGCAGAACAAAATGAAGCTGAACGGATGAGCATTCTCAAAACTGTTCTGGAATTTGATCGAGCACTATTTCAGATAAAAGCTGGTGAATCATCAGACTATATTGATAAAGCACGAGAAGAAGATCAAAAACACAAAGCCTTACTTTTGAAAGCGCGAAAAAATTTTTACAGTGTTGAAGTACCAGAAAATATTCTTAATCAGTGCGTTAGCTTAGCAATAGAATTCAACGCAGAAGGAAACCGGGGTGATTACATGATCGCGTTGGCATCTCGTGCCTATGCTGCTCTTGTTGGTGCAAAAAAAGTCACAAACGACCATGTTGCAAAGGTGGCTCGATTGGGACTTCAGCATCGTCGCCCTGAAGTCCTCCAGAGCAACCAGATGCTGTGGAGTGATAAAGATGATGAGCAAGTAACCAAGATTCTTAACAGTGACTGATTCAGCCCATTTATCCCAACTTAGTTTGAATGACCCATTCATGAGATCGCTCGCCTGTGCTGCCATTAGTCCAGGTCTACGTAGTATTCTGGTGTTTGATACGACTCCTAGTACACTGCGACTAGCTGCCCAAAGCACATCTCAAATGCTAGAAATTATCACTGGGCATCAAGTTAACTTGGTAACTTTGGGAACCTATGAAGCTGAAGATCACTTATGGGGTAGTTGGGGGCTGGGTGGTGAGTCAGAGGAACATTTGTTGCAATGGAAATCGGGTTTACTGTTCCCATCCTCGAAAGAGATGAGCTACTCTCCTTACGCCCTAAACAAATCGCCGGATTGGTTTGATAACTCCCAACTACGGTTAGTAGTGATTCCGAACCTGACTAAGCTGAGCTTAGGAGTGGTAAGAGCTTGTGTGGCGCTGATTGGAACAGATATTGCACATCTGGAGCGTCATGGGCAACAAGCGCATTGGCAACCTAATATCTGCTGGATTGCAGGGTGTGCTAGTGATGAGGTGGGCATGGTTTCTCCCCACTTACTAGACCGCTTTGCTCTGCGGTTAAGTGGGCAGGTAGCAAAAACGACAGACAGAGCAGTTTCCCTTCTAGAAGTGGTTGATGATCGGAGGTTAGGGAAGGAAACCCTGCCCAAGCCTTTACCAACTGAGATTAGCGATCGCCTCCGAAAATCCCTGCAAGTCTATCCCAAAATTACAGCCAAAGCCATAGCCAGGATATTTGATTACACTTTAGAACTAGAAGTTTACAGTCCCCGTCGGGAAATTGCCCTAGCACGACTGTCGCTCGCATATGCACAATTGAGGGGTGCATACCAACTGTCCCCAGATCACGTAGATACAGCTGCTGGAATGATTGGGTTGAAAAAAGGTATCAAGCTGACAGAAAAAAGCCCAAATCCAACCTTGGAGGCACAGCCTGAACTCCCCAAACCAACAGAGGCGACATCTACCTTAACACTTCCCCTATCAGAGCAGCTTGAACCATCAACTGAAGAAGAGCCCGTCTATGAGTCCGAAGAACCAGAAGTACTAGCAGCCACAGCATTAACATTTAATCCTGACCCTGTCAATCCCTACCCAGAGGATGAAGCTGCTGTTGAGCGGGAAGCAGCTTCCCTACGGTTACCGCCTCGTCGGTTTCGCTCATCTGCTGCTGCTCGTGGTCCAATTATCGGAGTGGAAAAGACAAGGACTCTCCAGGATTTAGCTGTGGTAAGGACTTTACTAGAAGCCGCAAAGTTTCAGCCCATTCGCCAACCACCAACAGCAAATGGTCAACGGCAATTGGTGTTGTGGCTAACAGACCTGCATTGCTATCGCCGACTGCCTGTAGCAGAGCAAATGCTGACGCTGGTACTTGACCACACTTGTTTGCGAGATTGCAATTGGCAAGAGGAGTTATTGCCCTATCTGAGTTGGGCGTATGTGGAACGGGCTAGTGTTTGCCTGATTCAGGTGGGAGCAGCAGATGCACAGCATGAGTTACGAGCCGCAAAGGTGATGGCCCAAAGCATCCTTGTACCTCATATCAGTACCGGAATGGAGGCGGAACCTGGCAAGGCGACTCCTCTGGCTCATGGTTTAGATTTAGCATTCCAGACTCTACGCCATACCCTGCAACACGGACGTAGCGCTGTGCAGCAGGCGGTGTTGGTGGTAATTAGTGATGGGCGGGGGAATGTGCCTTTAGAAGCAAGTTGCTTGGGTAGGGTGACATCGCCTGTTAGACGCAAAGGCGTTGAGGATGCTTTGCAGGTAGCTAAGCGCATTCGTGGCTTGGATGGAGTTAAGGCGGTTTTGCTAAATCCGCAGCCCAAACAATATGCGGATCTACCCTTAGACATGGCTAAAGCACTGGGGGCAACAGTGGTTGCAATTTCACCTCTATCGGCAGTAGAGGAGGTATGATGGTTGCTAAATCAAAGCGTTCACTGACCCAAAGAGCAATAACCTCTCCTACAAGTTTGAATCGAACCAAACAGCTACCTTTTGAAGCGGCAGAGACAGCAACACCAAAACCAACTGAAGTACAAGATGTAGAAACTGTAACACAAGAAACACTGTTACCGCCGAATGAACTTTACATCACAACGAAGCTCCCAAAAGAGGTAGCGATTTTACATATTTATGAAAATGGGGCAGATGAATACTCTGTGTGGGGAGGAAACGCATTAAAGATATTACCACAAACTGAGCCAAACCCATCGCCTCATCTTTCTTTGGGAAAGCTAGTTCAAAAGGGAGAAGTACCGGAAAGTATTCAGGATGCTATGAGCGTTTTTTCTCATATAAATGTGGCGATTCGTAAGTGGTTAAAAGAGCTAAAACTTCATGTTGGTGAGCAGTTATGTCTGGTAATTACTGACTACACAGATTTTGAAATTCCTTGGGAAATGCTGGAACTATCACCTTATGAGTCACCAAATGAATATTTGGGCGCTTTGATTACCACAGTGCGTTGGCGACAGATTATCAGAGGTGATGATTATGTGGTATTGGAGTTGAAAGCAGATGAATGCTGTGGTAATGCAGTTGCCTATGTACTTGACTCTGAGCTAGATGGAGTAGGACCAGAGCTTGATATTTTAGAACAATTACAAGCAGTGATCTACCGGAGCAAAAAGCATAAGATTAAAGAATTCCAGACTCATTTACAGCGAAATGATGCTGGCTATGGTTTTGTTTATATTTCATGCCATGGTACTTTTAGAAGTGATCTTCGGGAATTTGCTTTAGGTTCAGACTCAGATGAACAGCAACAGTTAAAGTTACTAGCTTTACGCAAGTGCCAGCTTAATCTGGTAAAAAATTCTCAGGGAATTGTGTTCATTAATGCCTGTCATTCTGGTCGCGAGCAAGCCCATTCCTCTGTCCCCCACAGTTATCGTATGGGTTTTATAGAGCTTTTTTTAGCAAAAGGAGCGCGGGGTGTCATTGGCACTTTAGGTGCTGTGGGTGACACTCATGCAGCTAACTTTGCCCGTGACTTGATTCAGGAGTCCTTGCGATCGCCCAACCTCTCTATCGCTACACTGTTGCGGAAACTACGGTTAAGGGTGGTGGAAAATTTACCAAAACAGCCAACCACAGAAGACCTGCTACCCTTCATCTACACCTTCATGTATGTTTACTACGGCAACCCGATGACGGTACTCCGGCTGATCCCACCAGGAGGACAGGCAAATGTCTGATTTTCAGCAGCCACCCCTATCTGTTCAGCCTGTGATCAGCTACCCGCGTGAGGCGCAGGTGGGTAAAACTTATCTGATGACAATTGACCTAGAACCGTCTGGGGATGAGTGGCACTATGAGGAGGAAGAGTATCCCATCTACTGTATGTTGGAAACGTCGCCACTGTTTAGTAACAAGCCTGTAGGGGAACCAGCAGTAGTATTACACCGCTTTGGGGGGAGTTATGGTGCTGCAAAGTTTTTGCTGACAGCAGCACAGGAGGAGATGGAAGGAGAAATCAAGGTAACGCTGGTGAATGGGTGGGGAGTACCTGTTAGGGTAATAACTCTAGATGATGTGAAGATTAGGCAAGAGGTAAATCGCGCATTAAAAATAATCGGAGAGCATGAACAAGAAACCTTTGTGCGAAAAAGAGAATCCTTGGAAAAACAGTTTCAAGGAACTCGTTGGGTTGAAGATAATCAAGAAGTAGCAGCTTTATTTGACACCCAACTTAATGAAGTTAGTGAAAAACGACCAGCAGTAAAACCTTTGGGCTATGGACCTAGCCTCAATATAGCGATCGCCCGTCTCATCAACACCGGCACAGATAACTTCGCCATTCGGGTGGTGAATGCTCCCTATCCCAGTGGCTATGTTTTACATGACTGTGTATGGCCGCAACACCTCACTCAAGTTTGGCAAGAGTGGCAACAAATGTTTGCTGGTCATAGTCGTTTAGATATTTCTCCAAGAATCAGACCTCAACAAGTAGACCCACTGCCATTAGAATTGGTCTCGCCTCCGTCTGGTCAGCCATCCAGTTACAGTAGTCGTTTGATGCAATACTTGGGCATTAGCCTGTGGCGTTGGGTATTCGATGGACCAATTCTTGGTAGTCTTGAACGCAGTCTTGGCATTGCTATG